>Ga0209593_10000252_pt1 | contig 27719 bp, 20 predicted proteins | sample PPLLaktember2015_3_FD_187260 | JGI IMG/M metagenome (GOLD analysis project Ga0209593, IMG submission 187260) | Freshwater sediment microbial communities from Prairie Pothole Lake near Jamestown, North Dakota, USA - PPLs Lake P7 Core (6) Depth... | ecosystem: Environmental > Aquatic > Freshwater...
TGGCGAGGTGTGTCGATACCCAGCCGAGCGCGGTGCCACGCCCACAACGGCGAGCACAAGATACAGTGGGGGATTCCCTGCTCCCAGCGAGGCTAGTCCTCCGCTCGCTGAGTGCCGGAATCGACGCGGCGGTAAACGACGGTGTTGTTCACTTCCTGTCCCTGTTCGTTCTTCCCTGTGAACGTTGACGTCCGGGTCTTTCCGTCATCGGACAAAACCGTGCGAACCGTCATAACCGTCGTCTCTCCCTTCTTCAGATCGGCCTCGATCGTCTTGTCGTCGATCCGCTTCAGAGTCACGGTGTCGGCACCGGGGAATCCCTTTATCGGGTATTCCTTTCCATCGTATTTTGCGACGTACTCGATATGTGTGGGTTCGCCCTTAGCATCAACCCCTTTGGCGACAAGTTTGACCCCATCAGCGCCTGCGGGTTCGATCGTGAGCGTGACGCTCTTCGGAGGGGGGCCCGGCGAGTACTTGGACTGATCAAGATCAGCCTTCCAAGTCCCTGCATGCTTGTTCTCATCTGCAAACCCCAGGCAGACAATCGTTAAGACCCCGATCAGAAGCACGACGGAGTTGCGTGTAAATCTTGGCATACTTCCTCCTTTTCTGCTTGGTCGGATTTCAGTGAATCACTGGATTACAAGAATGATAGCAACAGCGGTGTTTCGGTTCTAGTTTTCGCTAGGGGGCAATCGCAAGCCGCTGACGTAGGGTGAGAAGGAAATACCGGGTTTTGAGGGCGGGGATTGAGTAAACTAGGGGCTCGACCGAGCGTCAGGGAAGCAGGAGGGCGTGAGCGATACGATGCCGAGTGGAAGGAACATCGTGCTGAGGATGGCATTAATTGTCCTGGCCTTTACTGCTCTGTTCGGGCCAGCTTCCGCCCAACGGCGTCAGGCCGTTCGGAAGGTCCTCCCTGCTCCCCCGGCCGTGTCCTTAGAGGATATCGCCCCGAAGGCTGGAATCAGTTTCGTTTTGAACAACAGCATCACTCCTCGAAGGTATTCCATTGAGACCATGATTGGGGGTGTGGCGCTTTTTGATTACAATAACGACGACTTTCTGGATATTTACCTTCCCAACGGCGCCCGCATCCCTGAATTTGACAAGTCTGACCCGACGTTCTTCAACCGCCTCTACAAGAACAACGGGGATGGCACATACAGTGACGTGACGCTGCAAGCGGGGGTACAGGGCGTTAGCTACGCCATGGGGGTTGCAGCAGGCGACTATGACAACGACGGTTGGATGGATTTGTATGTCGCCGGCGTGAACCACAATCAGCTTCTCCGCAACAACGGCGATGGAACGTTCAACGATGTGACGAGTCGAGCGGGAGTGACAGGCGTCCATCCGCAACTGGGAAAGCTCTGGACGATCACCGCTGGCTGGTTTGACTACGACAACGACGGCTGGCTGGACCTTTTCGTCGCAAACTACCTAAAGTGGTCGATCGAGACCAACCCGTTGTGCCAGATGAAGGGGTTAACTGCGTATTGTCATCCCAACAAGTTCAAGGGGACGCCGAACATGCTTTACCGGAACAACGGCAACGGGACGTTCACCGATGTCTCGGCTTCGACAGGGATCGGCAAGCACATCGGAAAGGCCATGGGGATTGCCTTCGCGGACTATGACGCGGACGGTTTCACCGACATTTTCGTTTCAAACGATACCTTCCAGAATTTCCTTTTTCATAACAACGGCAAGCGCGCCTTTTCCGAAGAGTCGCTCTTCCAAGGGGTCGCGTACATCGAGACCGGAAGAACCGTCGCCGGAATGGGCGCCGCCTTTCAAGACGTCAACAACGATGGCAGGCCTGACATACTCCAGACTGCCATGTTCAACGACACCTTCCCTCTCTACAGGAATCTGGGGGGACAGTTCCAGGACGTTACGAGCGCGAGCGGGCTTTCAGCCCTCACCCGCCGCCTGACGGCTTATGGCGGCGGGGTATGCGACTTCGACAACGACGGACATAAAGACCTCTACACGGTTAACGGTGCGATCCTCGACAATTCGATGGAGATTGACAACCTCCCGTTTAAAATGCCGAATTCGCTCTATCGAAATCTTGGCAACGGCCGGTTTGAGGACCTGAGTCGAAGCGTCGGGAAAGACTATCAGGTGCCGCTCGCTCACCGCGGCGCCGCCTGCGGGGACCTGAACAACGATGGCCGGCTCGACCTCGTGGTGACCTCACTTAATGGGCCGACACAGGTCTTTCTCAACCGGACCTCTAATGCCAATCATTGGATTTTGCTTCGGCTTGTCGGCAGGGAGACCAACCGAGATGGTTTGGGTGCAAGGGTGAAGCTCGTTCAGGCTGATGGCGTCGAGCAGTACTGGCAAGCTTTCACGGCGACCGGGTACGGTTCTTCCAGCGACAAGAGAGTCCACTTTGGGCTTGGCCGCACAACGAGGGTCAAGAAGTTAGAGATCCGCTGGCCCAGCGGCCGGATCCAGGTGCAGCACGACCCGACGGCGGACCGGATCTTGACCATCAAGGAAGAGTGACGGCTGAGGGATTAAGGGAGACATATGCTGATTCTGGGAACATTGATCCTCCGATTACTGCTGGGCGGAACAGCGGAGCTTCAAACGGCACCAACACAGGCCGCTCAGATTGACCATGAGATTGATTCCGCACAGAAGTGGATGCAGGCGAGGGAGTTCGGCAAGGCCTTGGAGGTGTTGAGTGCGCTGATGCAGCGAGAGCAGGCGCCGCCACCCGATGTCTACATCCTGATGGCAACCTGTCACCTAAATCTGAAGGAGACGGATCGGGCCTTGGAGGTTTTCGAACGCGGGATGGCTTTATATCCGCATCACCCAGTCTTGGAGGAGTTCTACGTTAAACTCCTCACGAACTACGTTCCGGTCGAGCAGATGAAGGCCAAGCTGGAGAAGGCGGTCGAGGCATCGCCTCGTTCCTTGGTGCTGCTCCGCGCGGCGGCGTTCGTCGAGCTGCGTGTTGAAGCGAAAAGCGACCGGGCGGGCCAGATCGTCGACAGGCTGGTCGAAGTAGCGCCGGACAACCCCGACGTCCACTACATTCGCGGACTGTTAGCCAGCCTCAACGAGCAGGAGGATCAGGCGATCAGCGCCTGGGAGAAGGCGCTGACCTTGGCCGGCTCCGATGCCCGGATGCAGATGGACATCAATACGTTGATCGGGGAGGCGGAGAATCGTCGGAATCGGGCGGGCCGTGCAGAAGCGGCGTTCAGGAAGGCTCTTAAGGCTAATCTGAGCTTGGAGAAACACAACTCGGCATCGGCGTACTTCTATGCGGACTTCCTCGCCAAGCAGTCCCGCTTTGTGGAGAGTCAAAAGCTGATACACCAGATTCTGAGCTGGGCGCCATCGTACGGACCGGCCCTGCTGCAAAATGCATTGCACCTGGCTCGGTCGAAAAAACCCGAAGACGCGGTCGTGGCCGCCGAGCTGGCGCTCGCAGGAAATGATCTTGACCCCCAGCAGACGCGGGCGGCCCACGTCCTCCTTGTAAAGACTTACTTTCAGCTGAAACGCATGGCGGACGCCGAAAGGCACCAGCAATGGCTGAAGGCGCAGTGAGGAAAGCCCTGCAGGCACCCTGCCTGCGCTCCCAGGGGGCTTCAGAGTCAGACTGATCTCCCGGTTCTGATGCCGCTTGGAAATGGGCCCACTGCCGGCCCCTACCTGAGCGAAGCGCGGAGTTTTGCCAAGCGTTCAGAATTTGGAAATCGTGCGGTCCCCTTCGCACAGAATTTCTCCGCCTCGGCCATGCGTTTAGCCGCGCCCAGACAGCTGACCACAAGCAGGTAGTAATCTTCGTCCCACTCCGCCTCGGGATTGGGTGCTTGCAACAACAAGTGCACCGCCTTCGAAAAATCGGAGGCGGAAGCCTGAATCCGGGCCAGAGACGCTCGCACCTCCAGCATTCCTGGATCGATTTGGAGGGCGCGCTCGAGCTCGGATCGGGCGTCGGTCATCCGGTTTGTCTCGAGGAACACCAGGCCCAGCGAGGCATGTCCGTCGGCAGACAAAGGCTGTAGCGTCAGGTACTTTTTGAAGGCCTCTTCTGCCTTGGCCAGCTGCGAGGTGTGCGCATAGCACATGCCCAAAGCAAAGTAGGCCTCGTAGAACTGGGGGGCGCGCCTAACCAGTTCCTCGTAGGCGGCCGCTGCGGGAACGTATTGTCCCTGCATGAACAAGGGTTCTGCTTTGAACAACAATTCCCTGAGGACGCGGCTGTCATCCTTATTCTTCATCTCCTGAGCAACGACTCGCGCCAGTTCACGCGCGTATTTCTCCGCCTTGGCCTGATCGTTTTGAACCCTCGAGACTCGAATCAGCAACAGGTACGCGTCTTTCCTAGGGATGGGGTACTCGCTGATCGAGGCAAGCGCGTCCGCCGCAGCCGCCGCGAAGTCCTTCAGATTCTCGTTGGCAACGGCCCTTCCGTAGTGGGCCTCGGAGGACTCCGGATCAAGTCGAAGGGCCTCGTTGTAAGCTGATCGGCTCTCCTCCCACCGTCTTTCTTCCAGAAGCGCCTTTCCGTAGGTCAGCCATATCAGGGCCGGCTGAGCAGTGTGTCCGAGAAGACTGCGAGCCTGCTCGAACCGAGCCTGGCCTTCCGCCGCTTTGCCGACTTTGCTGTAAGCATAAGCGAGGCTGGCCAGCACCTGGGCGTCTTGCGGAGCGAATTGAACGGCTCGCTCGAGACATCGAACCCCCTCTTCTTCCCGGCTCATCACCAAATAGAGGTTTCCAAGATACTGCCATACGCCGGGGTCTTTGGGCGCCAATTGGGAGCACCGCTCCATGATCTCCACGGCGCGCCGGTTGTCTTCCCGCACAATGGCATGGAGAGTCGCGAACAGTTGCAGTGCGGGCACGGAATTGGGTTCCTTGCGCAGGAAGTCTTCCAACTCCAGCATGGCGTCGTAGGGCTGGTTCAGGTGGTAGAGCACCTTGGCATGCCCGACGATCGCCGCGGCGAGCGTGTCCGATGATTGTCGGGCCAACCGAAAGTGCTCCTCAGCCGCTTTCCACTGTTGGTTCTGTGCAAGGCACTCCGCGGCTAGCAGGTGCTCGACGGGGGTCCGCGCCGACGAGACCGCGCAGTCAGATTGCCGTTTGGAAGTGCCCTGCTGCTGCCAGGCCGTATGTGAAGCCGGGGTTAACACGAACGGCAGAGCTGGAGATGGACAAGACAGCAGAAGAGCAACAGCGGCAATCGAGCGGGCGAGTTTGTGGAGACCGACGTTATATATCACGGACAGAATCGAAGCTTAGCAGTGACACAGTGGACATGCAACCACCACACTCCATAAAACAGAAGGAGCGGACAGCGTGTCCGCTCCTTCCCGCCTCCTATTTGGCTATCGCAACCAATGACTCACTAGAAGGCTAACTTCATCGACACCTGGATGTGTCGCGGGTCATACTTCGCTTGGTTGATGAATCCGAAGAACTGCGGCGAGCGCGGATCCACCTGGATGGGGCCGTATCCCCGCATATTAAAAGCGTTCTGGGCTTCCATGCGGAACTGCAGATACCGTGTACCATCGCTGAAGATCGGGAACCGCTTCATCAGGGAGAAATCGAACATCGTGCTCCCCGGGTTGCGGACGCCGTCATAGCTCGTCATATCACCAAACCCGTAAGGCCGATAGCCGTATGTGCTGTTGACCGGGTTGAACACGAGTTTGGTGATGTCAAGGATCCCGGTATTGAAGTTCGGGGCTCGGTCCGGGGAGGCGAAGATCTGGTCCCAGCTCGTGATCGACCCGTTGCGCAGGTTCCGGTCCCCCGGGTCGGCCCACGCCGGCCCCACGATTTCCACTCCGTCGATGATATTGGCCTGGTTGTTATCCTGCGGCCAGACAATCGGACGGCCTGACCTCCACGTCACGTTGCCGGCCATAATCCACCCGCCCACGATGCCGTCCAAAACCGGGTTTGCGTTGCTCAACCATCGCCGGCTTCGACCAAAGGGAAGGTTGACGTCGAAAGTGGCTGTCAACCGGTGCCTCTCATCCCAGATACTGGTACCATACATCTCTCGAGTGTCATCGACACTCTGGACCCACTTCCCGCCACCGCCGTAAAACTTGGCGCTGTTGTCGTTGTTCCCCGGTCCGCCGACGTCATCTTTCAGGTTGGACAGGGTATAGTTGAACAAGAAGGAGAGCCCCTGACTGAAACGTTTCTCTGAACGCAGGTTCAGGGAATGATAAACCGAGGTTCCGATGTTCCGTCCGGCTGTGGCAACGGTTCCAAAGTAAGGATAGCCCGACAACAGGTTCCCCAAACTCATTGCTTCCGTGTCAGTCCACCGCGTTTGGCCAGGAACAAAGGGATTCTCCACCCGGGTCGCATAACGGCGCTTGTTATCCCCTTCCAGTCCCCCTAAGAGAATGTCTTTGGGAAGGCGGGCGACCATCGCGCGTCCAAGCAGTCCGACCCCGCGGTTAGCGGAGTAGTTGGCTTCCACCAGAAGATTGCCCGGCAGCTCCCGTTGCAGCCCCACATTCCACACAAATTCATACGGCTGGCGTACGCCGGTGTCAACCGCCCCCACTGAGGGCTGCTTTGTGTTCTTGTAATTTGCGTAAGCACCCGTACGTTGAAACTCCTCGACTGATGAATTCGGCCAAGGATTAGAGAACGTGCTAACCCAGTACCGGTTCTTCGCATAGTTCGGATCGTAGTCCGCCCAGACATCCGTGGTGCCGCTAGCCATGTTCCACTGTGATGTCGTACTCCCAAAGGCGTTCGGATCACCCGTGGTTGGCAGGTAAACCTTCGCAAACGAAGCACGCACGACTGTCTTGTCACTGACGCTGTAGGCTATACCGACCCGAGGCGCGAATTGGAGAGGATGATAAGACGAGCTTAGTCGAGAGGGATGCTCAGGTGTATTGACGAAGGCGAGTCCGCCCGTGGGAAGTCCGCTATTCGCCCACTGCGGTTTATGCGCCTTAACGGCCGCGTTGTCCGCGATCGTCTGAGCCGTCGAATCGGGACCGGTAGTCGGGAAATATCTATCGGCCATCTGATTCCAGTCGAAACCCGGTTTGAGCTTTATTGGCGTCGGGAGTTCCGAGTCCCAGAGGACCAACTTGTCAAACCGGTCGGTGGTCGGCGTTTCCATCTCCCAACGCAGACCCAGGTTCACTGTCAACTTGGAGCTGACTTTGAAATCGTCCTGAACGTAGGCTGCGTGGTAATTCATGTTTAAAGCACGGGTAACGAACCCGGCCAGATTGCTCCGGCCGCTAACGCCTAATAGATAAGTCGGCCAGGCATTGGCCTGTCCCTGACTTGACCACTCGCCGACCCCGCTGGTTACGGTGGTGGCATTGCCGAGGACATGGAAGACACCTGTGGAAGACTGATACTGATTGTCATACCAGCGGCGGTGCTCGTAACCGAACTTCACGGTGTGGCGGTTCATGACTTTCGAGAGACTTGACGCCGCCTCAAAGACGGTCGACGGGTTTTCCCGAAAACTGTCGCCGCCCATCCCTGGAAAACCCGACGACGCTACATTGTAGGCCGGCAACTTGTTCGTTCCATCCGTAAGGTTACGGGTGACAGGATCGAACGGCAGATCTGAGTTGTTAAACTCGGGAAGCATCGAACTGCCGATGAAAACCGGATTGTAATGGCCTCCAATGCGGGCGTCGAGGAAGGTGGTGGGGGAAATCGTATTGGCATAATTGAGCGTGAGCCCCCACTGTCCATCCATCTGGTTTGACGGAGCAGGCTGCAGGACACCCAGATAGTTGCTTTGTGCTTGTGCGAAATCCGAGTGATTGAATCGACCAAAGATTGTCTGTTTGTCAGTCAAAGCGTGATCCAGCCGTACCGCAAAGGCGTCAGAATCTCGCGACGTGCTGCGCAGACCGGTGTAGTTGCCGCACCATGAGCAGCTGGCATTCGGGGCGCGGTTGGGCAGAGGCAGTCGCTTGAGCAGCGCCGCGGAGAGCGGATGGATTCGGTTGGCCGGAATGTGCTGACCGTCGCCTCCCATGAGAATCGTCCGATACCACGTGTCTGTTGCCGGGTCATACCTGTGAGGGTCGAGCAGCGTCGGCTCGTAGATCATGGGCGTAACGCCGCCCAGGTTGATGCCGGTAAAATCTCCCGCTCTCATCTTCTCTGTGGGGAGATCCGTCTCGACCAACTCGCCCCCCTGGCGATAGCGCAGACCATCGTAGTTGAAGAAGAAGAAGGTCTTGCTGCGACCGTCGTAGACTTTCGGCAACAGGACGGGGCCTCCGACAGCTGCTCCGAACATGTTCTGATTGAAAACAGGCCTGTCGCCCCCCAACCGATTCTGGTTCCAGTCGTTGGCGTTGAGGACGGTGTTCTGATTGTAGTCAAACAGCTGGCCGTGGAAGTCATTCGTACCCGATTTGGTGACGAGTTGCACGAGTCCGCCCGACACGCGGCCGTATTCCGCAGACACGGGATTCGTCACCACCTTGAACTCGGCCACGCCGTCCATGCTCGGAACCAGGGCACCCAGGGTGTGTGCTCTACCGGTTACGGCCGAAATGCCGTCGACCAGATAATCGATGCTGTTGTTGCGTCCCCCGTTAATGCGGGTGTCGTTGTCCTCTCCGATAAGACGCGTATCCTGGCCGTACTTATTGCTGTCGCCGCAGCTCAGACAACGCTCGGACCGAATACCTGATCCCTGCACATTGCCCGACAGGATAAGCAATTGCAAAGGGTCACGGTTCAACTGAGGCAGGTTGTCAAGCATCGCCCTGGTGACCACTTCGCCCGTTTCCGCGTCCTGGCTCCGCAAGAGCGGCGCCTCGCCGGCTACGTTGACGACCTCGCTCACTTCGCCGACTTGCAGGGTGAAGTCCAGCGTTATACGGTCGCCGACCTGGACCGTGATCGCCTCGCGTTGCAGGGTCTTAAAGCCGGACATCGAAACGGTCAACGCGTACTTTCCTGGAATGAGGTTGGCCAAAAGGTAACCGCCAACGTCATTGGTAAGAGTCTGGGTTTTGACGCCGGTGCCGACACTGGTCGCTACCACTTCCGCACCCGGCAATACTCCACCGGAGGTGTCGCTCACCTTCCCGGCGATCGTGCCCAGACCGGTTTGCCCGTACCCGGCTGCGGTTACCAGCAGCACGAGGCAGAGCAGGATCCATGTTTTACGCATACGGTAAACCCCTCCCTAAGAGATGTTGTTCCTCAAATTCATCGAGGACCGATTAAAAGACCACCAAGACGTGAACGCGGGTTCGAGGTAGACCGGCTCAGAATCGGCGGCAGGCAGGCCATTACGATGGCGCGCCAGAGACGCGCCACCCGGCCAGCCTGCCTGCCGGATCGGGACCGTGCATTGGGAGTTGTTCACAAGCTGGTACATAAGGGCCTTCTTCCCTTCACTTCCCCGCACGTCACGCTTGGACTCCAAAACAGGAGCCTGGGATGCTCCCAAAAAGTAGACCTCCATCTCCTCCATCAGCAAGTTAATAACCGTTAGCTCGTTGGTCATACGTAATACCAAAAAAAGTCACGGTTCACGGTTCACGGTTCACGGTTCAAGGTTCACGGTTCAAGGTTCACGGTTGACACGGTTCAAGGTTCACGGTTAACCGGTTGTCCCCCCCTAATATGTCAACCGTGAACCTTGAACCGTGAACCTTGAACCCCGTTTTGTTACGTCTGTTATTAGCATTTAACGACTCCGCCCTCCGTCAGTCGCTTAGGTGAATCACACAGTTGTTCCTGGCGGACTCGTACGCGGAGAAAACGAGCGTTACCGTTTTGAAGTTGTCCTCGCCGGTCGTCTCGGCCTTAGCCCGGCCCACGAGGTCGTCAAGGATGTTCCGATTACACGAGACGATGCTGGGCGGCTCAACCTTGTAGTCCAGGTGTTGCCACCTGTAACGCTGAGGCGTGACGGTCTCACATCTGGTCCCCTCTTTGGTGGTCACCCGGATTTCGGGGCCGATGTCGAGCCGCAGGCTGCCCAGTGACCCCTCGATCAGCATCAGCGTCTGCGGGAAGGCCTCCCGCTCCAGGAGCGAGGCAAAAGAGATCTCCGAGGTGCAGACGACTCCGTTTTTCATCTGTAGCACGGTGGTCACTACATCTTCGCCTTTGACGCCACGATTGACCGTCTGCGCCCGACAGTACAGGCTGCTCACTTGCCCGAAGAGGAAACGACAGACGTCAAACTGGTGTGAGCCCTGGTCCGTGATCGCGAACTGTTCCAACTCGGCCAGGAAGGGCTGATTGTCGAAGACCGGGTAGGCGGTATTGAAGGCGGTCCTGGCCCGGAAAGGCTCGCCGATTTCGCCTGAATCCAGGATCTGCTTCACACGCCGAATTTGCGGCTGCCACCGATAGTTCTCGTGAACGTAGTAACGGACTCCCGCCTCCCTGCAGACCCCGAGCATCCTCTGAGCGATCTCAAAACTAGGCGCCATCGGTTTCTGGCAGATGACGTCCTTCCCGTGTCTCGCGGCCATCTCCACAAACTGACAGTGCGTGTCGACGTCGGTGATGACGTCCGCCACATCAAAGTCATGGTTGCGGAAGACCGCCTCGGCGTCGTCATAGTAATGCTGTATCCCGAACTGTTTCGCCTTGTCCTGGGCCCGGGACAGGGTCCGGTTGTACAAAGCGACGATTTCGACCTCGGGCAGCTCCAGCCACCCGCCGATCTGGAACTGAGACCAAAAGCCGCATCCGAATACCGCTATTCGTACTTTCTTCATATTCAGTCGCTCTCGAGCCAACGGAAAACACGGATAGCACGAATCGATTCGTGGTATTCGTGTTATCCGTTGGCTCAGAATCTCGCCGCCGTAATGAGGACCAGCGACACCAGGTAAAAGCCAAACATCGCCGCCAGAATGGAATTGGTTCCGGCCGGCGCATCTTTGAACTCCTTCCAGACAAAAACACCCCAGATCGCCGCTACTACTGGAGCGGCGATACTCAGTCCGTAAGAAATTGCAGGGCCGGCCGCACGGACTGCCATGAACGTCAAAATGTTGCCGCAGCACCAGATCATGCCGCCAATCAGTCCAGCGAGGTGTTGCCTGTTGGTCCCTTTCAGGTAATCTCGTCCACCGAGCGGTTCTCCTTCCACTGGTCGTTTCATGAAGTAGGAGTTGTAAAGGAAGGTGCTCAGGAAGACGCCGAGGGAGAAAAAGACCACTGCGGTGTAGTTGGTCAGGCGGCCGGCGCTCGCAGGCAAGAAATCGGGATCGATCGATCTCTGGACGAAAAGGTAGTAGACAGAGATCATCACTCCGACGAGAACCGACAGAACGATGCCTTTCGTGGTGTTCTTTCGCTGCTGCCTCGAGAGGCGGCGAAAGGCGGTCATGCTGAGCAAGACGGCTATGACGATCGTTACCGATCCTACCCCAAGCAGAACAGGGTTGCCTTTGGGCTGATCGGCATACTGCACCCAGATTCCGAGCACCCAGGCGAGTCCCCCGCCGAAAGTAAAAGCGATAGCCATGCCAGCTAGCGAGATCGCAGCGACCAGGGAGAGAGTTCCCAGGTTCCAGATCACACCGCCCAGGACGGCCATGCTGGCATACCAGGGTTCGGCCTGCGCCAGGTCATCAAGGAAAGTACGCCCTTCGGTCCCGAGGCTGCCTATGGTAAATGCCGCCACCAGTGACATGACCAGGATCCCGGCGGCATAGTCCCAGTAGAAAAGCTCGAACCTCCAGGTCTTCCCAGCCAGCACCTGGGCGTTCTGCCACGAGCCCCAGCAAACCATGGCACAAAAGCAGAGCAAAACTGCTATCGGATAACTGTCGACCATGAACATGGGCGATCCTCTCGTTTCACGGTTCAAGGTTCAGGGTTCAAGGTTCACGGTTGTTCGGTTCAGGGTTCAGGGTTCAAGGTTCAGGGTTATTCGGTTCATGGTTCCTAACCCTACAATCCCGAGCCGTACGAACCTTGAACCTTGAACCGTGAACCTTGAACCTTGAACCCTGAACCGTCTAGAAGCGATACCCCTGGTCAGCCAGGCACTGCTCCAGTGCTGCTAGGAACAGCAACACGTTAGCTTTCGTGGAGGCGGCGCCCATCAGGCCGATCCGCCAGGCCTTCCCTTTGAACGCGCCTAATCCTGCTCCAATTTCGATTCCGAATTCCTCCAGCAACTGTCGGCGGACCCGGGCCTCGTCCACGCCTTCTGGCACAGCCACGGCATTCAACATCGGCAACTCGAATCCCGGCTGGGTGACGTAGCAGATGCCGATCGCCTCTAAGCCGGATCGCAAAATCCGGTGGTTCGCCCAATGTCGCGCCCAGCGGGCCTCCAGCCCCTCTTCACGAACGATCTCGAGGGCCGCGAGCAACGCGTAGTTCATGTTGATCGGCGCGGTGTGGTGGTAAAGGCGCTCCGAGCCCCAGTACTGGCGGATCATGCCGAGATCCAGGTACCAGCTTTGGACCTTGGTTTTCCTTGAATCCATCGCTTTGAGCGCGGCCTCGCTGAACGTCACCGGCGAAAGGCCCGGAGGGCACGACAGACACTTCTGAGTGCCGGAGTAACAGGCGTCGACCTGCCACCCGTCTACATTCACCTCGATTCCTCCCAGGCTGGTAACCGCGTCGACTAGCAACAAGGCACCGTGATTGTGAACCACCCGGGAAATTTCCTCGATCGGCTGCCGGGCACCGGTGGATGTCTCCGCATGGACGATCCCGACGACCTTGGCCCGTTTCCGTCTCAGGGCTTGGTCCACGCTGTCGGGCTCAAAAACCCGGCCCCAATCGGCCTCGATCACACTGACTTCGGCCCCTGCGCGTCCAGCCACCTCGGCCATACGTTTGCCGAAGACGCCGTTCACGCACACCAACATCGGATCACCCGGCTCGATCAGGTTGACAACGCAGGTTTCCATGCCGGCGCTACCCGTCCCCGACATGGCCAGGGTCATTGGGTTGGCAGTTTTAAAGGTGTACTGCAGGAGAGCACGAATCTCATTGAGGATCTGCAAGAATGCAGGATCCAAGTGTCCAATCGTCGGACGTGCCAGTGCCTCAAGCACTCGAGTATCCACGTCGGACGGTCCCGGTCCCATGAGGACCCGCTTCAGATTTCTCCTCATGCTCGCCTCCGACTTCTCTTTGGGGCATTGGCCCCTTCGCTGTCCTCCCGGCCGATCGTCTGTCTTTGAATCTCTCGTGCGCGCTTGAGATGGTCCTGCATCGCCTGGCGGGCGCCCGCCACGTCGCCCGCTTTCACTCGTTCCATGATTCGGCGGTGATCCGGCATGCCCGATAAGCCGACTGCAGGATCCTGCGACACACTCAGCCGGACCTCTTTCATGATCCCGGCGAAGGAGTCGAGCAGGATCTCCAACAGAGGGTTGTGCGCCGTCTGCGCCAGAAAACGATGGAACTGCCCGTCAGCCTCGACGTAGCGTGTCGGGTCAACCGAATCACGTTCCAGCTGGTCCACCAGCTGGCTGAGGTGCTTGATCTCCTCGGGCGTGGCTTGGGAGGCAGCGATACCCGCAATCTCGATCTCAAGGATCGAGCGTACGTTATGCAGGTTGTCGAGACTCAGTTCGTTGACCTGGACCATCAGTGCAAGATGGTCCGAAATCTGTTCGCCACCAACCGCCCGGACGATTGTGCCGATCCCATGGTGAGTCTCAACCAGTCCTTTCGCTATCAGGATCTGCATCGCCTCGCGGACCACGGTCCTGCTGACCCCAATCTGCTCGGCCAGTTTCATTTCAGGCGGGAGCCGGCTTCCCGCCTCCAGCTTGCTCTCGGCAATCAGCCGGATTACCTGCTTAACCACGTTGTCAACCAGGCGCTGCTTGTTGTCGAACGCCTGGAACTGTCCAGTGTCGTTCATGTTTACTCCGAAATGTACTGCCGCATGAAAGCGACGCTTTCCACCGCCCAGGACTGCTCCAGACGGATCGTTTCTTCCAAGGTCTCCTGCTCCGGAGGCCACAACTCCAGGATGACGTTGAAGTCATGCGGCGACTGCCCGCACGTCTGTAAAATCCAGGGGATATCGAGCTGGCCCTGCCCCGTCGGGCGGCCTTCGCAAACGAAGCCCATCATGTGCCAGACACGCTTCACTTCGACTTCCTTCAGATGCAGACACATGGTGTGCGGCGCGAGTATCCCAGTGACATACTGCCAACCCTCATGGATGGCCAGCGAATTGGCGGTGTCAAGGACGATTCCCACATTCGCGCTGCCGGCCTGCTCAACGACTCGGGCCAGATCGCGGGCGGGAATCTTCCCGTTCTCCATGGCCAGCCGGATTCCACGGCTCTCGAGCACAGGAACGATTTCGCGCAGGTACCGGGAAATATCGGCGAGCGGCGGCGTCTGGCCATTCACCTCGGGGATCGTTCGCAGAAGTGTGGCCCCCAGTCGCTCGCAGCGGGAGATCTGATCTCGCAAATGCTCCGTCTCCAAGCCCCGAGTCCCGACCTCCAGTTCGACTCCTGCCCCACACGCTTCTCGGCGAAGCGCGTCCAATCCCCGCTCCCCCATCCCGTCAAGCGGCAGGTTAGGACCGAGCTGAAGGACCTTGACCCGGAGTTCACCAGCCTTTCGCAGGATGCCAAAGGCATCCATCGGCTTCTCCGGTCGGGCGCCTTCAAAGCCAATCGACCACATGTAAGTGTAAGTGTTAATCCCGAGCTTCATTGTTCTATTCACGACAGTTGCTGTCCTCTTGACACCCGCATCACTCAGTCGTACCATCTTCGGCGGTTGTAAGATATAACACATCATACAACTGGTCGCTAGTCTTTTTTTGGTTCAAGGTTCAAGGTTCAAGGTTCAAAGGTTCACGGTTCAGGGTTCAAGGTTCAGGGTTCAGGGTTCACGGTTCACGGTTCAGATTCAGCGGTTACACGGTACCCCGATACGACGGAACCTTAATCGAAAACCGAATAACCGTGAACCTTGAACCGTGAACCGTGAACCCTGAACCGTGAACCTTGAACCTTGCGAGGGAGGCGGGATGAGAGGACTTCGAGAATTAATACTACTAACGTTTTTCGGTGCCAGTTTGTCCCTGTTTGCAGGCACGGGCCGTGTGTCCATCGACCTGAACGGCACCTGGGACTTCGAACAGACCAGGACGGCCTTTCCCCCAGGCACTTTTACCCGTAAGATCCCGGTTCCCGGCCTGGTTCACATGGCTGAACCGAAGGTTGATCAACATGACCTCTTCTTCTCGCCGCCGAGAAGGGACGGCAAAACGCCTTTCCCTTCCCGGCCACCATACGAGCCCCGTTACAACTGGTACCGTCGAGTCGTTCCGGTCCCGAAAGAGTTGCAAGGTCAGTACGCGGTCCTGTCGATTCTGAAGAGCCAGTTCGTGACGCATGTCTTCGTGAACGGCATGGAGGCCGGCTCCTCCACCGCGTGTTTCACACCATTGGATCTCCCTGTAACTGCCTTCCTTCGATACGGCGAAAACAACGAGATTTTGGTCCGAGTGGGGGACCACCAGTGGCTGCCGAGCGCCGCGCCGGGCGGCCTGGATGGGGAGAAAGTCAATTACACACCGGGCATCTGGGATGACGTCGAGCTCAGTTTCTCCGGGCCCTTCCGCCTCCATCGCATCCTGGTGCTTCCCGTCCTGAAGAAGAAGACAGTCACGGTAAAGCTGCAGGTCAACTGCCTGTCTCCGGCCCGGACGGGTTACGGAGTTGCTTTTCTGGCGCCCTTTACTGCTCAGGTCAGCCTCAAAGAGAAAATCAGTGGGAAACAGGTCGGCACCGCGAGCCGCTCGTTCCAGATGCGGGGAGGCAAGATCTCGGAATTTGAAATAGAGATCCCGCTTGAGAATCCACACCCCTGGACACCCGAAGATCCTTTTATCTATTCGGCAGAAGTAGCTTTGCTGGTGGAAAACCAGACCAGCGATCGTGTGGAGAAACCGTTCGGGATGCGTGACTTTGAGCGAACGGGAAAGTACTTCTCGCTCAACGGGAAGAAGATCATGCTGCGCGGCAGCAACATCGCCCTTCATCGCTTCTTGAACGATCCGGACTGCGGAGCGCTGCCGTGGAATCGGGAATGGGTACGAAAGCTTCTGGCCGACATCCCCCGAAAACTGCACTGGAATACGATTCGCCTCCATGTCGGAATTGCACCCGAATTCTGGTATGACATCGCCGACGAAGCCGGATTGATGCTGCAGAATGAGTGGATGTACTGGGGCGCGCACGGCTGGGATGAGCAAGCGCGTACCGAGTTCGCGGATTGGGTGTGGTCGGACGGCACCCACCCCAGCATCGTGATCTGGGACGCGATGAATGAGCATGAAGACAACTTTATCGGCAACGTCCTTATCCCCGAGATGAAACGCCTGGACCCGACCCGGATCTGGGACAACGGCTACATGACTGCCGACGACTATCTCGTTAATGTCCACATCCCCAACGCGCAAAAACAGGACCCGAAAGGGACTTTCATGAGTCCCGGCACGGCGCCGATGAACATCATCTGGGACGATGACGTGGACGAAGTCCATCCCTACCAGCATCAAGTTTGGAGGAACGATTTCGACAAGTGGACCGACGAAGACTCCTTGCGGATAGGCGCGTTCGACTATTGGCCGGACTACCCCCGATCGATGGACAATCACAGCGCCGCCCAGATTGTGAACGAATACGGCTGGATCTGGCTCTGGCGAAATGGAATGCCTGCCACCCTCAGCCCCGCTTTCTACCAGTACTATCTGGGCCGCATTGACGACATACAGGCGAACCGGGAGCTGCAGGCTTACAACCTGCAGTGGGAGACGGAACTGTTCCGAACGCATGAGTCGGTGGCAGGCGTAATGGCCTTCGTGTATCTGACGAATGACTTCGGGTCCACCGGCGACTGGTTCATTGACGATATCAAGGACCTGAAACCCGGGCCGACGCTTCACTGGTTTCAGCACTGTTTTGCCCCGTCGGCCGTGTTTGTTGACCTCGCCGACCAGCGCTACGACAAACATGTCAGACCTTACCAGCCGGGCTCGTCCCTGGCTTTCAACCTGTGGGGAGTGAACGACAAGGCGGAGGAAGTCAAAGGGACGGTCACTCTTTGCTTGTTCGACTCCAAAGGGAAAAAAGCTGTGACACAAACAGCCGAGATCGTTATGCAGGCGTACGGCAGGCGGCCCGTCCCGGCCGTTGTCCAATTGCCGAAGGGGCCTGGAGGTTACCTGCTGGTTGCCGAATTTGTCCCCGCCGGGAAATTTGACAAGCCGGTGGTCAGCCGGAGGTATATCAAAGTGGGGGACCGCGCCTCGTATGAGTTCTACGATCTGAAGCCGGAGTGAAATCAAAATTGTCGGCACCCGTGGGGCCCATCTCCAGACGGGACCTCGGAGACAAGGCACGATCGCACGGTCCCATCTGGAGATGGGACCCACGGGTGCCGACAATTTTGATTTCCATAATCGTCATCATCTGGAGGAATCATGAAACCTATCAGGAATTTTGCGATTGTCATCTGCGCCGTCTTGTGCATGCACAGCTTAGCCTTGGCCGCGGTGCCTGGACCCATCAAAGTCAGTCCTTCCGGGCGTCATTTCGTCGACCGCAATAACCAGCCTTTCTTCTGGCTGGGAGACACGGCCTGGCCGCTCCTTGTTCAATACTCCCGGCCCCAGGCCGAGGCGTACCTGAAAACCAGATCCGAGCAGGGATTCACCGTCATTCAAACTGTGATGGCATGGGGACAGGGGAGCGGCATGGAGAAAAAAAGTCCACTTCCCAACTCCGAAGGCCAGCACATCTGGCTCGACAACAACCCCGGCACTCCGAACGCCGCCTACTTCAAATCCGTCGATGCCCTTGTCGAATTCGCTGACCGTCAAGGCCTCGTAATGGCCCTTTGGCCGACCTGGGGGTATTACGTTGTAGAGGCCAAGACCATTAACCTGACGAATGCCCGCGCTTACGGGAACTGGCTCGGCAAGCGCTACGCGAAGACCCCCAACATCGTTTGGGTCGTCGGAGGAGATCGCGTGCCGGTTGGCTTCGAGGAGGAGTATCGGCAGCTGGCCCTCGGTTTGCGGGAAGGTGATCAGGGAGCGCATCTCATTTCCTACCACGTCTCGGGGGGACGGTCCTCGTCGCATTTCTTCCACAGGGAATCCTGGCTGGACTTCAACATGATCCAAACCTGGTGCGACTGGTTTCAGATTTACCCGATGGTGAGCTCCGACGCAATGCAGTCGCCAGTCAAGCCCGTGGTCCTCTGTGAAGGAGCTTATGAAAACGGCCCCGAATACCCGACCGGCCCGATCACCCCGCTTCTCGTGCGGCGTCAGGCTTGGTGGACGGTCACGGCAGGCGGGTCCCACACCTACGGACAGAATCAGATGTGGCGGATGGAACCGGGCTGGGAATCGACATTTGGGACACCGGGGGCTCTTCAAGTCGCCCTTATGAAGACGATACTGACGGGTCTCGACTGGTGGGACCTGGTTCCCGACCAGGCGATCTTTGCCTCGGGTGTCAGCAACGAGAGGACGCTGAACGCCGCGATGCGTTCAGTTAAAGGGGATAAGGCCCTGGTTTACTTCGCCTCGCAGTGCCGCGGTTTCATAAACGTAAGTCGGATTGCGAGCAAACAAGCGAAAGCAACCTGGATCAGCCCGGTCGACGGACGGAGAAAGGACGCCGGCACCTACCTTACCGGCAACCACAACGGCCGTCCATTCCCAGACAACCGGGTGGAAGCGTTCGCGACCCCGGACCATTGGGAAGATGCGCTGCTGTTGCTGGAGGCGGTGCAGTAGGTCGGGGTTCAAGGTTCAAGGTTCAAGGTTCAAGGTTCACGGTTCACGGTTCACGGTTCACGGTTCAAGGTTAAAGGTTCACGGTTCAAGGTTCACGGTTCACGGTTCAACGGTTCGACAGTTTCGCGTCGGGTGATGATCTAAGACCGGATAACCGGAGAACGGAAAACCTTGAACCGTGAACTTTGAACCTTGAACCGTGAACCTTGAACCTTGAACCGTGAACCTTGAACCGTGAACCTTGAACCGCGAACCTTGAACCGCGAACCCTCCTCCTGTTAAGAACGCACTCGGCATGTTAGGATCTGTCCACTGGAGTTGATACGGCTATGGCGAGCGATGTCTCGGCTGCAGAAGTTCAGCAGGAAGTGGAAAAGATCCTGAAAAGCGAACACTTCCGGAGTTCGGAAAAGCTTTCCCGTTTCCTTCAATACATCTGCAGAAAACACGTCGAAGGCACTGCCGGTGAGTTGAACGAGTACCTGTTGGGATTGGAAGTCTTCGACCGTAAGCCGGGATTTTCTCCATCGGAAGATTCGATCGTCAGGGTCCGCGCGCACGAATTGCGCCGACGCCTGCGGGAATACTATGCCGCCGAGAGACAGGCGAGTCGTATCAGGATCACACTGCCCAAAGGGCATTACGCTCCGGAGTTCACTCGCGTTGTCACCGGGGCACCGGGCTCCCCCGCGATCGCTCCGCTCGATACTGAACCTGAGCAACGAACGCCCGCCACGCCCTCGATGGCCGGGGAGTCGCGGCGCCCGCTGCTTGCGGGCCGGGGTCCCTCGCATGGCATGGTCAATGCGAGAGAGCTGTACGACTTCTACGACCAGTTGCTCGGTGAGTTACACGAGCGTGACCCTCAGTTGACCCTGATTAACTTGAGCAACCCGAAAGTCATGTTCAGTTTCGCCTGCAGTTCACCGTCCCCTCCCGGATACCTGGGACGGCCTTCGATCCCCATCGCGCCCCAACTGGCCAAGCACCTTCCCATAAACACGAACGATGTCGCCCTACCCTTCGCCACAAGTAACGCGCTCTATCACTTCCTGCATCCCACTGATGACGAATACACTGGGATGGGTGAAGCGGTTTGCGCGTTCCATCTGGGACGGCTGCTTCAGATCCTCGACCGCCCCGTGCATATCACTCAGGCGCGCTTCCTCACTTGGGACAAGGCTTCCAGGGACAACCTGATCGTGCTCGGATTGCCAGTGATGAACGCCTGGGTCGAGGCTAACCTCGCCGCTCCGAATTTCCGGTTTGTCTCGGCATGCTGGCACAACAGCCAGCCGCAACCCGGGGAAGAGCAGACCTACCGCTGTGAGCTCGAGGCCGTTTCCAAGGAGACGGGCTTCACGGATTACGGAATCATCTTCATGCAGCCCCTGCCCAACGGCAACCGTGTGCTCCTCCTTGCCGCCGCCTCCAGTTACGGCACACTCGGCCTGGGCGAGTTCTTTTGTAACCCGGACAGGATGCGTCCGGTCTACGAGATGCTCAAGAAGCGGGCGACGAACCTGCCGTTTCCTTCCACGTACGAAGTGCTGATCAAGATCCAGATCAGAGACAACCTGCCGATCGCGACGAGCGTAGTGGCCTGCAGGTGAAGAGTTCTGAGTTCTGAGTTCTGAGTTCTCAGTTGGCCAGAGTTCTGGCCCGAAAAGTGTATGGCCTGACGAGCAACGAAGAGTTCGCTCGGGATTTCGGGTTGCGGGGACAGATTCAGAAGGCCGCCGGCTCTTCGATGCACAACATAGCGGAAGGCTTTGATTCTGGGTCAAACACGGAGTTCACCCGCTTTCTGCGTTACGCAGAGAGATCGTGTACAGAAATGCAGAGCGAGCTCTATCTTGCTTTGGACCTCGAGTACATATCCATGCCTCAGTTTCAGGACGCGTACGACCATGCGAGGGACACCCGCGCTGCAATTCGAGGCTTCATCAAATATCTGTCATCCTCCGGCAAAAAAGAGAAGCCTCGAACTTCCGACAATTCTGAGTTCTGAGTTCCCGAGGTGCGGAGCAAGGCGTTCGAAATTCCAGGCGTAGCAACTCAGAACTTAGAACTCAGAACTTAGAACTCAGCTCATCAGTACCCCCCATACCTCCGCGCCACCTCTACCAAACGGAAGATGTTTTCGTCGGGCGTGTCACGGCCGCACTGGTCGCCGGTGGACAGAACGAAGCCGCCGCCCTCGGCTGCCGCGTCCATAGCCTTCTTCGCCGCCTCTTCCACCTGATCCGGCGTTCCGTGCAGCATCACGCGCGTCGTGTGGAGGTTGCCCTTGAGGGCGATCCGGTGGCCCCAGTTCCGCTTGATCTCCGCGAGGTCGCAGTCTCCCATCGGCGGCTCTTCCAGCGGCTCGATAGAGTTCAAATCCGTCTCCGTCGCGCACAGCTCAACCAGCCAGGACTGCTTCCCGCAGGAGTGAAGGTGCGAGGGAATTCCGGCCTCCTTCGCCATTGAAGTGAGGGCTTGGATGGTCGGCAGCGCCAGCTCGCGAACCATGGCCGGCGACTGCAATGTCAGGAGCCCGGATGCTCCGATGAGCACGAAGTCCGGTCGAGCGGCCAGGAGGGCTCGAGCATAAGCGATGGTGTAGTCGTGCACCAGGCCCACCAGCTTCGCAAATTCCTCCGGTTGGTCGTAATAAGCGAAAGTGGCGCTCTCCAGCCCTCCTTCGAACAGATCGACGAACGTAGTCATTCCGGGGAGTCCGACTACCCCGCCGACAGCGCCGAGCTCGCCCATCGCCTCCATATGCCGGCGCAGCGGGCGTTCGTCCGTTTGGAACTCAGTCGGATAAAGATAGGCCAGCCTGGGGAGGTCTTCCGAAAGGTTCTTCACCATCTTCCGCACTTTGGTCGGAGGATCGGCTATCGCAAAAGAGATGACCTCATCGAGGTCTCCAGCCGGGGTACGGTGTATCCGCTCCACCAGGATTTCGTCGTCCGTCCATCTCAGGACACGGTCCTTGCTCGAGACCCCGTCACCGCAGGGGATGACGGTCAGTACACCCTTGTCCGACCAGCCGTCAAAGCCGAAGTGCTTGACGGCCTCAATGTACGCGTCTTCGAGAGGCGGATCGTTATACAGATAGATGTCCCAAAAGGGTTGCCCGGTCAGCCGCGCCGGGACCATGTTGGACATGTCGGGAGAGACGGGGACCGTGTCCGGCTGGCGGTTCATGAAGGCGGTGATCATCCGCTCTCGTGAAGTCATAAGATGCTGCTAGCGGTAACGGGCAACAGAGGTTGCGGCGTGTGCGTCCCGGAGATCGACCGGATTCTCCAGAAGGTGCTCCAGGAGATCCTGAAGGGGGACCGTCGCCAAACCAATGGCCGTGTCGGCGCAACCGTAGTAAATGTATAAGATCCCATCCTTGACAACGTTGCCGGTAGGAAAGATGACGTTCGGAATCACGAGACCGAACTGTTCGTAATACTCCTCCGGCTCCATGATGAAGTCCGGGGTTCTCGCTATAACGCGCTCGGGCTCCTCCGCGTCCAGGAGCATGGCCCCCACCCGGTATACGGAACTCTCATCCACGCCATGATACAGGAGAAGCCAGCCGTGTTCCGTCCGAATCGGGGTTGCGGCCGCGCCGATTTTGCCTCCCTCCCACGCAAAGGCGGGCCGTGCCAGGATGTGCGGAGGAGTCCACGTGCTGAGGTCCTCCGAATAGGAAATCCAGATGGATGGTCGGTCCTGCTCGCTCGAGCTGTTCGGCCGACAAATCGGCCGGCGGAGTAACGCGAACCGGCCGCCGATCTTCTCTGGAAACAGCACGACGTCCCGATCGTCAATCTCCCGGGGGGTCACGAAGCAGAGATGCTTGAAGTTAATCAGGTCTTCCGAGACTGCGATCCCAGACTGAGTGATCATCGACCAGGCGCACTCCTGCCAACCCGGGTAAGCCTGTGTGTAATAGTCGGGCACTCCCTGCCCGGTCGGCCAACAGTCCATTGGATGCGGCTGCAAGGCATAGCACATGTAATAAAGGCCGTCGATCTTGACGACCCTGGCGTCCTGGACGCTGCCGTCAGGGTAGCCGGCCATCGCCGCCGTGAATACGGGTTCATCCGAGGCGTGAGAAAAATGTACGCCGTCCTGGCTGACCAGCAGTCCGATGCTTGTCAGGAACGGCCGCAACGAGCCAGCCGCTCTTTCATAAAGGTAGAATTTCCCGTCCTCCACAATGGCGCCGGGGTTGAATACAGAAACGTTCCGCCAGGGGTAAAGCCCCGGGCGCACGATCGGGTTTTCCTCACACCGCTTGATTTTCATCGTTTTACAGTCTGCGAATCCCGGTTCACGGTTCAGGGTTCAAGGTTCAGGGTTCAAGGTTCAGGGTTCAGGGTTCAGGGTTTTAAGGTTCAGGGTGCCGGATTGGCGCGGATGAAGTCGATCACTTCTCCGACTCGGGCGAAAGCCAAGGCGACAACTGTATCGGCCGCTCCGTAGTAGATTGCGATCCTCCCCGTGTCTCTGTCGACAAGGGAAGCGCAGGGGAAGACTACGTTGGGCGTATCACCAACACATTCGTACAGTGTCTGTGGAGACAACAGGTAAGGCGCGCCGCGACAGATTACTTTCCACGGTTGTTCCAGGTCCAGAAGAACAGCACCCATGCTGTAGACGAATCCGTTACACGAGGTCAGAACCCCATGAAAAAAAAGCAGCCACCCCTCGCTGGTCTCAATGGGAATTGGACCGGCGCCGATTTTCGTGTAGCACCAGCTGCTGGTGCCCATGACATATCGGTGACAACCCCAATACGTCATGTCCGGGCTCTCGCTGTAGTAGATTTCGCCGAACGGCGTGTGTCCGTTGTCACTCGGCCGGCTCAACACGGCATATTTGCCGCGGATCTTCCTGGGGAACAACACCCCGTTGCGGTTAAAGGGCAAGAACGCGTTTTCGATCTGGTGAAATGTCTTAAAGTCGTGTGTATACCCGACCCCAATTGTCGGACCGTGATAGCCGTTGCACCACGTAATGTAGTACCGATCCTCCAGCCACGTCAGCCGCGGGTCGTACCGGAACTCCAGGCGGCCGATCTCGGGGTCCTCACATTGAAAGTCAATCGGCGTGTGCCTAATCTTCCAGTTGAGAGCATCATCGCTTTCCCCGAAGAAGATATTCATGAAGCGCCGGGTATCATCAATTCGGAAAACCCCGACGAACTTCCCGTCATGCGAGATGACCGCGCTATTCATGGTGCTGTTGGCACGCGGTATCGGGTTGCGGGGAATGACCGGGTTCCGCGAATAACGCCAGACGACATCGTCACACCCGGCCGGGCGTTCCTCCCACGGCAGGTTGGGGATTGATTCAGCATTCACCAGTTTCACAGACATGGCCTTCTCCGTCTTCCTCAGTCAGTTCACGGCGACCGGCTGTCCCGCTTCTTCCCCGGCCCGCCGCGCCGTCAGTTCCTCTTGAATCGACTGCATGCGCTTCTCATCCAGGGAGTAGAACAGGATGAGCAGGGTCGCCAGCAGGGCGGGAACAGCCGGGATTAGGCTGAACAAAGTCACGATTCCGGTTTGAGTTGAAACGCTTTGCACTTCTCCAGCGACAAACCCGTAATAGGCCAGAAGCCAGCCGGCGACTGCTCCCCCGAATGCCCACCCCATCTTCTGCGACATGCACGACGCCGAAAAGACCAGTCCGGTGGCCCTCCGCCTGTGTTTCCATTCAGAGTAGTCTGCGATATCGGCGTACATCGCCCAGATGACTGCCATGCTCGGCCCATTCAGGTAGAGACCGACGAATTGCATAGCAAAGATCAACGTGAGCTGTTTCGGGGTATAGAGGAAGTAGCTGGCGGTGACGAGGGTGATTGCCGCCATTGAGAAAAGGTAAGTGTACTTTTTGCCCAGATACTTAACAAAGTACCTTGTGCTCATCACTCCCAGGATGCTTCCCGCGTAACCGAGCACGGTAAAGACAGCCATAAACCCCTTGGTATCGAGCTCGTAGCTCTGACCGAGGAAGCTGAAGGTCTGGGGCCCGATGTAGTACTTGAAATAATAGACAGTTGCTGCAACACGCAACGAGGCATAGACCAATGTCGAGACCCCTATCACGCATAGCAGGAGCCATGGGACATTCGTGATCAAATCTGCGAAATCCCGGCTAAAGGTCGTGCGTTGCTGTACGGGCGGCTGAATTCTTTCCCGGGTTAGTGAAAAGGTCCCAAAGAACAGGATGACGGCGATTACACCAAAGGCAGCCATGGTCAACTGCCACCCCCGTTGAGCATTTCCACCGCCAAAAAACTCAACCAGGTAGAGGGCAACCGCCTGAACGACCAGGCTGCCGCCGAAAGCAAAGCTCATCTTGTAGGAAGCGAGACTGGTTCGATCAAGGGAATCGGAAGACACGACGCCAAGCAAAGCGCCGTAGGGAATATTGATGGCAGTGTAAAGCAGCATCAAGATCGAGTACGTGACATAAGCGTAGATGATCTTCCCGGCCAGCCCGAATCCCGGAGTGGTGAAGGTAGCCACCCCCATCACCGCCAACGGTAGGCTCATCCAGATCAGGTACGGACGGAAATGTCCCCAGCGGGAACGAGTTCTGTCGGCGACCATGCCCATGAACGGGTCGATGATCGCGTCGCCAATCCTCGTGACTGCCAGCATGGTCCCCACAATGGCGGCCGGCAGACCGTAGACGTCGGTGTAGAAGAAAAGCAGGTAGGCCGAAAAGGTCTGGAAGTAAAAGCATGAGGCCCCATCCCCAAGACCGTAGCCAATCTTCTCAAGGAATCCGACCTTGCCGGTAGTCTGCCTGCATGCGTCAAACTGTTGCATTCAGTTCCTTTCACCGAATCGAGTTTTGACCAAGCGGTGCCGGGGTGCGAGCTGGCAGGCGTTCCCGGCGGGTGCAGTATCGCAGTGAGGAGGTTTTCCCTGTATGCGGCTCCCAAGCTGTAGGGTTTGCGACTTGACCCATACCTGGCAACTCAGCACCCGGCACGGGCCAATGCCACCACGCCACACCCCTTCACAGCAAGTTAATAACCGTTAAGAGGGAGTTGGTAGTACGTAATACCAAGTTCTGAGTTCTGAGTTCTGAGTTCGATGAGTTCTAAGTTCTAAGTTCTGAGTTCTAAGTTAAGGGCCCATAACTCAGAACTCAGAACTCCCGAACTCAGAACTCCCGAACTCAAACTCAGAACTCAGAACTTAGAACTCAGAACTCAGAACTCCCGAGAACCTTTGCTACTTCTTCAATAGCCAACGCAGGGGTGGAGAGGACCGGGATACGACAACCTGCGGCAAGAATGGCGGGCATGGAGCGCAGCATGCTCGCCTGCGCCAGGATCACCACGTCAACCTTGGGTTGGATTCGGACGACAGCTTCCGTCACCAGTCGATCGTGAGCTCCCGCTTCCCCGGCTGCCAACGCGTCCCAGGCGCCTTTCACCAGATGCAACTCGACTTTCACCGATTTCCCTTGCCGAGCCGCTTCATTGGAAAGTGCCAGCCGCGTGGGTTCGACGGTTGTCGGGTTGGTGACGCACACTCCCAATCGAGCGTCCATTGCGACGGCCTTTTGCACCATGGCGTCGTCGATCTTGAGCACGGGCAGCGAGGTTCGGTTCCGGATGCGGTCTACCGCCGGGCTTATCGTCGAACAAGTCACCAGGATCGCGCGAGCACCAATGCTTTCAGCAGCCCTGACGTGCTCGAGCAGACGGTCGGCATCCTCGAGAGCGAGCCCCCCGCGCTGTCGCACTCCTTCTAGAAGCGGCTCGTCCACGACGTGAAGCTCCCGTTTTCCGGGCAGCCTCTCCCTGCACAGCGTTTGGAAGAGCTCAACCAGCAGCGGCACCGTGTGAATCAACAGCAAGTCGGGTTTACGGTTCACGGTTCCAGGTTCACGGTTCACGGTTCACGGTTCACGGTTCACGGTTCACGGTTCACGGTTCACGGTTCACGGTTCAAGGTTCAAGGTTCACGGTTCAGGGTCCAGGGCTCAACGCTGAACCCTCGAACCTGGAACCTCGAACCGTGAACCGTGAACCGTGAACCTTGAACCTTTAGGGCTGAAGGTTCAGCGTCACGCCCCGACATGAAGCGGAAGCCCGTCCGACACGACCTCCAGGGATTCGAGGACCCCGCACTCTACTTCAGTTACGTAGATCCGCTTCTCCCCAGCAGGACCGAATGCCAGGTTGGTGGGACGCTTCCCGGCAGTTTTTATTCTTTCGACAACCTGGCCATCGCCCCCTAGAACTGTGACATCTCCCTGAGCGTACACGGTGACATAGAGTCGGCCGTCGGCCCCAAACTTCATTCCGTCCGGGCCGACCCAGCCCAGTCGTGCGGCCGGATCGACCACATTTCCGAAAAGAGTGCGTGGACCGATCTCTGACCCATTCCACTCGTAGCGATACACGTTTCCGGTGACCGTCTCGTTGATATAGAGAGCTTCGTCTGGACCGAAGCAGATCCCGTTGGTGAATAACAGTCCGGAGTCAAGGCGGCGAATCCTGCGTCTTTTCAAATCGATTTGATATACCCGTCCATCGTACTCCAAAGAGTGATAGTCGGGACGGATCTTGCCGTTGACCACGAGGTTCTCGATGTAGATACCCGAATCAGTCATGTACAGCAGGCCATCGGGCCCAAACGCCAGGTCGTTGGGAAAGATGAAGGAAGACCCGTCACACTCGGTGAGCCACGTTTCGACTCTTCCGTCCGTACCCAAACGCAAGAGCGATGGCGTGGATGATTCAGCAACCCAAATGTTGCCGTCCTTGTCGGCGGCCAGCCCGTTTGGCCTGCCTGTTCGGGCCAGGGTCTTCTTGGCGCGTCCATCCGCGCTGATCTGAGTAACGCAGCCCCGGTCCGTTGCCATCTCAACCACCAACCAGCTTCCGTCCGGCAGCAGCACCGGCCCCTCAGGC
>Ga0209593_10000253_pt1 | contig 27590 bp, 24 predicted proteins | sample PPLLaktember2015_3_FD_187260 | JGI IMG/M metagenome (GOLD analysis project Ga0209593, IMG submission 187260) | Freshwater sediment microbial communities from Prairie Pothole Lake near Jamestown, North Dakota, USA - PPLs Lake P7 Core (6) Depth... | ecosystem: Environmental > Aquatic > Freshwater...
CGCGGATCTCTTCCTCCGCTCATGCCTTGATTTTCCCTGCAGTTCCATGATCAGCTCTATATTCTCTCCGGCCGTCAGTACCGGTATAAGGTTGTACGCCTGGAATACAAAACCGATGTTGTTCAACCGGAAGCTGATCATCTGGTTATCATTCAGATCATTGATCCGAGTGCCGTTAATAATGATCTCGCCTGCCGAAGGCTTGTCAAGGCCGCCGAGCAGATTCAGCATGGTGGTTTTTCCCGAACCCGAAGGCCCTACAACAGCTGTAAACTCGCCCTCTTCGATTACCAGGTCAATGCCGTTGACCGCTTTTACCGATAGTTCCGCATCGGTATATTCTTTCGTGAGGTTTCTGGTTTCTATGACTTTCATATCCGGATTTTTGCAATTATACGTCCACGCGCAGGGCTTCTGCCGGTTTCAGATGAATGGCCTTCCAGGCCGGATATATTGAAGCAATGATTCCGGTGAAGAATACCATAATGCTAACTTTCAGATCTATATCAATATTTGGAACAGGATATATTAAAGACTCGTATCCCATCCGTGCATAGGCATCAGCAAAGGATGAAAGGTTAATGCCCCTTATGCTGAAGAACAATGTAACCACATATCCTGTAACAATCCCGATGATTCCTCCCGTCAGGGAAAGCAGCACGGTTTCCAGCAGTATCATTGTAAAGACCCGGATCTTGGTCATGCCCACTGCCATCAGCATGCCAAGTTCCTTCACCCGTTCCAGGACGGCCATCAGCATCGTATTCACAATGCCGAAAATGAGGGCGGCCAGGATTACACCCATGAAGATATACATTGACATATCTGTTGACTCTTCCACAAGTCCGACTTCAGGCATGATCTCCCGCCAGGTTCTCGTGTCCAGTGCCGGATAATTTGCCCGCACCCTTGCGGTCATATTGTCCAGGTTGTCATTTTCAGACAGGAGTATGGCCAGTTCATGTCCTGAAGATCCATCGAGTCCTATAAGCCGGGATATATCCGAATGCCTTACAAAAACATTCATTTCATCATACATAGTATTGGTTGTCCTGTAAATGCCTTCAACCCTGAACAGTGCCGTGGTAATCGTACCGTCCATGGTCTGAAGCGTCAGCACAATCCGTGACCGCAGCCTGACGGACAATTTTTCAGCAAGCGCTTCTCCTATGACAACAGGAGTTTTATTCCGGCTTTCGAAATATGTTCCTTCCCTGATCCTGGAGAACATATTTGTAACCTGACGTTCCTTGTCGGGATCAATACCCATGATCCGTACACCTGCCCCGGTTTCGGCAGAGGATATCATGGCATTGACCAATGTACGCGAGCTTACGGCTTTTACCCCCGGCAGGCGTCCTATTTCTGCCAGGATGCTGTCGAGGTTTGGCATGAAGAATTTCTGATCGGGATTCACCAGGTAGTCTTTTTGGTGTACCTGGATATGCGATGATTCGGTGATGATGGCACTTTGAATTCGCTGATTGACCATGCCGCGATAAAAGGCCCAGGTAAACGAACCGGCAAAAATGCCGATTGCTATGGCCAGAATAACGACCACACTCCTGAGGCGGTTGCGCCAAATGTTTCTCCAGGCCACCGACCAGATTATGCTGCCGATTTTTAGTTTACTTTCCATGGATAGCGTGGATAATATTCATTTTCCGGATGATAAGCCAGGGATATACTGCAATAAGCAGTGTTACAATCAGGATCGTTACCGCCTGGTTTATAAATACCTTCGGGATCATGGCAAAATACAGGACCGCCTCAATGCCAAATGTTTCGTACGCCCTGGCCATTTCTTCCCCCAGGGGAACCGGATGTTTCACCATGTAGGCTATGAACGGAAGGCTTAGAGCGATGCCTAAGATTACACCAAGCAGTCCCATGCAAACTGATTCATAACACAGGATCTTTTCAAGCCTGGATTTTTGCATCCCGATCGCAACAAGAATGCCCATCTCCTTTTTCCTTTCGGCCATCATCATAATAATGGTCCCGAGTATTCCGAATCCTACCACGAGATACAGGATCCCCTTCATGATTATGGCTCCGGCCCTGTCGCCTTCTATCATCTTGATCAGATCAGGCTGCATTTCACTCCACGTTTTTACAATGTATTCCGGGCCCAGGGTTTTTCTGAGTTCTGCTGCCGTGCCATCCACTTCCCGGTAATCATTTACCATCATGGCAATGGAAGTGACCATTCCGGGGGCGCCATAAAATTCACGGGCATGATCGAGGTCAATATAAGCTCCGAAACTGTTAAGCTGTGGAGAAGGAAATGTAAGGATACCACGAACCGGCATGAGTGCCGAGGCGCTCGCACCATGGTAACCCTGGCTGATAAGAATGACGGTGTCGCCTGTTTTCACTTTCAGATTTCTGGCAATATTCACGGCCAGAAGAATCCCGTATTCTCCCCGGGACAAATAACTGCCCTCGCTGATCCATCTGGAAAGTCCGGTGAGTGAATCCTCCTTTTCCGGTTCAATCCCGATCAATGCACATCCCCGGGTATTTTCACCTGAGGATACCAGCGTGAATGATTCAAGCCGTGGAATTGCCAGGTTTATCCCTGCATTCCGGAAAGCTTCGGACAGCATGCTGTCGGGCTCATAGCTGTCATTGATGGATTTCGTTTCCCAGTAACCCGGGGCCTGGACCTGGATGTAACCGCTATAAAACTTTACAAGGTTGTCGATCATGCGTGCATACGTGCCTTCCTGCATTGAACTCATGAAGGTTGAAAGAAAAACGGCCATAACGACCGCAATCACCGTGATCCAGGTTCTTTTGCGGTTTCTCCAGAGATTTCTCCAGGCCAGTTGCCAATTCTTTACCATAACTCGTCAATAAATTCACCTCACATTTTGCAGGTTCTGCTGGGTAAAAAAGCTTTCCGCCAGCTGAACATTGAATTTGATCATCTCAAGGGTAATAATAGTGCGGTTTCCGGGTTTGTCGGCCGGCACCAGTTCAAACCGGGTGGCGATAAGCCGGCCGTCCATGTTCCTGATATCCGATCCCGTTTCGGATTTTACCAGGTACCCGTCCTCATCATAATATTCAGCCTTAAGCTGGAGGTAATCCTCATGAGAGATCCACAGGATCACTTTTCCCCATACCACGGCGGCATCGTCCAGGGGGACCAGCGTTATTTTATGGCAATTCTTCCCGGAAACCATTTCATTACCCTCAAGCTTATGAATGTAATCGACCACAATGGAAGACTGGTTTAACAGGTCATCATTAGTATAATCCGATCCCATCCAGCCCTGGGCCAGCATAGAGGGAGGAAACTTAATCAGCCTGTTGATCGAGGGATTCCAGTTCCACATTTCATTCCTGCGCTTGAGAAAGGACTGCCCTTTTTCCTTGGCCGGTGCTGTGACCAGCACGAGAGAGTAAGCCGTGCCCAGGGTCCACGTCCTGAAGCTCACTGACCTTGTCCATCCTGTCCTGACCACCTGCATGGTCATGGTGCTTTCGCTGGATTTTTCACCCCGCATTTTTTCGTCTGCCTTTTTTACGATCTCGTAAGCCGTAGGCTGGGCAGCCGCCGGTATGGCACTTAACCAAAACAGATTTAATCCCTGTAAACAACAGATCAGTTTCTTCATCGCCTTTTCCCGCAAAAATTGCAATCTAAAATTATAAATAATTTCTCATACTCCTCCTCCAATCTTTCCCTCCTCCCTTCGTCAACTCTTTTCCTCCGTCTTCATACTACGCACTTCCATCTTCGTGCTTCGTGCTTCCCACTTCCAACTTCCTCTTTTTTTCACCAAATACTGTAACTTTATCCCTCACCGATCGTCCTACCTCTGAATCCGGATGTTACATGACTGTTGCTGAGTACAATCAAAGCGTGGATGACTTTTCCGATGGAATCTTCAGGTTCATCCTCAAGAATATTAAAAATCCCGATATGGCCAGGGATGTGGTACAGGACACTTATGAGAAGTTGTGGGTACGGGTATCCGACGTTGCCAGCGAAAAGGTAAGGTCTTATTTATTTACCACAGCCTATCATACCATGATCGATATCCTACGGAGGGAAAACAGGCTTGAGGATTTTGATCCGGACCGGCATGACAGGCTTGTTCAGGAACAGTCATATACAGGATTGACGGAAATCCTGGATGCCGCAGTTTCAAGGCTGCCGGCCGACCAGCGCTCCGTGATCCTCCTCCGTGATTATGAAGGATATTCATACGAAGATATTGCCTCAATCACCGGTCTGTCTGAATCCCAGGTAAAGGTTTATATTTTCAGGGGAAGAATGTTTCTGAAGAATTTTTTGGGCAGTATAGAAGCCATAATTTAGTTTGTCATGGGTATCGATAAAAGCAACATAGAAGCTTATCTGCTGGATTACCTCGAAGGTAACCTGGATCCCCTTCTTACCGCCGAGCTCCTGGCATTTTTGACTGAAAATCCGGAGTATGAGAAATTTTTACCCGGATACGACGGAAGGATTTGCATTAAAGATGGCCCTGCATTTGAAAATAAAGCCCTGTTGAAAAAGGATTTCGGTGATATACCGGCTATTGGTCCGGAAAACTTTGATGAATTCTGCATAGCATCCGCCGAGGGTATATTACAGGTTGAGGACAGGATGCGCCTGGAAGAATATCTTTCATTCCACCGCGAAAAACTCAGCGATTTCAGGCTTTATCAACAACTGAAGCTTCAACCCGACCTTTCCGTGGCATACCCCGGGAAAGAAGCTATAAAAAGACCGGTTAAGCGCCCGGTGCCGGTAAGGTTTGTTTATTATGCCCTGGCTGCAGCCGCCACCATTGCCCTTCTGCTGATGCTGACAATCCGTAAACAACCTTTAAAGGAATATATGGTTGAAAAACCAGCCGTTCCCCGGGCCATTCCCAATGAAACCATTTCCCGGAATCCTGCAGCCATTGCGGAAGTCATCCGCAAACAGCCTCCTGTTCCGATTCCCGAAGCCCTCCCTTCGGAAGAAGAGGCGGCACCGGCTGATCGTTTAGCTCCGCCCGTGGCGATGGAACCCATCCGCGAATTCCTCCTTCCTTCACCGCAAAATATACCCGAAATTACAGGGCAGCTGACACGGAACAGAACGATCGCTGATCCCGCCAGAGGGGGAAGGGGTCGCGATTCTGATGAACCATCCGGGGAAAACCTGCTGACATCCGTGCTGAAGAAGCTGAATATCTGGAAAGCGGCTGAAACAGCCGTTACGGGTTTCAATTACCTTACCGAAGCACAAATATCCCTTTCCAGGACCACAGATCCGAAAGGTAAGGTTACAGGGCTTTCGTTTGAGACGGAACAATACACGATCTCCGGAAATAAAATAAAGTAAGCCTGTAACTTTCCGCCTGCCTCCACGTCCCACAATAAAACAAAATATTTTAATTTAAACATCTCATTATATGAAAAGTGCATTCATTTTAATTTTATTGACCCTTATGCCGGTATCCGTTCCTGCCCAGGAACTGGATTCCCTGCGGGCCATAATGGAAAACAAAGATCCTGGTGACAGGGAAAGCGAGGACACTCAGAAAAAGCATTTCCCCCCCATTTCAGTTGATGAAAAGGACGATGGAGTCAACATAAAGCTCGGCGATAAGGATATCCTTGATGTAACGGATACCCCCGATTCCACAAGGATACGGGTAGGTGACAGGGAATTCTACATTGTCGAGAAAAATGACGATGCGGACATTCATTTCGGGAGGGTTAAGGATCATGAATTTCATGGCTCGAAGAGATTCAGGGGCCACTGGTCCGGTATTGAATGGGGGCTTAACAATTTTCTCGACGACGATCTCACCCTGTCCCGTGAGGGAGATGCAGCGTTCATGGATCTGGTAACGGACCGTTCATGGTGCATTAATCTGAATTTTGCCCAGTACAGCCTTGGGTTTGGGACAAGCCACGCAGGTTTGCTTACCGGAATAGGATTACAGTACAACAATTATTTCTTCGATAACGCAAATAGCCTGGCTGAAGTAAATGACTATGTGGAATCCCTTCCCCTGAATGATTCAATGCTGATAAGAAGCAAACTTACGGCATCATTCCTCAGGATACCGCTGACCCTGGAAATCCAGTTTCCCGGATCTTCCAGGTCGAGGAGGATATTCCTGTCGGCCGGTATGGTAGCCGGAATTAAGCTGGATTCCCACTCCAAAGTTGTGACCAAAGGATCAGGCGGAAAAAACAGGGATAAGAACAACGATGATTTCAACATCAGCCCATTCCGGTATGGTGTGATTGCCAGCGCAGGATATGGCAACCTGAGTGTATTTGGAGAATATTATTTTACTCCCATGTTTGTGGCTGATAAGGGACCTGAACTGCACCCGTTTTCAATCGGATTGGCCTTTTCATTTTAACCGGCAATAAAAGATACGGGATTAATCATAAATATTTCAAGGTTTGAGCAGAGACGTAACTTGTTGCGTCTCTACTTTTTTTATATTTGCTGAAACTAAGCCCCATGAAATCCGATCTGCTCTCTGATAGGGAAATCAGGATCCTGACACGCCAGATACAGTTACCGGATGTCGGACTGACAGGACAGGAAAAAATGAAAAAAGCCCGCGTTCTTGTTATCGGGGCAGGCGGTAAAGGAAGCACGGCTCTGCAGAATCTTGTATCCGCCGGGATCGGTACCATCGGCATTTCAGATAATTACCCGGTGGAGGAAGATGCCCTCCCCCAGCAAAGCCTTTATGGAGAAAAAGACCTGGGGAAACAAAAAGCCATTATTTCAAAACAAAGATTGTCCGAAATCGGGGGGATTTCCGGTTTTACTCTGCATAACATCTGCCTGTCTGAGATCAACATCCTGGACATTGTGAGGGAATATGACCTCATTATAGACGCTACGGATAATTTTCCGGCTCATTATCTGATCAATGACGCTGCCATTCTGGCAAAAAAACCCTTTGTATTCGGATCAGTTGTGCACAACACCGGTTTGGTATCCGTTTTTAATCTCCCCGGTGGTCCTTCCTTGCGGTGCCTGTATCCCCATGTACCCGTAAAAAAGGAGAATTTCACCGACAAGGGCATACCGGCCCTGGGTTTGCTGTACCATATCACAGGCACAATCATGGCCTGTGAAACACTTAAAATCATCTTGGGATTGCAAACCGAACTCAATGGAAGCCTTCTTCAATTCCACCTGGACAATTATTCCTGTTCCTATCGACCCATATCCAGGAATGAGGCAAACTTTAAAATCAAAGGTTTCAGTTAATACCTTCCCCATTTTGGGGATCAAAATGTCAATAACTTTTTCAAATTCAGATAATCAGATTCAGGAATTATAAGTACTTTGGTTATTCTTATGAATAACCGAAAGTAGCATGCTTAAATCATTGCGTTACAGGTTACTTGCCTGGTTTCTGGCCATAGTACTGCTTACGGTTGCCCTGATCATTCCTTTCAACTTTATCTATCATTCCCTTGAAAATGGGATTGGAAAAGTCAGCCAGAAGGTAAGCACATTGCATGTTGATTTTCTCAGTGACAGCCGGACCGTAAACGATTTCCTCCTGGTTGAACCTGCCAATTCCGACTTTTTCATAAAGGGAGATAATCCATACCTCAATCACCATGTCAGCAAATCGGCTGAAATACTCGCCAGTCTGGATAATATAGAAAATTCGCGTCATATAGCGTCATTCGGGATCAGTCATGATCTTGCAAAGTTAAAAAAGGACCTCGCACAATATAATATTCTGGTCGACAGCCTGGTTTACCTGGTTTATAAAAGGGGATACAGGAATTTTGGCCTTAAAGGAGAGCTTGAAGACTACGGGGCTTTGCTTGAAGCTTCGGAAGACCTGAATATCGTGGATGTCTACCGGTTAAGGAAGATCGAAAACGATTATTTTTTTAATTCCGGTTCGGCTTCTGTGGATATGCTCCTGGGCATGGCCGGGGATATGAAACAAAAGCTGCTAAGCGGAAGAGTGCCGGTGAGCCGGAGGACCATGACTTCCGATCTGATTGACAGTTACAAGGGCGCTTTTATCCGGCTTGTTCAGCTGGATATGCAAACCGGAATCAGGTATAATACAGGTCTCAAAGCGCAGCTGAATGACCAATGCAAACAGGTAGAGGGTATTTTCAAACAGCTCACCGCCAGGTCAGTCACCAGGCAGAAAGCATTAACACAAAGGCTGACCTATTTTTACCTGCTTTCCATATTTATGATTATCGGCATAGCGGTATTGTTCAGCTATTCAGCGGCAAGGCACACGGTTTCCCAGCTGGAAGCCCTAACGAATTATATTTCAGTGATATCCAGCAACCAGCAGGATCAGGGCAAAACCATTGATCTGCACAATTCGGCGCGCGAAATCAAACAGATATACCGTGAATTCCGAAATCTTCTATCACAGCTCAAGATCTGGGAAAAACAGCGTGACAGGGCACTGAAAAGCGCCGAAGATACCCAACAGCGGTATCAGGAACTGGCTGATATGCTGCCACAAAGCGTTTTCGAAACCAACATGCTTGGAAATTACACTTATGTGAATAAAGCCTGGTACAAATCATTCGGGTATAATTCACATGACCTGGATGAGGGATTGAACCTGATTGAGACACTGATCCCGGAATCAGACAGGGAGGAGATACTGGGCAGGGACAGGATCGAGAATTCGACATTCCAGGCCATCCGTAAGGATGGTAAACGATTTCCGGTTTCCGTGTATACAGACAACATTCTAAAAGACGGGAAAATAGCCGGCAGACGTGGCATAATCGTAGATATCACAGACAAGGTCAGTTATATAAAAACCCTGCAACAGGAAACCAGCAAGGCGAAAATATCTGATGAACTTAAATCCTCCTTTCTGGCAAACATGTCGCATGAGATCCGCACACCCATGAATTCCATCATCGGGTTTTCCAATCTCCTGGCCTCAGAGCATATCCCTGATATGCAAAAGAAGGATTTTGTCAATTATATCCGGATCAGCAGTGAAATCCTCCTGAATCTGGTGGATGATATCATTGATATTGCAAAAATAGAGGCCGGAGAGCTTAAGATCAGCAAAAAAGAGTGTGAAATATATGGGCTTGGCAGGGAACTTTTGACTGTATCTCAGGAATCAAAGAAAAAATTCAGCAAACAGCATCTGGAGCTGATATATAGGCCGGATCCGGCCCACCATGAACTACGGCTTAAAACAGATGCTTTCAGGCTGAGGCAGATCCTGATCAATCTGATCAACAACGCCATTAAGTTTACCGAGAAAGGATCGGTTGAATTTGGTTTTTCAGTGAAGGATGACCGGTTCATTGAGTTTTTTGTAAAGGATACAGGCGTTGGTTTATCCAAAAGCGAACTGGATATGATATTTGAACGCTTCAAGCGGGCACGCCGGTCGGAGGAAAAAAATATTGTGGGAACCGGACTCGGGCTTGCCATTTCAAAGAATCTGGTTCAGCTGCTGGGGGGAGAAATGTGGGTCGATTCTGTGCCGGGTGAAGGCACCAAATTCCTGTTCACCGTACCGTATCTGAAAATTACACATTTACCCGGCATTGCGGAAAATGTCATTCCGGATGTCACCGAGTACAATTGGAATGGTTCCGGCATACTCATCGCGGAAGACGATGCTGCGAGCTTCAATTTCCTTATGGAAGTGTTCAAGCATACCCGTGCCACGGTTTACCATGCAGGCAGCGGCACCGAAGCAGTCGAACTTTTCCGTAAGATCGGGAACATTGACCTCGTTATCATGGATATTCAGCTTCCTGAGATGAACGGGTATGATGCCACGCGGATCATCAAATCCCTAAATGGGAATATACCGGTTATTGCACAAACCGCCTTTGCCATGTCGGGTGACAAGGAAAAGATAGCATTGGCCGGATTTGACGATTACCTGACCAAACCCATCGACGTACCCCGGTTGTTATCCATTGTCAATCAATGGTTAATTTGTGCCGGTTCGCCGGCCCAGACAAAACGTAAGGCTGTGTTGCCCCCGTCACAACCGGATATTGGATACTTAAACAACTAAAACCTGTAATTCGGTTTGGAACCCAATATTATTCAACGATTCAAATTACTTTTGCAATCGGGAATAATAAAGGTTGCAGCGTTATGGTTATATTAACCTGTAACAGGATTTTAAATAGCTTTTTTTCCAGATATGAGGATTGTAATCAACCGGTCATTCCGGATCTTTATCATAGCCCTCCTGGCCACATTTACGCTGATTGCCGTAACATCAGCCATTGTATCGCTTTTTTATGAAAAAGCTGTGATCCGTTATATGAAAAAATACCTTGATGAGCATCTGTTAACGCAGATTTCCATGGATAATATCCATTTCAGTGCTCTTAAAGGCTTTCCAAATGCTACAGTGGAAATCAACCATGTGGCTGTTCTTGCCGGTGATCAATTTTCTGCCCAGGATTTCAGTGGAACCTTTGCGGATACGCTGCTGAAAGCAAGGAAAATTTCATTCCGATTTGACCTTATCATGCTATTCCATAAAAACTATGAACTCAAAAAAATTGAGATCAGCGGAGGATTTGCAAACATCCTGTTCGATAATAAGGGAATTCATAATCTGCATGTGTGGAAAGACGAAAACGTTGCGGGACAGGAATCCTATTCACTAAAACTTCAAAGCATAACGGTTTCGGACATGCTCATCCGTTGTATTGATCTGAAAAAGAAAATTAAACTGACGGCTTTTGCGGGTAAAACCAATTTCAGGGGTACCTATGCCAATCATGTTCTATCCGGAAATGCCCGGGGTATTTTTTCCGGTACCAGCCTCCTGATCCGCAACAAAACATGGATGAACAATGCTGACCTTGAAATGCAGATCAGATTGCTTTCCTCAGATGACCGGTTCAGGATACAACAGGGAATTCTGAAGATAAACAGGGCCGAAATTAACCTTACCGGTGAATACGGGGGCACAAAGGAAAAACATATTGATATATCCCTGTCCGTACCCAAATTCGGGCTGGGAGAGGCAATTTCCCTGTTTCCATTGCGAAATGACAGTTTATTTAAACGTTATCATTTTACCGGAGGCGGCAGCCTGAAGGCGACCGTGAAAGGGCCGGTCACGAACCCCGATAAATTGCAGATCAGTTCGGAGTTTAACCTCACGGATTGTTCTGCCCGCAATGTGAGGACAAAGACCTCTGTTGGCCATGTTTCCATGAAAGGGGTGGTAACGGGAACGAATAGTGCCAGTTTCAGGCTTATCCTTTATCACTTTACATCGACGCTGGGCAGGGGCAGTATGAATGGCAGCCTGCAAATCAGCAATCTCCGTGAACTGAACCTGCATGCAGATATATCATCGGAACTGGACATGGAAGCTTTGCAGGATTTTATCGGATTGAAAGACGGAAAACAGATCGGTGGGATGGTGCAGGCTGCGTTCGCTGCTGACGGCAAGCTTGGATTGATCAGGCCGGATTCCATGATTACTTTGCTGAACTACCTGAAAAGCGGAACTTTTGTTTTTCAAAATGCAACGGTAAAAGTGAAAAATCCGGATCTTACGTTGGAGAATATTACAGGTAAAGTCACTCTCCATGAATTCATTACTGTGGATAACCTGAAGGTGAGGATTAACGATAACGACATTCTTGTGGATGGCAGGGTGCAGAATCTCAATGGATATATTATTGAAAAGGGCATCCTCAGGTCCGATCTTGTGGTCACCACAAATAATTTTTCCCTCAACAGTTTTCTTCATTATCAGCCGGGAAATTTTCCTGCCAGGAGAAGTAAACGGGTAATTCTGATCCCGGAAAGAATGAACCTGAAAGCTAAAATACATGCGGGGGTTTTCGAAGCCGGAAAATTCAGTGCAACCGATGCATTCGCATCCCTGATCCTTAAAGGAGACTCAGCATTCCTACCCTCATTTGTCCTGAAATTTCCGGACGGCACAATTTCCGGAGATGCAATAATATCTCAAAATAGGGATCATATTTTATCGATAACCTGCAATTCTGAACCAAAACATATTAATATACAGCACCTGTTCACTTCATTTAATAATTTTACCCAGAAATTCATTGTGGATAAAAACGTAAAGGGTTCGCTTGACGGGAATATCAGTTTTTTTGCCAGGTGGGATTCAACATTAAGATTTCAGCCCGGGAGCCTTATAGCCAAAGGTGATTTGGAGATCACAGACGGGGAACTCGTACAGTTTGAACCGATGCTGAAACTCTCAAAATACATCAATGTCGATGAACTGCGGTTGATCCGGTTTAAAACCCTTAAAAACGTAATTTATATTCAGGACCGGCTTGTCACCGTACCTGAAATGGCAATTCATTCTTCAGCCTTCAATATCAGCGTTTCCGGCAGTCATTCTTTTGACAATGTCTTTGATTACCGCCTCAATGTACTCCTTTCCGAAGTATTATTCAACAAGGCACGCAAAAAGAAGAAAGAAATGGATGAGTTTCTGGTCATAGAGAACAGGGAAGATCAGACCACTGTTCCCCTGATCATCGCAGGAACACCGGCTGATTTTGATGTTAAATTCGACCGCAGGAAAGCTTTTTCCATTACACGTAAAAAATACGATCCGGATGTAAAAGTGCCGGATTCGGATAATTTTAAGATCGATTGGGATGACAGAAAAGAAAGTACAATTGAAGACAGGGTGCCGGCAGGCAGTCAGGAGGATTTTAAAATAGAGTGGGATGAAGATGAAAAAACAGACGAAAATGACCTATAACAGAACCTAACTAACTTGAAATTGAATATTTACACCCAAAAGGAACGCTGGAAACTATTGTTGTTCATTGCTGCTGTCGCAGTCGGTCTCATCTCTCTGTATTACACCAATCAACTGGTGAAGAAAATGGCAACGGAAGAGCGTAAAAAGGCTGAATTGCTGGCCGAAGCCTGGAAACTGATCATCAACAGCAGCCATGACGATTCCAACCTGAACTTTTATACTGGTATCATTGCAGGCAATGAAACGGTTCCTGTGATTGTGACAGACAGCCTGGATAACATTCTTTTTGCCCGTAACCTGGATTCCCTGAAATTACGGAATCCACACTACATGGCCCGAAAACTGCGCCAGATGAAGGCCAATTCCGAACCTATCGTAATTTCATTGTCTCCTGTGGAAAAACAATACCTGTATTACAGCCAGTCGGTCATTCTCACACAGCTGGCTTATTATCCCTATATCCAGTTCGGCATTATTTTCCTTTTTATTCTTGTTGCCTACGTGGCTTTCAATACATCCAGGAGATATGAGCAAAACCAGGTATGGGTTGGGCTTTCAAAAGAAACCGCCCATCAGCTCGGGACACCAATTTCCTCCCTGATGGCCTGGCTCGAGATGATGAAGATACGTAAAGGGGACGGTGAAATGCTGACTGAACTTGAAAAGGATGTGAACCGACTTGAAAAGATCACGGAACGATTCTCCAAAATCGGTTCAAAACCGGCACTGGCCAAAGCTAATGTAATATCAGTGATCATGACCGCTGTAAATTATCTTCGCTCGCGGTCATCGGGAAAGATCGGGATTAACCTGAGCCTGCCTTCATACGAACTTGTGGTGCCCCTGAACGCAGCCCTATTTGAATGGGTTATTGAGAACCTGTGCAAAAATGCAATTGATGCGCTCAACGGACAGGGACAGATTGAGATAGCCCTGACTGATTATACCCAGGTAATCTATATTGATATCCGGGACAGCGGCAAAGGCATACCCAAGTCGATGTTCAAAACTATTTTCAAACCAGGCTTTACGACCAAAAAGAAAGGATGGGGTCTGGGCCTGTCCCTGGCGAAGCGAATCGTTGAGGAATACCATGACGGTAAAATATTTGTACATCAGTCAGAATTGAACAAGGGATCAGTGATCCGTATTGTGTTAAAAAAATGACCGGGAAATATACATTCTCCAAAAGCGAGAAACTTTGTTCCAAAAAAGATATTGATCGGTTGTTCAATGAAGGCAGATCTTTTACACTGAGGCCATTAAAACTGATTTACCTGGCCCCTGAAATCACCGGTTTTCAACCAGTCAGGGTAATAATCGCGATCCCCCGGAAAAGATTTAAACGCGCAGTGGACCGAAACCGTATACGCCGACTGATCCGTGAGGCATACAGGCTTAACAGCCATAAATTAAACAATCTCGCCGGAAGCATTGATCTCGGTTTTGTTTATGTAGGAGATTCTGCGGCAGTTAAGTTCAGTGAAATCGAAAGCAGGGTAGTTGCATGCCTGGATAGGGCGATAAATGAAATTAAGTATCCGGGTTAATTCAGAGTATATTGTTCTGTATATTCAGTAAAAATTCAGTGAACAACCGGCTCCTGTCATACCGGTATCCAATCCGGATGCCTGCTGATATGGGAAAAACGATCTTGCCCAGGTGAAAATCAGCCACTACTTCGAGTCCTGTTGAGTTGTAGCTGCCCGTATAACGTGTCCCGGCGTCCTCAATAACGTTATTCCCATAACCCATATCGTGAAACACATCTGTTCTCAGCCGTTTCAGGTAAATCACCGGACCCATCGCCAGGTCAGGATAGGTAAGGGGGAAAGCATAATCCGCGGAAAAAACAGACATTTCACCTGATACCCCCGAAGGATATCCTCTCGGAAAGCTGATCCGGTTTATCGGCAGGAAATACCTGCCGGGGAATTGCTTTTGATATCCCCCTTTCAGAAGAAAATGATGATGCCTGCCGATTCCCGGAAGATACAAACCTCCCTGGAAAGCAATCATTGAACCAAGCAGATCCGGATCCCCTGGAGAAAGAGTACCTGAAACCGAAAGGTATTGTCCCCATCGTGGAAAAAGATCCCGCATTGACATCCGGAGGAAACGGCTCATATACAACCGGAAATGAATATAGTTTAAGCCCTGCCTGAGCAGGTTTTCGGTAAAGTAGTAGGTGGACTGGTGTTCGTATTCTATCTGTGGTGTCAGAAAACTTACCATCCTGCCGCGGTTGAAAACAAGCGGAACATAGCTTAATATGCTAAGTTCATAGTATGGTTTTACGGAAGGATTCACCTCATTAGGCTGCAGCAGGTTCCTTACAGGGCCGCCGAATTGTCCCGATAATTCGATAACTGGATACCATCCCTTCCAGATTATCCGGGGAGTCAGGTAATGATATCCCCTGGAATAGTGATAACCTATGGTTGAAGTAAGTGTACTTAATAAATTCTGCGAGAATATCATAAGACCTGCACTTACCGGGAGGGTACTGATGCGGTCGGTGGTACCGGTAAAGGGAACATAAAAGGGCAGCCAGGAATGGACATGGATCAGGTGACCAACTTTGCTGTAATTTCCGGAATCGATGGGAACTTCTGAACTTAAAGGGACCGCCTTCGCCAGGTGGCCAGCCCTGGCGTGGGGCCATATCCCGGATGGGTGTTCGGGCGCCCGGATAGCTTTCCAGCCCGAAGGGACCAGGGGAATGGAAGTGATGTTAAAGCCCCCGCCTGTATAATCTGAAAACAGAAGTCGGCCGGAATCAGCCGTTACCGAGGGATTATATGCCCCGAATCGTGAAAATGTGACCTGATAGAGTTGCGGGAGTTTCATATCGAGCGCGTAAATGTTCTCCACCGTATTGTAAGAGCTCCTGAACAATAGATAGTGATGAAAATGAACCGGCTCGGAAATGTTAAACCACGTATGGGGCATAATTACCGACCATTTGCCCGTTTCAAGATCGATTTGTTCGATTTGCTTTCCCAGGGGGGAAACAGTGATCACAACTACCTTTTGATCCGAAATCCATTCAGGGAATTGAACAGTGCTGTTTACATCTGCAGGGATCCGCCTTTTGACACGTCCTGTTTTAAAATCCAGTATTGAAAGAAAGCTATTCCCGTTCAGGCCGGTTTCTGCCACGGCTATGGATTGCCCGTCGGGAGAAATGTCCGGACTGAAATACCGGGTTCTTTTTGTCAGGTTTCGCACAACACCGGATCTCATGTCAATCAGCCGGATCTCAGAATAATCACGCCGTCCCCACCGGGGATCCGACCTGACCTCATCCCATACCAGGTAATTGCCCTGCGCATCCGCTTTGATTCCCATGATCAAACCCGGTGTTACAATTGATTTTTCCTTCCCTGCACTGTCAATTTTTACAAAGTGATCACGCTCCCCAATGCCCGTTTTAAGGGCCAGGATACCGTTTCCCGTTTCTCTTGGAAGTGTGTAACTTGTATAAACATTCCTTTTCCGCTTGTTCAGACTCAAATAATTAGTATATGTGACCGATTCCTCCGTTTTGGTATACAGCGACTTCAATGTATCCAATGTTTGTCTGTACAGGCGTGATCTTGTTATATTATACCGATGCCCAAGGTAAAATACAAATGGCATAAGGAGATAGGGATGCCTGGCTGTATAATTCAAGGCATTGGGCCAGATACCGGGTCCATAGCGGGCAATGCCGTAACTTACAATCGGGTAGCCATACTGGTATTGATTGGGCACAAAATCGCGATAGGAACCCAGGCATGCCTTGCTATAGGAAAACATCCTCCTGTCTTCCAGCTGCATGGTACGCAAAGGCATTTCAAAACCGGCCACCCTTCCCCTCCCGGTAAAGGAATTCGCGGTTTCGCTCATCACTGCATCTCCCTCATAGAACCACGAGGGCATGAGGGCAGAAACACCACCCGGAGCAATTTCTCCTGTGAATATGGACAATGCAGAAGTAAAACCCTGCCTGAGCTGACTTATCTGAACCACATGGCGGAATTCGTGCAGGGCGAGCTGGATGATCCAGTCCTGCGCATAGGAATCCTGTGGTGGGGTTGTTACAAGCTCCATACGGCGTGGGGTCCAGGTGACATAACCATTGGACAAAACTGAAGTGTTATGAAGCAGGATTGGCATGTGTTTTGCCGGATGAGTAAAGGGCCGTGCGATGAGAGCGCTGTTCCTTTCAAGTTCGGTGGCCAGGTGCACCGCATCCTTGTGTAGTCCTTGCGGATAGACAATCCTAAAACCCGGTGTGCTGAGCTGCCTCCACCGGATTGAAGAGGGTGCCTCACCGGTGGAATAAAATTGAGCGCCGGACGGAAAGAATATGAAGATGGCTGCCAGGAAAATGACAAAATGTATAAATTTCATATTCAGCGGGATTTACGTCAAAAATATGGATTTGACTTATTCATTAAGGATTCTTTTCTATTTTTGTTCAGGTTTAATCCGTTTTACACTTTTATTTTTGTGTTGGTATGAACATGGTAAGCTTAAGAAGGTTTTTCACAGACAATGTTAACAGTATTTTGGGCGCCATCAGTCTGCACTTGCTGGTCGTGGTGATTTTTCTGCTGTTTAAGCTCGGGGAGACCAGGGAAGAACAAAAGGAGACTGTTTTGATTGAATTCAACGAGGAGGTTACTCCTTTGGAAGAAAATAAAACAGAGGCCGGGGATAAAGGTATTGAGGCTGAGGATATGCCTGCATTGAGTCCGCGGGAAGTTCACAACATAGCAGCCAATGTATCCAGCAAACTAGATGAAAATATCAGCACGGAAAAATATGAAAGGGAAGTAATGCAGGAATTGGGTATTTCAAGCCTGAAACCACAGGGATTACAGTCAAATGAACCCCCGTCCGAAGACGAAAATGCGGTTGGTGAGACGGTTACACAGGACAAGCCCTCCAATGATCCCTATGTTCCCAATGTTCTCCGGAAAGAGAATACCACCGTTTCCTATTTCCTTGAAAACCGCTGGCACAGCTATATATATATTCCTACCTATAAATGCCAGGGTGGAGGAAATGTTACAATTGATATCATTATCAACCAGTCCGGTAAGGTCATTTCCGCCGTAATTGCAGAAAACAAGTCGACCCGGGATAACTGTTTGCTCGAAGAGGCTTACCGGTCGGCCATGACGTCCCGCTTCAATGCCGATTCAAAGGCACCTCCAAAGCAGCTGGGTACCATAACGTATGTATTCCTTTCGCAATAAAACCGATAAATCAATCCCTGACAAAAATGGATCCGTGTATCGGCCGGTATTATTCTGAAGGCTATGTCTTCCGGGACACTTCTTTACTTGACCGGGATGTTTTTGAGTCCGGGCAATGCTATTATGAAGTATTGCGGGTTATTGACGGTATCTGCCTGTTTGCCGGGGATCATCTGGAACGGCTTAGCAATTCGCTTCGGCTGTCGGAGGTACCCTTTCCTCCCGGATTTGAAAGTGTCAGGGAGATCCTCACGGGATTAATCCGGAGGAATAACCTGCAAAACGGCAATATCCGGCTGGTAGTAAGGACAAAAGAATATGGTCTTCCCGTTTTATACAGCTGCTGTATACCTTATGCTTATCCGGATACCCGCCAATATGAACATGGGGTCCCGGTCTCAATATACCGGAATGAAAGGACGAATCCGAATATAAAGCAATATAATCCGGTATACCAGAAGGGTATACTAGGGTTATTTTCTTCAGCGAATATTTTTGAAGTTCTGCTGTCGGACCGTCTTGGAAATATTACCGAAGGTAGCCGGTCCAATGTGTTCTTTATCAGGCATGAAACTGTATTTACCGCACCGGGAGACACTGTACTGAAGGGAATTACCCGGCAAAAAATCTTTTCAGTATGTAATAAATTAAATTACAATATCTTTGAGATCCTTGTTTCAATTGATAGTTTAAAAAAAATGCAATCTGTTTTTATAACCGGAACTTCGCCCAAAGTTCTTCCGGTCTGCAAAATTAACGATCTGCAATTTCCGGTCGACAATCCGATGATGAGAAGGATCATGGCCGAATATGACAACATGATCCTACAGTATATGGAGGAAAACCGGTGAGGTTGAAACAGAGATTTTACTTTCCCCCTTTGGCCGTTGTAGCAGTATGCACTGATGCAGTATGCAGCAGGGCATTATATTCCTGCTGGTTATTGAGTATCTCAATGGCAGCATTGAGTTCAGGGTCCGCACTCAGTGAGGCCTGTATCCGTCCCTTCTGGTAAAAATAGCGGTTGGCTATTTCCTGGTAAAGCAACCGGGTAATTTCCGGCTTGAAGGTCTGGAGGTCCTTTCCCTTATCGTGGGCAAGTTTTCCTTTTAAAGCGTCGAGCTCAGCACGGGCTCCGTCATAATACTTTTCCTGCTTTGCGGTCTTGATGAGTTCTTCAAGCTGGTCATCACTGCCTGTTGTATAATCATAATTCTTATCCTTCAGAAATTCAACAAATTTTGAATATTCATCAGCGTCAGGTTTAAGATTCTGAATGTTTGTGACAGACGGATGATTCAAGGCGTAAAGCGTGGCATAATCAAAGATCAGGTATTTTGAGAAAAGGCTGAGGGCAATGTTGCTGATGGGCTCGGGTTCAAGTGCAATATCCGGTGCAATCCCCCCACCATCAAATACTTTGCGGCCATTATGGGTAGAAAATTCCCGGATCAGCGAATCGGGGATAATTCCCACACTTCCATCCTCATTCCGGTGAGAATAGTCCACAGCCTGGATGCAGCGTCCGCTGGGTATATAATACTTGGCGGTAGTGACTTTCAGCTGTGCGTTGTAACTCAGTGGCCTGGTAGTCTGAACCAGTCCCTTACCAAATGTCCGCTGGCCAATGATCACGGCACGGTCAAGATCCTGCAGTGCCCCGGCAACAATTTCGGAGGCGGAAGCAGAACCACGGCTGACAAGAACTGCCAGCGGCATGACTGTATCAACGGGCAATGCGGTAGTACTGTATACGTTATCCCATTGTTTTACCTTCCCGCGGGTACTTACAATCTCCTTTCCCTTTCCTATAAACAGGTTGGATACGTTGACCGATTCCATAAGGAGTCCCCCGGGGTTTCCGCGCAGGTCGAGCACAAGGGCCTTTGCACCCAGTGCCTTTAATGCTTTCATGGCTTCACCGGTTTCAGAGCCGGCATCCTTGGTGAAGTTCGTGAGGCGGATATAACCGATTTTTCCGGAAACAATACCGTAATACGGTACATTCGGAATGGTAATTTTCCGCCGGGTGAGTGTTTTATTAATAATGCCTGAAGTTCCGATCCTTTTAATTTCCAGCTTAAGATCAGTATTCGGAGTGCCTTTCAGCATATTGCTCACAGCGCTGATTTCCTTACCTTGTGTAGATACTCCGTCGATGGACATTATCGTATCACCGGCAAGAAGACCGGCCTGCTGTGCCGGAAAGTTTTCATAGGGTTCTGAAACAAGCGCATAATTTCCCCCTTTGCGGATCAAAGCACCGATACCCCCATATTCGCCCGTGGTAATAAAATTGAAATCGTCCATTTCCTCTTCGGGAATGTATGTCGTATAAGGATCAAGGGATGTAAGCATCCCGTCAATGGCTGATTTAATGAGTTTATCCGTTTCAGTGTCATCTACATAAAACCGGTTTAGTTCATTGAAAAGGGAATAAAAGATATCCAGGTTCTTGACAATCTCAAATTCCTTGTCTTTCAGTGTCACAAATCCAAAGGAAAAGATCACCAAAAGAGAAACCACCACCACCAGCCTGGCTTTTTTAAATCTGAATTTCGTTTTCATCTGATAATATTTGTATCGTGTCTTAACAGCAGACAAAATTATATCAAAACCATGACAATAGTTGTGATGGCTTTCCCAATATAGTTAAAAAAGGTTAATAGAGCTCTTCGTCAGCGTCATTGCGTGTGTACTGCATAGCCTTTCTGCTGATCTTTTCCACTTCATAAGCGGTTCTCCAGCTCAATTTATTGTCATATAACGCAAGGAGGTCATTTTTACATGCCGGGCAGATAACATCATCAGAACTATTTTTGTGACATCGCTTGCATATTTTCCTGGGTGTATCCGAGGCTAACGGCATCATGAAAACTATTGATTTGTAATTCTTATACGTAACTGCTCGCTTGTGGTTACGGGCAGCCCCATTACTATGGGTGATACAGATCACCGCATCAACTTATACACCAATAAATCAATCGTTTTCAGACCGGGGAAGTCCTATTTTTTGCAGTTTTTATTTTGCTCCCGTATGAAAAGATCCAGGGCCATGATCATAGAGGGTGCTTCAGGACGGGGTGCCTGAAGATCAAGCCTGAGACCGGCATCCACAACAGCTTTGGCAGTCGCTGCCCCGAAAGATCCGATGCGGATATCATTCTGCTGAAATTCCGGGAAATTCTTGAGGAGTGATTTTATGCCCGACGGACTGAAAAAAACAAGCAGGTCATAGTTGACCACCGCAAAATCGGAAAGGTCAGCGCAGACATTATGATATAATATGGCCCTTTCATATTTTATCAGGTGCTTGTCAAGCAGTTCCGTCAGTTCCTCATGCGGAAGATCGGAAAAGGGAAGCAGGAATTTTTCATCGTTGTGCTTGCTGACTATCTCAACCAGATCATTGATTGTGCCTGCACCAAAGAATATCTTGCGTTTCCGGAATATGATGTATTTCTGAAGATAAAAGGCCACCGATTCAGAAATGCAGAAATATTTCATACCGTCGGGCACGATGATCCGCAATTCTCCGCACATTCGGAAAAAGTGATCAATAGCGGTTTTACTGTTAAAGATAACCGCTGTATGATTCAGAATGTCAATCCGTTGCTTTCGAAAGTCCTTGCACGGAACACCTTCGACGTGGCTAAATGGGCGGAAGTCAATTCTTACATTATTTTTTTCAGCTAATTCAAAATAAGGGGACTTTTCGGAATCAGGCCTTGGTTGAGAAACTAGAATTCTCTTTATTTTCATAAGAGCACAACTTCTTTGTTAATAACTCTAAATCAATGAAATAATTACCTTATACCCGATAAGAAGGGGCAAAAATTCAAGCGTACAAAGGTACAAAATCAAATAGAATAAAACTATATCTTTTCTTCTAATTATTTGGTAAGCCCTGACGGCCTTGAATGTTAGCGAAATGATGAGGATGGAAAACCCGGTCACGAGCACGATGGAAACCAGCTGGAACGGGAAATAATGGGCAACTATCACAACCGGGAAAAGGACAATCCCTGTTCCTTTATTTATAACAAAGCTATTGTGAATGTATTCCGAAAAAAGGTTATGTTTTAAAAAAAGGAACCCGGTAAATCGCAGCAGGGCTATCCGGATCAGTGCATAGAGCATGATAATGTTGAGAAGGAGCATATATTCATTGAAACGGCTCAGGCCTGAGGTGAACCAGTCGAAATGGATAGCGGATTCAAAGGTCAGGACAGAAAGCACGACCAGGTATATAAAATCCAGAACAATTGAAACGCGCCGCACCATAACGTTTCTTTCCCGGAACAGCTTGGCTGAGATATGGAAACTTCCAACCGCATTGGCCAATAATGAAAAGTATTTGCCATAGAATAACCGGATCCAGATGAACAGCAGTGTGATAAAAATGAAAATGCCCAGCAGCCAGTCTATGTTTTGTGTATTCCGTCCCTGTGGCACAATATTTTCAGGTTTAGCGCTTGTAGCAATGTATTCCTTTTTACCTGATTTCAAATAACCCGTGCTTGTTACGGTTCGTGTCAGTTCATTTTCAGTGAAAAAATTCGTATTGAAATTCCATTCGGGTATAACAATGTCCATTTTTTTGGGTGGCGCTGCGACTGGTCCCGGTAAAGTCTGGATTTGCTTTATAACGGATGTCTGAATCCTGATTATATCCCCGGGGTGATCGATGAAATAACCAACGGCGGAATCGTTATCCTGAATTACGGGATCCGGATCCTGATAAAGGGAAAATGAATCTTCCTGCAGGGGTTGTATATTGGAGTCCCCGACCTGCTGGAGGGAAATTGCCATCGCCATACCTTGATTTGCTGAAAACCGAAGGCAAAGATAAGACATAAAGTTGTAAATTATACCTCCAACTTACAACCTGCCTGCCAACGCATAGTCCTAGCCAGGCAGGCAGGCCTCCAACTTCCTACAACTTCTTCCGTATTTTAACATTTTCCAGGTGCCGTGTTCGATCCCGTTCTGTCTTTTTTTTCAGGTTGTCTGCAAGGGCTTCTTCAAGGTCCACTCCCGTCTGGTTTGCCAGGCAGATCAGAACAAAAAGAACATCTGCCATTTCATCGGCCAGGTTTGCTTTCTTTTCCGTTGGCTTGCCGGATTGTTCGCCGAATTTTCTGGCCATGATGCGGGCCAGTTCACCTGTTTCTTCCATGAGCAGGGCCAGGTTGGTGAGTTCCCCGAAATATCTTACCCCGAATTCCCTGATCCAATTGTCCACGGCGGACTGCGCTTCCCTGATTGTCATTACTCCTTGTTTTTTGTATTCATAATAATGGTTACGGGGCCGTCATTTACGAGATGAACCCTCATTTCTGCACCGAACTCTCCTGATTTGACATCACGGGAGAGGTCAGTTTCCAGGCTTTTTAAGAAAAGCTCATAGAGTGGTATTGCCAGTTCCGGCCGGGCAGCCCGTATAAAGGAAGGCCGGTTGCCTTTCCGGGTGCTGGCGTGCAGGGTAAACTGGCTGATTACCAGGATTTCTCCGTTGATTTCCCGGACTGATCTGTTCATGAGACCCTGTTCATCACTGAAAATGCGAAGCCTCACAATCTTTCCGGAAAGCCACTCAACATCATCCTGAGCGTCACTGTCTTCAATCCCGACCAGCACAAGCAGTCCCTGTTTTATGGCCGCCCATTCCGTGCCCCCTATGGTGACGGAAGCTTTTGTTACCCGTTGAATTACGGCACGCATAGTTACCCGGATTCATGATTATAATACAGAGTCTACTCCGTAAAGTAATAAAATGAAATATGCCACGAAGACACCAAGGCACAAAGTTATTTATTCAAATCATATTCAATGGATTATAAACATAATTCTTAGTGTCTTTGTGATTTTGTGGCAAAAAAAATATTTTTCGGAGTGGATCAATACATAAAAATAATAAATTATTTATTGCCGTTGGCTTTAGCCGACGGATAAGTGAATCAGCTTTCCCAAACCCCGTTCACCGGTAAAATATCTTTTTTTACCGAATATTTGTATTTTTTTACTACTATGTCTTGCATATTACTATAATTTATATATATCTTTGTATTGTATTTTTACTTTTATAACATAGTATTAAATATATTTCAGTACTAATGAAAACTTCAGTCCTTTTTACAATCCTGCTTTACCTGGTATTTTCCTGGCTCCTGTCCATCAGTTTCCAGTCAGGAATACCGTCCGGTAATAAGGGAATTACCCGGGAAGGATCCGTCTCCAGTGTTTACCAGGGATTGCAGACCCATGCCCGGGATACTGATACGATCAGGTGCAGGCATCTGATCTCCGGGATTCCGGAACAGCAACACAAGGAAATCAATTTCTTTATACCATAAACAAATATTGCCATGAAAAAAACTTTCTCTATTAACCTGGCAAATCAGGTTTACAACATTGATGAAGATGCCTACCTGAAATTGAAGGAGTACCTTGACCGGATAGAAGGGTACTTCGCAGATCAACGGGAGCGCGACGACATTATGAATGACATTGAATTACGTATCTCTGAATTATTTGCGGGTAGAATGGGCATCGGCAAACAGGTCATCAACCTGTCTGATGTTGAAGAAGTCATCGGAATAATGGGCGATCCCCGTGAAATAAGCGGCATGGATGATGAGCCCCGCAACACAAGGGAGAGAATGACAGGCCCGCGCAGGATATACCGTGACCCGGATGATATGATGATCGGGGGTGTATGTTCCGGCCTCGGCGCATATCTCGGGATCGATACAGTAATCGTGCGTGTACTGTTCATCCTGTTCCTGATCTTTGGGGTAGGATTGCTTGTTTACCTCATCCTCTGGATCGTGGTGCCGGTTGCCCGGACTACGGCACAGAAGCTTGAAATGCGCGGAAACCCGGTCAACACTACAAACATCGGGAAATTTTTCAGGGACGAATTCGAAAGTGTGAAGAAGAGTTTCCGCCGTAAGAAAAAATAAGAATCTGAAATTTACAACCTATTAAAATAAAGCACTATGGACTTCGAAAACGCAAAAGCGCAAATGAGAAAGGGAGTACTGGAGTTTTGCATACTCTCCATACTTTCCAGGGGTGATGCCTATGCCACAGATATTTTGAACAGGCTTAAGGAATCGGAGCTGATCGTGGTGGAAGGAACCTTGTATCCGCTGCTTTCCCGGCAAAAAAATGCGGGTCTGCTGAGCTACAGGTGGGAAGAATCAACCCAGGGACCGCCGCGTAAATACTATGCCCTCACTGACCAAGGCAGGGAGGTATTAAAAGAACTCGAATCTTCCTGGCACGAGCTGATCGATGCCGTTGATTCAATCCTGAAAAAGTAATAATTCCTTACCTAAAAGCATCAAAAAATGAAAAAAACAATTCAAATCAATATCGGAGGCCGGCACTTTCATATGGATGAGGATGCCTTTCATAAGCTGAACCATTACCTGGAATCACTGAAGTCGCATTTCGCATCTGAAGGAGATACCGGGAAAGAGATCATGGAGGATATAGAACAGCGCATCGCCGAGTTGCTGGAGAAAAAAATAACCGGCAACACCCAGGCGATATCACTTGAGAATGTCGACGAGGCAATAGGAGTCCTGGGTAAGGTGGAGGATTTTGTATATGCGGGCACTTCAGGTCAATCCCGGGAACATGATTCCTACGGCCGGCGTGAAAACCGGCGTTTGTACCGTGATGAGGACAGCAATTACCTCGGTGGTGTAGCAGCCGGATTGGGGGCTTATTTTGACATTGATGTCATTTGGATCCGGCTGGCCTTTGTCGCACTTTTGTTTCTGCAGGGGCTGGGGATACTGATCTATGCCATATTGTGGATCGTAGTTCCCAAAGCAAGGACAACAGCCGAGAAACTTCAAATGCGCGGTATCCCTGTTACGCTGAGCACAATCAGGGAGTCGGTCAATGCAGAATACAACAGGGTTAAGGCAGGTCTGAATAACCTGGGCAAATCAGCTGCAGCCGACAGGACACGTAACATTCTGGAAAGCCTGATCCGTGCGGTGGGACTTGTATTTATGGCCATCTTCAAAATCATAATCGGATTCATCGGTGTATTTCTTGTGGTTATGGGAGCTTTGCTGCTGACCGGTTTACTTATGTTTGCCATGGGATTTACCCACATGTTTGGTCATTTTCATGTATGGAACGGATTCGCATTTCCCCATTTTGCACACTTATTTGCCAGCACGGGACAATACTACCTCATCATAATCTGCCTGATCATTCTCGTGGTGATACCCATTATCGTAATGATTTACTGGGGGATAAAGATCATTTTCAACATCAGGTCGCGGCACCGCCTTCTCAGGGCATCCCTGCTTATTGCCTGGATCGTGGCATTTGCCATGTTCATCACCCTGGTATTCATGAATGCGGGAAATTTTGCCGTGGAAGCGAATACGCGCAATTCGGCCACCATTGAAAATAAATCCTATCCCCGGCTATACCTTGAAGTACGCGACAATGCGGAAAGTGAGAAAATAACACATTATACCGTGTTCGATCACCGTTTCAATTATAACGAAGAAGATAATTCGCTGTACACAGAGCCACGGGTATCCCTTATAAAATCGCATGATCAGGGCATGTATGCGATCACCGAAAAATATGCAAATAACATCGGCCCGGAATACTCGCGCGAATTCATGGAACGGATCAGGTACAACTGGGAACAGAAAGATTCCATGATATATATTGACAGGTATCTGAATACGAATGATGAGGATTTCTGGATGTTTCCCCGGGTAAGCCTGGATCTGCAGATACCTGAAGGCCAGGTGGTCATTTTGTCCGATCGCCTGTGCAGCCTGCTTGATTACGACCAGCAAAACCGCTATTGTAATGACAGCATGCTGACCGGTAAGCCTGCCGTCATGACAGCTGACGGACTCATGCTCCAGGAAAAGCAAAAAACCGGCTCAAAGCGCAGCAAATAATTGGCAGATATGCTTTTTTGTGTAACTTTGCACCTTCTCAAAATGCGCTGTCCGATGGTGTAACGGTAGCACTGCAGATTTTGGTTCTGCCTGTCCAGGTTCGAATCCTGGTCGGACAACCAGACAAAATGTTTTAAACCGCCTTAAATCAATGAATTTAGGGCGGTTTTATATTTGGCACTACCTTGAAATTTATGAAAAAACCCAATATTAAGATGTATAATTTGAAACCTAAACAGGGACTTCCGGATATGTCTTCTTAATCTCTGTAAATGGGTCTCTATATGGGCCTATATCTTATATAACCTTAAGAATTGTTCAGCTGTCATCGCAGGAATTTTCGAATTTTTATAATCTTTCAGGTTTCGTGTGATTATAATATCTTGATCGTTCTCAATTGCTGAAAAATACTGCAATGCATCCTCAAAGTCTTTAAAATACGTGTAATTAGGAGTCGTGCAGTAGCGTAGTTGTGACCAGGTTTATTTAATGCGCATCTAGCCTGAAAAATATTCCTGTTAAACATCCGGAAACCGGATCCCTGGTTCGAACGGGGCTCCTGCCTCGTTCGTCATATGGTGGCAGGCTTCGCCTGATTATTAATTGCCTGACGCCAGGAAGACTTACAGGGACTTGTTAAAATA
>Ga0209593_10000256_pt1 | contig 27373 bp, 16 predicted proteins | sample PPLLaktember2015_3_FD_187260 | JGI IMG/M metagenome (GOLD analysis project Ga0209593, IMG submission 187260) | Freshwater sediment microbial communities from Prairie Pothole Lake near Jamestown, North Dakota, USA - PPLs Lake P7 Core (6) Depth... | ecosystem: Environmental > Aquatic > Freshwater...
CCTGATCCAGCCTCCCGACCTGGTTATTTACCTCCGTGCTTCCGTGCCGACACTGGTAAAGCAGATTCAGAAAAGAGGACGGAAATATGAGGACAATATCAGGCTGGATTATCTGAAAAGACTGAATGAAAGGTATGAAGCATGGATCGAATCCTACAAACTGGGGAAAATGCTGATTGTTGACGTGGACAGCTATAATTTTATTGACAAACCCGAAGACATGAGCGTTGTGATCGACAAAGTGAATGCTTCGATTCACGGATTGTTTTAACCAATATTCATTGTTTTTTTTATATATACCCAGGATGACCCGCTGATCTTGGCCCCCGCATTTTCAATAACCTTTCCCGCCAGCAGCGCACCTGCCTTCCCGCAGGCATCCGGTGAAAGCTGATTTGCCATGCCATATAAAAACCCGGCTGCATACAGGTCGCCGGCACCGGTGCTGTCCAGACATTGTACCGGTATAATGCCCACCTCATAGGTAATGCCCTTATGCTTGACCAGAGAACCCTTATCCCCGGTCTTTACTACAGCTGTGTCGCATAATTGTGAAAGTCTGTCAAGTGCTTTCCGGGGGTCAGCCTCACCGGTAAATACCCTGGCTTCATCCTCATTGGCAAACACAATATCCACCTTGTCCTGTATAATACGATTCAGAAAGGTGAGATTTGACTCCACAACGTTATAACTGGCCAGATCGAGAGACACCGTCATCCTGAGCTGCTTCGCATACTCCAGGGCCTGCAGCACCAACAGCTGATTTAGCACCAGGTAACCTTCAAGGTGGAGGTGGTCGTATCCGGAAAATATTTTGGGATCAAGATGTCCGGCCGACAGTTCAACGGCGGCACCCAGGAAGGTGGCCATGGTGCGTTCACCGTCCGGGGATACAAGTGCCCGTGAACTGCCGGTATCAGATTTGCTTTCAGTCAGTAATGGTTTAATGCCGGCACTGATCATATCGTTCCTGAAGAAATCCCCCAGGACATCATGACCGACTGTCCCGATAAAACCCGTTGGTATTCCAAGCCCGGCAAGGCCATGAATTGTATTGGCAGCGGACCCACCGGATGCCATATACTTTTTGCAGGAGGCTGTAGCTTCTTCAATTTTTCTTGCGGTTGCGGAATCAACGAGCTGCATGCTGCCACGCGGAAGGGAGTAGCCTTTCAGCAGATCGTCACTTTCAAGGAATATAATAATGTCCACCAGGGCGTTCCCAATTCCAAGAATTTTTTTCATGCCATTCCGGGGGTTAAAATAAAAAAGATCACAAAGCATTTTAATAGTTCTTTAAAACTCTTTGTGATCAGTTTATACATGCTCCTCAGCTAAGACTCGAACTTAGGACCCTCTGGTTAACAGCCAGATGCTCTAACCAACTGAGCTACTGAGGAATTTTTCAGAGTGCAAAACTAATAGAAAAAGATGAATTAAACAATAGTGTTTTTTATAAAATGCCAGGGCCTTACCTTTTCTTTCCCGCAATTATCCCGGATTTTGCTGAATTTGCGAATTTGTTGGCATTTTTATAGGCAATTCCCTATGATTGCATTAAATTCAGGTTTTATTCCGTTATTAAACCCATTCAATACTGATATTATGAATAAGCTGGTTACAATCCTGGTCATTTTTTTTATGGTTTCCTGCAGTGCTGACCGGACAAAAATACCCTGCTACGCATGGCTTGGAGGTCCGGGAAATGCTACCGACAGCGACCTGAAAGCTCAGTTCACTGATCTGAAGGATAAAGGAATAGACGGGTTGATGTATTCTGCAGGCCGTGACCCTGAAGTCTACAAAAGGATCGGTAAGATTGCCAGAGAAACCGGATTAAAGTTCTATACCTGGATACCTACCCTTACACAAAATAACAATCCGGATATGAAACCGGAATGGTATGCCGTGAACGGCATCGGGGAATCTGCTTTTGATAAGCCTGCCTATGCCGATCATTATCATTTTGTTTGCCCGAACCGTTCTGAAATTTACGAATACCTGGATAAGCTGTATGGCAGTATAGCTGAAATCCCGGAGGTGGATGGGATTCATCTTGATTTTATCAGGTTCCCCGATGTCATCCTGGCCAAGGGATTATGGAAAAAGTACGGTCTTGTCATGGACAGGGAATTTCCGCAGTTTGATTATTGTTATTGTGACAAATGCGTCTCGGATTTTAAGGCAAAATCCGGTATTGACATTAAGGCTGTCAAGGATCCATCACAGGTCGAGGAATGGAAACAATTCCGGTATGATCTGATAACCAACCTGGTCAATCACCTGGCCGATGTGATCCATTCAAAAAACAAGGAAATTAATGCCGCGGTTTTTCCCGGACCCAATTCAATTGCCAGGAAAATAGTGAGGCAGGAATGGGATAAATGGAACATCGATGCTTTTTTCCCGATGAATTATAATGATTTTTATCTTGAAGGTACCAAATGGATCGGGGATATGTGTCGCGAGGGGGTAGCAGCACTGGACGATAAAAAGCCTTTATACAGCGGTCTCTTTATTTGTCCTGATCCCGCCGGGAAATCAGCTGAGGCCGATCCCGAAAATCATGGCCTGTTGCCCGAAGAACTGGAAGCTGCCATCGCTTCTTCTATGGAAAACGGTGCTGCCGGCATTTGCCTGTTTACACCAGACAGGATGACGGAAAAGGATTGGGAAATCTTTAGGCAGGCAATCTACAAGGATTTCACAAAAAAATAATACGAACCGGGCCCCCTATAGGGTATTCAGCATTTCTATCGAATTCATCAGCTGCACCTCATTACGGATCCGGACATGCCGTTTACGGAACAGGTTTCGGAAAAGGTCTTTTTTTTCGGGGAACAGTCTGTACAGGGTATGCCTTGAAGGTTTTGTAAACGAGACCATTGACCCATCTTCCTTTTTGATAAAGTAACAATAATAGCGGTCCAGTTTGCCCGGTTCCGGTGTTTTGACCATCTTACGATAAACATACAGGGAGTTTTTCCCTGAAACCAGAACCTGCAGGAATACATCCTGAAATTCAGACATAGTCTTTCCTCTGACATTCATCCGGCGGAATCTGTAAACCTGGTCGGAATTCAGGGATTCGAGATCAAAACCCAGGATTGTGAATTTATCAACCATCAGTCTGTAGTCAGGACTTTTCGAATCGACGATCAGCTGATCTGTCAAACCATCATAATACATGAACTCCCCGGGGATGATTTCTCCGCTATTAAGGAATATCCTTCCATAGCGCCATTGGGCAAACACTTCATCGCGTGGCAGCTTAACCTCGCCGGAAGGGAGTACAATGAATGTGATCTTTTCATCAGGTTCTTTGGTCCGGCTGTCATCATGGCACCTGCAATCTCGGATCTGTCCGTATAAAAGTGTCGGGATAAGACACGAAACCAGGGATAATAAGTACCCGTTAAATGGGAATTTATTTTTCATTCTTTTTTTCATTGTGTTACTTCAATGGTTGCGTGTCCTGAAAGGGGTTGTCCGTCCTGGGTAATTCCTTCCACATCAATTATGAATATTCCGCTGATATCGGATGTGTAGAATTCAAGCGATCCTTTTCCGTTTTGAATTTCAACGGAGGGATTCCAGTAAAGGGTTTGCCTGAAATCAGGCATCGTAGGAGGCAAGGCGCCCGCATCACCATACTCCGGGCTAAAAAGGGCCGCATCCCGGATGCTGACATCGTTGGGGTAAACCAGACTCGACTGATCCGGATCGATAGCATAAACATCCTTGCCGGTTGTGGTGATGGACACTATCCCATATATGTCCAGATTACCAAGGCGCAAATGGTTCTTCTTAAGCTCTATTTTCCGGATCTCCCTGGAATTCAGTTTTGAGATGTACGCCGGGTCCGGGAAGGGAATATTGTTCAGGAACAGGAGGGCATCGTCCTTAAACAATTTATGAGATACAAGATCAGTGACCCTGATCCTGTTTGTATTGGGGGAATAATGGATTCCGGGCAGGATATTTTTCGATATTTCATTAAATCCTGCCAATTCAGCATAATCCGATGTATAGATTGTCTCATCCGGAATACCGTAAAAGCCTGGTAGATTCTGATGCTTGTATGTTCCGGCCGGCGTTGAAAGATTGCCGGGTGAGAATCCGTAAATTTTGTTGACCAGGGATACAAGACGGGACAGGGTCAGATAACTTCTCAGGTCAGGCTGAATCTGCTTTGCAATGGCAGGCAGGATTTCGTCGCCATTAAACTTATCTTCGATTTCTATCCTTGATTCCCGGTCTCCACTGCGAGCCTGGAATATGAGATTTTTATTGTCATAAAAGCGGCTCAATCTGAACTGAAACCTTCCGTTTTCATCAGTAAAGTCATACTTCAGGTTTGCCATGGAATCCGGGGCCGATAAATAAACGCAAACATCCGGGAGGGGACGGTTTGCTTTGTCAATAACCTTTCCGGAAATGAAATACCCGCGCGTTTCCGGCAACGACCTGCAAATAGGCATAGGCCCCTGAATAATGTTTTGCCCGGACAAAGGCCCGGATTCATCGCATGGAATTACCTGACTTCCGGTGCTATCCGGAAAGCCGGCATTGTCGTAATCCCCGGTTTCCGAACACGCAGTGAGGCATCTTTGAATTCCCACCCGGGTTGGATTTACAGCCTGGCCGGGATATTTCCGGGAAACAGAGGCTGAAAGACTGACCTTTCCCGATCGCTGTTCATTCGGGGAAAGATCCAGAGAAACATGTACTTTTTGCCTGGGTCCGTAAACCCGGGTATCTGTATTAACGGATATATCATCTCCGGATACGGGGAACAGGAATGTTCTTTGACAAACAATATCCATGGCCGAATTGAGCAGACAAAGGTGTATTGCTCCAAGGAGGCTTCTTCTGATTGGCAGTGTTACACGCACCGAATCATGAGCCAGAACTATGGGAATGCCGGTTGGAGGAGCGCCGCCTGAATAGCAAATAAGATATAGCGGAACTGATTGTCTATTTTTGATAACAGATTGAATATTAATAATTATATCCTTATCATTATTAAGTAATACTTTAATATCATACAAATTGTCGGTTCGGGAGTTGACTTTTTCCTTGTTCGGCCTGCCCGAACTGTCATTTTCATTTGTAACCATGCTGAGGAGATTTTCATCAGTGAGGTTGGCAACCAGTATTTTTTCCTTAAAATACAGCTCATGGCTGAAATTCCGCATGTTATTGGTGAATGCCGTAATATAATAGTTGCCGGTTGACAAGGTATCCGGAAGCGGGAAGGACCCCATGCAACTTCCCTGTGCCAGGTAAACCCTGATAAATTTAACAACCTGATTATTACTGTTCTTAATTGCGATATAAAGGATCTTACATAAAGTATCCGGCTTAAAGCTCAGACCATTAACAACATATCCTTTAAAAAATACTTCGTCGCCGGATACGTAATCGACCCTGTCAGTATGCAGATATACCCTTTCCATGCCGGAATAGTAACATTCCAGCTTCTGAATGAAGGAATCGGGCCTGAGCTGCGGATATACCCTGAATTGAAACGTGCCGGCCAGAAGGCATATTATTGCCAGCCGTGTCACACTGAATTTTTGAACCCGGCCTGTCCGTGGAGTTTGCTTTTTTGAAATTTTATTTTCCGCTTTCATGATGGCGCAAATGGAAGAATTAGGGTATAACCCAGAAATCCGGGGGTACATCATCCTGACAATTCAGCGAAGAAGGCAGGTTTAGCAAATTCCCGGGATTTATAGTTTTTACTGTTACGTCTGACCAGCTGAAGAACAGATTCTTACCGGAAACCGCAGCTACGTTAAAATAACCAAGTACAGTCCTTGAGGGTTCAGTGACGCATGTAATATTTGATTCAACCCGGGTCGGTATGGGATCAAAAATGTCATTATCGGGGTTGGTTTGACTTTGCAGCTGTAAATAAATATCATACATGTGTTTTGTAAGAGAGTACAGTCTGGTTGAAGTTATTGCACCAATCAGATAAGAGGGGTCCCTGATTTCATCAGTCAGTGAAAACACATCGGACGTGACAAAGCCGATGTTGCGCCTGATAATGGGCTTTGGCTGGGGCAAACTGTTGCTGAACAATTCCTTGTCATTATTTGCAGTAGGTAATTCCCAGCAATAAACGGGAGTGGGAAATGGAAAAAGGCCAGGCGGATGCGGCCGGCCTGCACGCCATTCAAGATGCCTTACCTCCTTGATTACCGCAGTTTCAACCCGATAATAGTATTCATGGTCTGAGGCGGGACCTGCATTCATATATAGATTAATGCCCGGATAGTTTTTTTCAATATAAATGCCGGATTCATTTTTTTCAAGCTTCGTATAAATGCCTGTTTCTGCATAAACTGAATCAAGGAACGGGGGATCGGCCATTTTACAAGGTTCTGATTGATATATCGATCCGTCCGGTGTTACGATATGCAGGACATAGATTTTTCCGGGTTCTCCAAGAAGTCCGCCGGGAGAGGTAAAATATTCCCCGCTTCCGTTCTCAACCAGTTGTTCCGTTTGGCCGTCGTTGTCTGTTATGGTTACATTGACGTTCCGGACCGGTTCAGGGTTAGGATTCTGATCCCCGGGAAGATTATAAGGCATGGTCTTTGTGATTTTAACCCGGTAAGGACCGGGTTCATTGGTTATCAAAGCTTCGATCACAATTAATTCTTCCCCGTTTGAGATTTCCCCGTCGGTATAATACTCCTGGCACGACTGGAATAGGATGAATGAAATACAAAGAATTGGCAAACGGTTCATAATTTTACGCAAAATCAGTTTCTTCCTTTAGAATGGCTAAAAAACAAAATTATAGGTCAGTGTTGGCAGAGGCTGGCCAATGATGTACAGTTTGTATAATCCGAAACGGCTGAAATTGTTTGCGGATGAAGGCTCGGTCTCCTTATATATCACAGAATACGCATTTTTACGGCCAAGCACATTAATTATGGATAGGGTCCAGCTGCCTTTCCACTTTCTTTTCAAATATAGGGTCTCATCCAGGCTGACAGAAAAATCCAGCCTTTGATAATATGGCAGCCTGTATTTGTTCCGGTCAGAGAAATTAACATATTCCTTATTCCCTAACTTATAACGTACTTCAGGCAGGGTTACCGCTCTTCCGCTGCTGTAATTGTATGAGCATGACATCCTCAATCTTTTGTTGTAATGATATGTCGCAACCAGTGTAATATCATGAGGTTTATCATAAGAGGATGGATAAACCCGGTTTGAATTGATCATATCGGGTTTTGCCTTTCCTGTGGTTTGTTTCAGAGATCTGGAATATGTATAGCTGATCCATCCGTCAAATGATCCTGAATTCTTTTTCACCAGTATTTCGATTCCGTAATTAGTTCCGTTGGCATCAACAAGCACTGTCTCAAGCATATCATTCATGCTGATTCTTGCCCCGTTTTTATAATCCAGCAGGTGATTTAGTTTCTTATAGTATATTTCAACTGAGGTCTCAATGGAATTTTTTCTGAAATTGCGGAAATACCCTGCGGCATAATGATTACTGGCGGAAGGACGAATGTGAGGTGAACAAAGTTTCCAGATATCGTCGGGTGTTGTCACGGATGTGTAAGATACAAGGTTCAGATACTGAACATTGTGATTGAAACTCGCTTTTAGGGATCCGGCATCTCCCAGGAGGAATTTAATCGCAGCGCGTGGTTCGAAGTTCCAGTACCGGCTGATGATTTCCCCTGATCCGTATGTTTCTGAACCGGTATAAGTATCCGGCGACAGTTCCCTTCCGGCCTGATATGTATTAATTTCACCGGGCCCCAGCAAGGCATAGCCTGAAAATCGCATTCCTGCCTGTATACTTAGTTTTTCGCTCAATTTATAATCATCTCCTGCGAAAACAGCGGCTTCAATCCCCTGTTCCTGAGTGAGGCGTTGAGACCTTGCTGTTGAACGGCTATTAAGGGGTTGTTGAATCCCGGGATTCAATCTGTAATGGATGAATTGCATACCCAGATTAATTGAATGGGATTCAAACGGGGCGTAGGTAAAACCCATTTTAAGGCTGTTATAGTAAATGGCGGTACTGATCCGGTTCTTTTCATATTCCTGGTCAATGGCATCCTTTCTTATCTGATACCGGCTGTGGGATAGGATCAGGGCTGATGATAACCTCGGATTGTACTGATGATTCCAGTAAAAACTTCCCAGGTAATTGCCATACCGATAGATAATTTCATCGGAATACTGAAACCGGTCATTGCTGGCATAACCAAATAAGCCTGCTTTGTTTTTTGAATTCGCCACCATGCTTATAGTACCAAAAAAATCCTGGAACCTGGCTGAACTCTTCCGGAGGTCCAGGTCAGGCATCTTTTTCAAAAGCCAGTCGGAATAACTCGTTCTTGCCCCCAGGGTAAAGGAAACCTTGTCCTGAATGATCGGTGACTCAAACATGATCCTGCTGTTCAGCAATCCGAGGCCGCCACTGGCATGGAATTTATTAAAATTTCCCTCCTTAAGGTGAATATCCATTACCGATGAGTTTCTTTCCCCAAACGATGGAGGGATATACCCCTTGTACAGGGAAAGATTGCTGACAGCATCAGAATTGATAACGGACAACAGTCCAAATACATGAGAGGTGTTAAAAACCGGACAACCTTCAAGCAGGAACAGGTTCTGGTCACTGCTGCCTCCGCGGACATTTATACCTGTGCCAAATTCACCAACCGACTTTACACCCGGCATAGTTGTAAGACCCTTTATTACATCCCTTTCCCCGAACAGGGTCGGAATCTGGCGTATGGCTTTTCTGTCGAGTTCAACCATGCTGATCTGGTTTCCCCTTACATTTTTATCAGTCCTTTGGGCTGAAACAACCACCTCGTCGAGTTTCACCGAAGCGTCGAAAAGCTCCGCATTTAAGCTGCCATTACCGATTAGGTTAATAGAAAAGGTCTTTTGTTCATATCCAATGCTTGAGAAAATGAGTTGGTACGTCCCCGGGGATAATCCGAGAGAAAAATACCCGTTTTCATCCGTAACTGTACCATAATTACCATCCTTTACGGCGATAACGGCACCAATGAGGGGTTCACCGTTCTTTCCGTCAGTGACCATCCCCTTTAATTCCGGGCGTTTCACTTTTCCCCTTTCCTCCGGCCTGCCAATAACCTGAATATCAGAAATTCCGGTAAATTCAACGGAGGATTGATCAAGTATGGACTTTACCTCCTCCCTGGGAAGGAAAACAATGGAGTTGGGAGGAATTTGTCTGTATGTACAAGGAGTTTCATCCAGGATATCCCCCAAAATCCTTTCCAGTGTGGTATTTTCATAAGTCTGGTTCACCCTGAGCCCGTCGAACCATTGAGGCTTAAAATAGAATTTAATGTTGTAGCGGTCTCCGATATCTCTTAGAAAATCAGAATATGTTTCATTGTAACTGCCGCTTATTAACACCCCTTCAGTAACCTGTCCACGGCAAGGGAAAGCACACATCAGCATCAGGCAAACCACGATCAATTTTCCCGGCAATTCACATACCAACATTTTAATTAAGCTCAACTCAGGCTTCAGTTATATCAGGAAATTACAATTCTAATAATAATCATGCATCAAGATTTCCCCGAAAACAGGGCAAAATCGGTAGATTGGCTTTTTGGGCAGGGGGTAAAAATAGAAAAAAAAGCGAGGCAATCTTATTCTGCAGGTCTTTTTTAAATAATGCCGCCTGGGATCCGGGAACGATCCTATCCAATTTTATCCTCATCCCTGATCTGTACCCGCCTTATTTTTCCGCTTATTGTTTTGGGCAATTCTTTGACAAATTCGATTATCCTGGGATATTTATAGGGTGCTGTAACCTTCTTGACATGTTCCTGGAGTTCCTTGGCCAATTCATCACTGGAACTGTAATTCCCGGATAAAATAATGGAGGCCTTGACTATCTGTCCTCTTTCTGGATCCGGAACCGCCGTAATGGCGCATTCCATTACGGCCGGATGTTCCATGAGTGCACTTTCAACCTCAAAGGGTCCGATTCTGTATCCTGAACTCTTTATCACGTCATCGGCCCGTCCCACAAACCAGTAAAATCCGTCTTCATCGCGCCATGCCATATCGCCCGTATAATATATGCCATCATGCCATACACTCCGGGTCAATTCCTTGTCGCGGTAATACCCGCTGAACATTCCAAGGGGCATGCCTCGCCCAGTATATATTATAATCTGGCCTTCATCACCTGCCTCACATGAGTTTCCGTTTTCATCCACGATATCAATTTCGTAACCGGGAGAGGGTTTGCCCATGGATCCCGGCTTGGGTTCAAACCATGGATAGGTGGCGACCGCCACTGTACATTCGGTTTGCCCGTAACCTTCCATCAGCATGATGCCGGTAGATTCATAGAATTGCCTGAATACTTCCGGATTTAACGGTTCTCCTGCCACAACGCAGTATTTCAGGTTGCTAAGATCATATTTCCGAAGGTCTTCCTTGATAAGGAACCTGTAAATCGTGGGCGGGGCACAGAAACTGGTCACCTTGTACCGCTCAATGATTTCCAGCATTTTTTTGGGGATGAACTTGTCGTAATCATAGGTCATCACAGCACTGCCGCTGATCCATTGTCCGTAAATTTTACCCCAGGCTGATTTTGCCCAGCCCGTATCTGCTATGGTAAGATGAAGGCCATCATCAGCTGTATTCTGCCAGTAACGGGCCGTCAGAATATGACCCAGGGGGTAGGTAAAAGTATGGGCAACCATTTTGGGCATGCCCGTGGTGCCCGATGTAAAATACAGAAGCATGTTGTCCCCGTTTTGAGAACCCCCAGCTCCTCCGGGTCTCCTAAAAAGCGCACTTGCTTTTTCCATTTGTTCAGAAAAATTGATCCATCCCTCCCTGTCCTGTCCGATCAGCGCAATATATTTCAGGGCAGGCGATTGATTTCTACAGTTTTCAATACGTTGAATAACTTCATTTTCCGGAACAGCAATGATCATTTTTATATCGGCGGCATTATTCCTGTAAACAATATCCTTTTCACTCAGAAGATGTGTTGCCGGAATGGCGACAGCTCCGATTTTATGCAAGGCCAGAAGGGAAAACCAGAATTCATATCTTCTTTTCAGAATGAGCATTACCATATCGCCCTTTACAATCCCTGTTGAAAGGAGAAAATTTGCTGTCTTATCGCTGTTCAATTTCATGTCGGCGAATGTGAAAACCCGCTCAGATCCTTTGTCATCACACCAAACCATAGCAATTTTATCCGGCGATCTTGCTGCAATTTCATCTACAACATCAAATGCGAAATTAAAATTGGAAGGGACGAGCACCTTGTAATTTTCAATAAAATCCTCATAAGAGGGAAAATCAATTTTTCCTAAAAATTTCTCTAATATCATTTTAATGCGTATTTATTAAAGGAATAGTTTAAGGGGGCTGGAGGTCGTCACATGGTAAGTGCGAGGAATTTCACTTTTTTGCCATCCGTTGCCTTCATTGCATGCCGGAAGGAAGAGTCAAAGTAAATCGAATCACCCTGGTGCAGTTGCACCTCATGGTTTTCGAAAAACACCTTCATTGAACCTTCCAGAACATAATTGAATTCCTGTCCGGGATGAGAATTAAATTGCAGGTCCTGTTCCTTTTCCTCCGGTTCGGCTGTAACGATAAAAGGTTCGGCTAGTTTATTGATAAAATTGTAGGCGAGATTTTCATACCGGTATTGATTTTTCCGTTCCACAATGATTCCGTGACTGCTTCTCACTATACAATACTGGTGAAGCTTTGGATCTTCTCCTGTAAGGATTGCTCCCAGCTCAACCTGGAATAGCTGGGATATCTTTATCAGCTGGCCTACGGAAATATCCGTTTTGCCATTTTCCATCGACATATATTCGTCCAGGCTGATATTCAGCGAACTGCAAAGACTTTCCCTGGAAATACCTTTTATTTCCCGCAATCCTTTTATTCTCCGGGCGATTTGAATGATTTCTTCCTGCATGGCCTGTCTTTCATTTTTCAACGAGGATCTGACCCACGTTGTCTTTTACGATCACATTTTCACCGTGTCCTCCAAGGTCGAGCAGGAGGTTCTTCAGGGAACCATTGTGCATTACATTGTCTTTAATAATGCAATTGTTAAGTTTGCCGTACACAATTGAAGTGGCAGGTGAATATTTGCCTTTGGCATCATCATCTCGACCTGCCCGCAGGGAATTACCGGTAAGAACGATCCCGGCGCAATTTTCAATCCTGATATGGGTGCTTGTCTTTTCTTCGGGCAGGGTCCACTCGGGTTTTCCGCTCCGGTAGATCATATTTCCGGTTATGGCATAATCGTGAGAATTGTCAAGCAGGCTTATAGCCGGACCTCCCGAACGGTCAATGTAATTCCCTGTAATATTATAATTGTCTCCTCCCGTGATGGCAATTCCCCCTCCGTGGTTCCATTCGATCCGGTTCCCGGTAAGGGTATTGCTGGCATTCTCCTCGGGGGCGGCATAACCTGCCCCTTTGTTTCCCGAGAACCAGTTGTCGAGTATAAAACCGTCCCATCCCCTTACATACAAACCATTCCCCCCGCAATGTGAAAGCATGCAGCTTCGAACCCTGAAACACCAGATCCGGCTGAGCCGGACAGCATCACCGGTAAAATGGCTCACCCTGCATCGTTCAATCAGCGGCGTGTCTTCCTGCTTTCCATAATCGGGCTTATCCACCAGGATACCATGGATTTCCTTTCCAAGACCCGCTCCGTCCAGGCAAACTCCGGTTATTACAGCACCAAATGCACCCGTGATATCAAGGAGGCATTTTACTTCCCCGTTATTCAGCCGGAGTATGGAACCTCCGAAATCCCGGTATGACCAGGTAGGATAACCCAGCATACCCACATGGGGATAAAATTTGAGGGTTGAGGTCAGATACAGTCCGTTAGGGATCAGCACGGTGGCACCGGTTTTGGCCGCAACATCAATAGCCTTTTGTATGGCAGCTGTATTGTCAGTGGACCCGTCGCCTTTTGCCCCGAAATCATTGATATTAACGAGACCGGTTTCATTTGCCGGCAAACTGCTTTCGTGGGGTGACAGGTTCCGGGGTACTGTCATGAAGGCGGCGCTGATTCCGATTGACTTTAAAAAATCGCGACGGACGGTTTCATTGTTATTCATGGGATTAAAATTAAATTATCTTCTGATTCGAATTTACATATTATTTTTTTGACAATTTGACATTAAACTTCCATAAGTTATTTGCCTGTTATTCATGAATGTTCCCATTATTCGTCTTTCTACAGACCGGTAAATCGAACACCTGGCAAAATAGTTTGTTATTAACTAATGTGCTTGTTCATAGACATTTAATTACAAACCATGAAAATGAAGGCATTGACCTTGTTTATAAATTTATTATTTGGTTTCTCTGCATGTATCCTTTCTCAATCCGAAAATCAGGTTTTGTTTGAAAAGAAAAACAATAAAAGCATTGGGGTAAATTTCAGGAATTCCCTGATGGAAAACGATTCCGCAAATATGCTTTCATTCACAAATTTTTATGAAGGCTGTGGAGTGGGAATAATTGATGTGAATAATGACGGAATGCAGGATATATTCATCGGAGGCAACATGGTCACCTCAAGGTTGTTCCTGAACAGAGGAGGGTGGAAGTTCCAGGATATTACAAAGAAAAGCGGAGTCAAAACTGACAGGTGGATTACCGGCATCAGTATTGTGGATATCAATCAGGATGGTTTTGATGATATTTACCTCTCAGTTTCCGGGTCCCTCCTTGCAATTCATACAGAAAACCTCCTGTTTGTTAACAATGGAGATAACACTTTTTCTGAAAAAGCTGCAGCATACAATTTAAATATAAAGGCGCAATCAACCCAAACCAGTTTTTTTGATTATGACCGGGATGGGGACCTGGATGCCTTTATTGCTACCAATCCGACGGATTTCAAACTAAATTCAACCGAAGCCATAAACGGACCAAAAGTCAATGGGGAGTCCGCAGGTACGGATAAATTGTTCCGTAATGATGGGAATGGAAAATTTACAGAGGTGTCGAGGAAGGCAGGCATATTAAAGGAGGGGTATAGTTTGGGAGTGAATACTTCTGATTTCAATCAGGATGGCTGGACCGATATTTTTGTGACAAATGACTACTATACAAGCGATATATTGTATATTAATAATGGGGATGGCACATTCACAGATAAAGTGGATAAATATTTCGGATATTCAAGTTTTGCGAGTATGGGGAATGACGCAGGGGATATTGATAATGACGGATTGATTGATGTAGTTTCTTTGGATATGGCGCCTGAGAGCAGTTACCGGCAAAAGCTGATTGTTGGAACACTCAGTTATGATTCTTTTAATAATCTGGTTGGACTGGGATACATGCCGCAATATAGCCGGAACTTACTTCTTCTGAACAATGGAAATAATACCTTCAGTGAAATCGGAAGATTAGCGGGTATTTCAAGGTCCGATTGGAGCTGGGCCTCCGTTCTAATTGATCTGGACAACGATGCAGACAAGGATCTGTTTATAACAACCGGATTTAGACGGGATATGGGAAATATGGATTTTATTTATAAAACCAATGACTCGCCCTTTAAAAGAGGAGGAAATCCCGTTCCAATACCCCTCCAGCTGGAAGCAATTAAACGTTATGATGGGATTCCAGTCAACAATTATGCCTTCACAAACAATAATAACCTTTCCTTTACAAATGTATCCAAAGAATGGGGATTTGACGAAAAGTCCTTTTCAAGCGGAGTCGCTGCAGCTGATCTGGATAATGACGGAGATCCTGATCTGATCATTAACCGTGTGGATGATGATGTTGCAGTTTATGAAAATAAAACTGAAAGGCTGAACAATCATTTTTTAAACATCAGGTTACAGGGATCAGAGCAAAATAAATCAGGAATCGGAGCGAAAATTAAACTCTATTATAATGGTAATCTTCAATATATCGAAAATAATCCTTTTCGGGGTTATTTATCGTCTTTTGACAAAAATATATTATTCGGATTGGGCAGTCAAAAGCATTTAGATTCAGTTGAAGTCATCTGGCCGGATGGATTGTGTTCAATACGGCACAATGTGACTGTGGACACGACTATCATTATGCAATATCATAACGATTTATCAAGAATTTCGAAAAACAAAGCATTAACTGACAATTCGTTAAAATTTAAAGAAATAACCCAAAAGCTTGGGATTGGCTATAAGCACAAAGAATATCATTACATAGATTTTTATAATCAACCTCTGTTACCCCATCAGCATTCACAATTGGGACCTTCTGTTGCCGTGGGTGATATAAATGGCGATGGCCTTGAGGATTTCTTTATTGGAGGAGCCAGGGAATATCCGGGGACGATTTATTTTCAAAATTCTGATTGTACATTTCAGTCTGTTAACTTCCCGTTTGACAAAGAGTATGAGGATATGGGAGCTTTATTGTTTGATTTTGACGCGGATAATGATCTTGATTTATATGTGGCATCGGGGGGTACTTCCGCCGGAAAAAATATTGAACTGTATCAGGACCGTCTTTACAGGAATACAGGCAATGGTAAGTTTGAAAAAACGGAATATATTTTGCCTGCAGAATTTTCCAGCGGAAGCGTAGTAACTGCGGCAGACTTTGACCGGGATCTGGATCTCGATTTGTTTGTCGGCGGGAGAATATCTCCTGGTAATTATCCGGACGCACCCCGAAGTTATTTGTTGGAAAACCGGAATGGACGGTTTATTGATATTACAAATGAAAAGGCTTCTGGCTTATCCTTCATTGGTATGGTGACATCTGCAATTTGGTCTGATTTTACAGGCGACGGGGATATTGACCTAATTCTTACAGGAGAATGGATGCCCATTACAATTTATGAAAACGTAAATGGTGCTTTACAAAACATGACGAAGGATTATGGACTGGAAAATTCGACAGGTTGGTGGAACAGTATAAATTCCGGAGATTTCAATAATGATGGCCAGATTGACTATGTACTGGGCAATCTTGGTTTAAATAATCCATACTTTGCTTCTCAGTCTGAACCACTGAAACTTGTTTCAAAGGATTTTGACTTTAACGGAAAGCAGGAGCCTATCCTGATCATGAAGTATCCTGACGGATATTTTCCGGTGGCTTCACGTAGTCAATACTTGTCCTCATTTCCCGCAAAGGCAAGAAAATATGATACATATGAAGCATATGCCAGAACAAATGCAGATGAATTACTGAATGATTTAGGCAAGGATAAAACCCGCAACCTGGAGGCAAAGTTTTTGGCAAATGCCCTTTTGTTTCATTTAAGTGATAGTACCACTGACTTGAAGCCTTTACCGGCAAAAGGACAATTTTCACCTGTTTTTGGTTCTCAGGTTGCTGATATTGACGGAAACAAAGAATCGGATATCCTGATTGTCGGCAATTTTTTTTCGTCAAACGTGAATGACGGTCCTTACAATGCATTCACCGGGGGTCTTGTTTTTTTTGATCCGGTGAAGGGAATTGATATAAGCAGCGGACACGAAAATGGTTTTTATGTTCATACGGATGCGAGGGCACTTGCAAGCCTGGTACTGGGAAACCAGGAAAGAATATACCTGGTGACCAGCAACAATGACAGTCTAAAAGCTTTCAGTCCGGTCATAAACAGGGAACGACATATCAGGCTTCAACCAATGGATTCCTTTGCGATTATTGAAATGGATAACGGAATTCATAATAAGCAGGAGTTTTATTATGGATCCGGTTACCTGTCACAATCCTCGAGGTATCTCTCACTGACGGGGGGATGGAAAAAAGCGGACATATTTACTTATTCCGGACAGCAAAGGACAATTATTGCTGATGTCTCTGATAACGGCAATTAGGAAATTTTCACTTTCAACCATGCTCCGGATGATCATTTACCGGTGTATGCCGGTGAAAATGTCCCATTGCATGCATGCGGTTATGAAGTGTCCGGTGGGCCGAGGTCAGTACCATTTTCATCCTTTTAAAGGCGGCATCCTCTGTCTTTGTGCCGATTGTATCCATATAAGCCATGGCACCCTCAATCTGGTCGAGAATGGTTAAGGCATCCGCGGCTGCTATCATAGGGGAATCCTTTACAGTGATCATAACCGGGGAAGTATGGGTGGTTATAATCTCCGGCTTATCAGGATATTTTCCCCTGATAAGAAGCGCTATCCATGAACTCTTGGTAACTTTCACACTCCAGCTGCCATTTCCTTTCCAGCTTGAAACCGGGGTACTCTCTTTCACCTCACCGTTAACAACGAGGTCAACCCTGCTCATGGGCATGGTTACACTCGCAGCTTCCCATGCGACATTTACAGTTCCGCCGTTTGCCGTCATGTCAATTTTACTGCCCGCCGGTTTTCCTTCCACGGAAAATTCCACAAGGGGACCATAGGTAACAAAGGTATGTCCCCGCCGGATACTGTCCTTCCATTCGTCATACGTGAATTGGCGGTCATCCGGAATTTTTGCATAAGTCCGCACAGTTCCCACTGCAGTATTGGCGCTCATTTTATCCGTCCCGCCTACGGCAGCGACAAAATAGCCGCAGTTAAGATAACGGTACCAGTCTGTAAGGGAATAAGGATCAATTCCTTCATATAGCTGATTCCATGAAGTCATTTCAACGCCGTCTATACCTCCGGAAATGATGGCAGCGGCATTTTCAAGCCTGGGATTCGGGAAATGCGGCAATATTACGACCCCGTTTTGTTTTTTACATTGATTGGCCCATTCCGTAAGAATAATTTCAATCGGATCTCCCAGGGCTGATTCATCGGGTCCGCCAGTGGTCATTGGAGCAATGATATTTCCTTCATAACCCAGCAGGGATATATGCCCCATTACATGCTGGCGGTTTTCGGTTCCGACGCGGACGAGGTATTCGCCGTCACCCCCCGATTCTTTAGATCCAAAAGTGGTCTTTCCGTCGAAATCCCCTACATTGGTCATGAGTTCTCCCCACTGGGAAGCGAGGAGATTTACGATATTGATCCCTTCAGCGCTGCCTTCCAGCATGGCTGTAACGGGCGAAAGAAAATGAACATGGGTGTCGGCGGTAACCCATCCCTTTTCGCGCCATTTCAAGGCCTTTTCGATCTCAATGGTGAGTATATCCGTTTGGGCCGTAACCTCAAACGTTTTCCGGATGGGTGCAATTTCAAATCCTTTGGAGATTTCAATAAAAACCTTTCCTGGAGGCAGATTGATTAAAGTTTCCCCCGGGATATAGGTACAATTATGTGCTCCCTGGTTCACAAAATCGGCACTGTAATCCTCAAACCATTCAATATTCGGCAAGCGGTGACGGTCCACGGGGGCAAGGTATTCTCCTGCTTCGCCATGGGCATGGAATTTTACCGGCACCGGTTTCCCGCTGCCCTTTTCAACCACTCTGACCCTGACCTTCTGACTGGCTGACTTCAGAGGTTTTACCAGCAGATTGCCTTCGTTTTTTACTACCTGAAGCACCGGTATGGGTTCAGTGCCTTTCAGATAAAACCGGGCTTCCGGGTGGGATGTGTATTCAACTACAATTTCATTTTCAGACCGGGCAGGGATTTTGTTGTTATAGGATTGGGCCCATTCCGTATCGGGATACAATAACCTGGGTTCAGCTGAAATGATCTGCCCCAGGTCGAGCTGGATGCTGGAAAGGAGTCCTTTTTCATCAGGTACCGGATCGAAAGCCGTTCCTTTTGGAAGGGTAAGAACAGCTTTCTGCCTTGGATTCCACCGTAAGGGGTTAGAACCTACATTACCCAGGGTGATACCTGACAGGATCAGGGTGAGGGTATCGGTGGGTTCAAACCGGAAGCCTTTTATCTTTTTCTGTGGATTCGGATTTTCCCAGGCCCAGATCCAGTTGATCCAGTCGCTGCGGTCACCGAGTTGTACCCGCGTCTGTATCGATCCCCATTCACTGATTTGCGTCGGATGGTGAAAGGTCACCGGCCGTGGCTTTTGGTGGGCCACTGATTCGATACAGTTCTCACCCCAGCCTTGCTGAAACATCCCCACCTGATAACGTTGCCGGACGGGAAGCGGGACTTCGGTTCCATCCTCAAACAATACAATATAGCGGGCAGCTTCCTCATTCAGAACACCATTACCCCTGAAGGGTTTCTCATAAAATCCGTCGGAAGTTTTTTTCAGTTCCCGCGCATCTGAAGTATGCAGAAAAATGATCCATTTTCCGGCACGTGGATTAATGGTCACCGAGTAAGGCTCTTTCCTGAGCGCCACCGGTTTCCCGGGTATAATAAAAGGTATTCCCCAGGCGGTTGATTTTCCGGATGGAGCTGATTTTATAGCTTTGGCCATGTTTTGCGACACCAGCGCAGGGCTGATCCCGGATACCGGGACATTTCCGGCGATCTCAATGGGATCAAAAAGCGGAGATGACGGACCATCAACCAGTGCATTCATGTCTTTCATAAGCTCGCCATCACCGCGGAAATTCTGCTTGCTGCCGTCTTCCCCTATGGCAAAGGCGGAAAGAGAAGTACCGGATATCAGGGTAGTGGTTGTCAGGGTTTTAAGAAATCTGCGGCGTGATTTTCCCAGGTATGTCATGGCACTGAATATTTGGATTGAATTATGAAGTTACTGCATTTTTAATACAGTAATTACAATGATTCAATTTATTTAAGTCGGATCCGCATGAGATACATGTTGGCAGTGATGTACAGATAATTGCCATCTTCGTCCCATGCACAATTCGCTGTAGGCTGTCCTGTTTTTATGGTTCCGAGATGCTGCCCGTCCTGTGCGAAAACCCACACTCCGCCAGGACCGGTTGCAAAAATGGTACCGTCCGATCTGACTTTTAGTCCGTCCGGTCCACCAGATTCACCGCTTTTTGAAGGGTCATAGAATACCTTTCCCTTGTCGAGGGAGCCGTCACTGTTGATTGCGAACTCCATCCATAAAGCCTTGTCACCCTCTCCCGAATTGCCGATATAAAGCTTCTTTTCATCGGGAGAAAGGCCGATACCGTTTGGAGCTGACATCTTATCTGACAGCAGTATCAGTTCGCCTTCCGCGGTAAATTTGAAAATGCCGCTGAACTTAAGCTCTCTCTTGGGATCATTGAAACTCTTCTCCAGGCCATAGGGCGGATCGGTAAAAAAGAGGTCACCGCGCGAATTAAAAATGGCATCATTGGGACTGTTTAGCCGTTTGCCCTGCCATTTGTCAACAATGTTTATGTATCGAGGTTGAGGATTGTCAAGCGGTGCGTCCATACGTGCCATACGGCGGTCTCCGTGCTGGCAAAGCACCAGCTGGCCGTTCTTATCCAGCAACAACCCGTTAGATCCTGTTTCGCCCTCCCGGGATGTGGTATCAGCAGTACCTGCGGGCTTAAGGTATAGCTTCAGGCCGGTACGTTCAGACCACTGAAAGACAGAATTATTTGGTATATCAGAAAAAAGTAAAATATCCTGATCGGGAAGCCAGACAGGGCCTTCCGTCCATTTAAAACCATCGGCGAGAATCTCAGGGAGTGCTCCCGGGGGTATTATTTCATCCATCGCGGGGCTGATCCGTTCAACGGATCCGGTTGTGGCATAGGAGGTATCCTTTGTTTCGGATATCTCGCTTTTGGGCACTGTGGTACCAGTTTTGCAGGCTGAAAGGGCCAAAGCTGCAAATACAAGCAATTTGGCAAAGCAGATTTTGTTCATTTTCAAGAAATTTAGTTTGGGGTCGCTAATTATCTAACCCGGTATTTTTAAAATAGTTCAATGGAGACATTTCGGAAATGTTCCCCTGTTCCGAAGTCTGTTGGCTCTCGGTAAAACAGGAATGACCTGATTCGTTTTTCAGGGGGTACATCCTCGATCTTCCAACTAATTTTTTAATAAAAATTGACCCTCAGCCAACTAGTCCTGATTATTTACGTATATTGTTGCATGCCCTTTGACTGTCTTTTCTATAATATAAACAATCTCATCCACCAGCATATTAATTCCCCCCATCCCATATGAATAATTTGCAGAGTACTTTAATTTCAAGGAGTTCTTTTAAATCTTTGGTTTTATTTTTTTTCCTTACTGTAACGGTAATCGGCACAAAAGCACAATCCTATACGCTTACTATTTCTAAGTCTGGCACAGGGGGCGGAACGGTGACCTCAGATGTTGGTGGAGTCAATTGCGGTTCAACATGCTCCGGTGTTTTTCTATCAGGTACCACAGTTATTTTAACGCAGACTCCCGATGCAACTTCGGGTTTTAGTGGATGGTCAGGAGGAGGGACAAGCGGAACAGGTTCCTCCCAAAGTGTTGTGATGAATTCCGATAAGTATATCAGTGTAACTTTCACCAGAAACAATTATGCGTTGAATGTTTTCACTGATGGCACAGGAAGCGGGACTGTTACTTCATCTCCTGCCGGTATTTCGTGTCCCGGCGATTGTGCTGAGAGCTATGCAGCCGAAACTTCGGTTAATTTGACGGCAACGCCAAATGAAGGTTCAGTTTTCACAGGATGGAGCGGCGGGTGCAGCGGAACCGGTTCATGCTCATTAACAATGATGTCCAATAAAAGTGCGACTGCCACCTTCTGTTTGCTGCCGGATGAGGCCGGGCTAATCTCTGGAACTAACCAGGTTTGTTCCGGTACAACCCAAACGTATAGCATATCGCCTGTATCTAATGCAACAGGTTATTCCTGGACGCTTCCATCCGGATGGACCGGCAGCAGCTCTTCCAATTCCATCACTGCAATAGCAGGAAACAGCGGAATAATCAGGGTAGCTGCCGTTAATTCCTGCGGATCAGGTGTAGCACAGGTACTGAATGTATCGGTAGATCCTATGCCGCAGGATTTAGATGTTAAAAATGGCCTGGTGGCCTATTACCCGTTTAATAACAATGCAAATGATGAAAGCGTAAATCATAATAATGGAACTGTTAATGGTCCCGTCCCGGCCAATGGCAAAAATTCGGAACCGGCAGGTGCTTTTCATTTTGACGGTCTGGATGATTATATTATGGTAAATGATCCTGTTCCTGCTGCCTTACAAATTCAAAATGAAATTACCCTGTCGGCCTGGATTTATGTTCTTCAGTATCCTGGAACAAGTAACCTGGGATTAATTGTTGGAAGTCAATGCGATGCATGCGGTTCGAGAGGTGCAAGCATTTTTCTTGACGGAAGAATAAATTCAGACGGACAACCCTCACCAACCGGCCATATCCATTTTCAGATCGGCAACGGAAGCTGGCATAATGCAAACTCAAATTCCCAGGTTCCTCTGAATCAATGGGTACATATTGTTGCAACCAGGAAGGCAAATGAGAACGCTAAAATTTATTATAATGGTGTGCTACAACCATCCACATCCCTGCCCTGGAATGGTTCTGTTTCCTATACAGGCGCATACTTTGCCATGGGACGGCAGAAGGACTATCCTAACAGGTTTTTTAAGGGAAGCATGGACGAGGTAAGGGTATATAATCGTGCCTTAAGTGAATGGGAAATAAAAACACTTTATCAGGACCAGGACATTTTTATCACACGGGATACGCTTTGTCAAAATGAATCCACTGACATCCACCTGGTGCGTTCAGAAAATGGCATTTCTTATCAATTGCTAAAGGACGGTAATGATGCGGGAATTCCCCAGACAGGAAATGGAAGTGAGCTTATTTTTGGCACTGGATTTTTGGCTTCATTATCTCAGTTCACCCTCAAGGCAACAAACAGCACCACCGACTGCAGCATCATTTTAGACACTATACTGACGATAACCGTAAATCCGGTTTATGAGTTCACTGAAAATTATTCGATCTGTGAGGGTGAAACATACACCTGGCACGGAACAGATTATACAGAAGCCGGGGCATATGAATCCGTTTACAGCACGATAAACGGATGCGATAGCATATATTCATTAAATTTAATGGTAAATCCTGTTTATGCGTTCACTGAAAATCATTCCATTTGTGACGGAGAGACTTACACCTGGCACGGAACGCAATATACTGATGCAGGTACATATGAGGCTGCTTACAGCACGATAACAGGATGTGACAGCATATATACATTAAATTTAGCGCTAAATCCTGTTTATGCGTTCACCGAAAATCATTTCCTCTGTGAGGGTGAAACATACACCTGGCACGGAATGGATTATACAGAAGCCGGGGCATATGAATCCGTTTACAGTACGATAAACGGATGCGATAGCATATATTCATTAAATTTAGCGGTAAATCCTGTTTATGCGTTCACTGAAAATCATTCCATTTGTAACGGAGAGATTTACACCTGGCACGGAACGGATTACACGGCAGATGGGACCTATGTAGCCGCTTACAGTACAATAAACGGATGCGATAGCATTTATTCATTGAACCTGGCGGTAAAAACCGTAGATGCTTCTGTGTCTCAAGATGGATCTGTGATTACTGCGAATGCAATTAGTGCGGCATTTCAGTGGCTGGATTGCAGCAATAATTATCTTCCTGTTGCAGGAGAAACCTCTCAAAGTTTTACAGCGATTACAGGAGGAAGTTATGCAGTGGAGGTCACCCAGAATGAGTGTTCCGATACCTCGGTCAGTGTTGAAATTGTTCCCACAGTTATGGTTAATCTGCAGACTGAGGGTGTATTCATTTATCCTAATCCGGTGATCAATGAATTAATTATTGAAAACAGGGGAAGCATCGAAAAAATGGCATTTGAAATCCTGAATTCATCAGGGCAGGTCATTTTTACAGGGTATTTATTTGAAAAGGAGATTGTAAATACAAGTGATTTCCTACCAGGCCTTTACATGATTAAACTGAAGAATGGTGTTTCGTTTGAAATTAAAAAGATAATAAAAGAATAACTAAACAAAACCGTCCGAAATTCATTGATTTCAGGCGGTTTTTTACTCTTCGGCGATTTGTCTGGTTGTCCGACAAGGACTACAAGCTGTCAGTGATTATATTGGTCCGGAAAATCGCCTATGCCAGGCACAAATATTGCTCGCTCGAATATGGGACCAAAGAGGTGTAATCGGTAATTAAAAGTACAACACTTTCGGTAATTAGGAGTGTAGCAAATCGGAAAATAAGAGTGCATCATTTCGGTAAATAAGGATGCAGCACCGGTAGAATTTTATCCCTTAATAATTTCTATGCAAAACAAAATAGAGATAATAGATGCTATCAGGGTCATTACTTCTTAATGTCAAATGACAGCTCACCAAACGAAAATATTTTTCAATTCTAAAATAATTATGGGGTTGACCAGGAACGTTTTCTAATGCTCCACTGCTGGAATATGCCTGACCCTCCTGTGTGTAAATATTAACAAATTCAGAATTAAATGAAGTAATCTCTATATTTATATCTGGAATTGTGTATATGAAAGATGTGTCAAATGACAAAACATAGGTTGAACCATTCTTTGTAATGGTAGTTTTATAATCTTCGCTTTTTGATAAATCAGGGACATGAGAATAACCTGTTTTGCCTCCATCGACAGAATAAAAATAATCAATGTATCCCATATAGGCTCCAGGGATAAGTCCGGTGTTAAATTCAGTATCCTTCTTGCATGTTGGTAAAAGGATTATCAAGAGAACGACCAGGTAACGGGTCTTCATATGATCGGGATTTGCTAACTATTTAGAATGATGAGATATAACGTCTAAATAACAAAGGATTGATCACAAGGTTCAATCATTATTTTGACATCGACCTGCTGGATAATCGTCGATCCTGGAGCTTTTAATGAACCGTCATAGGCATTTCATCGAGTCAGGGACCGCCTCTGACAAAAGTTACGTCTGTTTAGAGTCTGCCGGATGAACTTATTTGTACCTAACCGGTTTATATTGCATTATTCCCTCATTTTCAATATAGTTAGCTCATTGAAATATTCTGCCATGAACCAGACTCTTTCCATGGATCAGGTATTTCTCAACAAGATCACTGCAATAATTGAAGCCAATCTGGAAAATGAAAAATTCGGAGTGGAAGAGCTTTCTCATGAACTTGGCATGAGTCGTTCCAACATCAACCGCAAGTTGAGATCCCTTCAAAAAAATTCAATCAGTCAGCTTATCCAGGAAATAAGACTGCACAGGGCAATGGAAATGCTTCAGCAAAAAGTAGCCACTGCCTCTGAAGTTGCTTTCCGGGTGGGATTCAGCAGTCCGACATATTTTAATAAATGCTTTCGTGACTTCTATGGTTTACCACCGGGGGAGGTGAAAAAACTTGAGGAATTTGACCGTGAAAAAGGAAGGCAAATGGCTACGCCAGAACCCGTTATATCCAATCAAATACCAACCGCAAGAAATAATAAACGAACTAACCGGAATAAATTGATCTTATGGGTTATTTTTTCAACCATGGCTGTAATGTTACTGCTTTTTGCGTTATTCCTTTTTTTCAATGTTGAGATATTTCGACATTCAACAATGGCTAATAATTTCATGATAAATGATGCCGAAAAATCGATCGCTGTACTTCCTTTCAAGAACCTAAGCAATGATCCATCACAGGATTGGTTCAGCGATGGAATTACAGCAGAGATCCTGAATCATTTGTTCAAGATTGGAGGTCTTAAGGTTCCCTCAAGTTCATCCACTGCGCGATTCCGCGAGTCAAAACTTTCATTACGTCAGATCGCCCATGAATTGAATGTATCTTATGTTTTGGTCGGAAGTGTAAGTAGGTCAAACGATCAGATCAGGGTCAATGCGGAGCTGGTCAAAGGGAAAACTGAAGCGGTTATGTGGTCAGAGGATTATAAGCGGGGTATCACTGTTGCAGATATTCTAGATATTCAAAGTGATATTGCCTTGCAGGTTGTCGATAATCTGAAGATGGTAGTTAAGCCTGAAGTAAAAAATAGAATAAAAGCACGACCAACTGAAAATACCGAAGCCTATACTTTGTATCAGCAGGCTGATTATTCTGAATCGCATCAACAAGGAATGCAAATGCTGGAAAAGGCTGTAGTACTGGATCCTGATTTCGCTGATGCATATGCAAAGATGGCATTATGGCGGATGTTTTTTAGAGGTGATAGTATTAATAGAGAACAATTAGTAGAAAAAGTAGAAAAACTTCTAAACAAGGCTTTACAATTGGATAAAAATTCCATAAAAGCCCATGCTACATTAGCAGAATTCAGGATGTGGTTTTATTGGGATCTTAAAACGGTTGAAAAGGAGTTACAGATATTTCGGCAACTCAGTCCGTCAAATACTGATAATTATGACAGTTTTATACAATGCTTATGGAACTTAGAAAGATTTAATGAAGCCCACAAATTATGCAAAGATTATTTCAATCGTGATCAGAGTTCATCAGATAAGTGGTGTTTCTTGGCATTATCATACCATTATATTGGAGAACCGGAAAAAGCATCAGAGACCATTGAAACCGCTTTGCGACTTTTTCGTAATGATCAATATGTTTATGAAAAAGCATTAGAAATTTACACAGAGACTGTTCAATACGAAAAAGCAACTGAGTTATTCGAGAAAAACTACAAAGGCATGGAAACCAGTAAATTAAGTGATCGTAATATATCAAATGCAGCTATTTCCTATTTTAAGACAGGGTATAAAAGCGAAGCTACTGTCTTGTTGAACGGATTACTCTCGATAAATAAAAGCATTGACATTAACGATACGTATATATTTATAGCTAAGGTTTATGTGGCAACTGGTGAATATGAGAAAGCAATCCATTACCTTGAAAAAGCTTATTCTATTCGTGAACCAGGTTTGACCATAATAACATGGCATCCTGCATTTCAACCATTGCACGGAGACCCCCGATTTGAAGACCTACTGGTGCGAATTGGATTTAAATAAGCATCGATCCTGGGACTTCTATTGAACCGTCATAGGACCTTGCTCCCTTTTATGACCACCGGGAAGATCCTAAACTTTTGAAAATTATAGAGCGAAGCTGGATTCCCCTGTCTGCTAATAAATCCCAAAACTAATATCGATAACTTCCTTCATCCCCCGGTATGATTACGACATATTGATTTGTATGGCAAGGTCAGCCGCTTTTTTTGCATCTGGCACTTGATGAAAAGTCGAGGTCGAATATATTCGATCATTTCAAAATCTCTTATGCTTATAAATAATTGTGATGGAATCATAAAGAAATCCTGCTTTCGGGCAGGATTTTTCTTTGACCTAAATTTTCGCTCAGGTGAACATATTTATACTTAACCGGTTTATATTGCAGTTTCCCCTCATTTTCAGTATATTTAGCTAATTGAAATACTGCCATGAACCAACTCGTTTCCATGGACCAGGTATTTCTCAACAAGATCACTGCAATAGTCGAAGCCAACCTGGAAAATGAAA
>Ga0209593_10000260_pt1 | contig 27191 bp, 20 predicted proteins | sample PPLLaktember2015_3_FD_187260 | JGI IMG/M metagenome (GOLD analysis project Ga0209593, IMG submission 187260) | Freshwater sediment microbial communities from Prairie Pothole Lake near Jamestown, North Dakota, USA - PPLs Lake P7 Core (6) Depth... | ecosystem: Environmental > Aquatic > Freshwater...
CCGTGTACAAGATACTGAGGCCCAGAACGCCTTTAACCAGTCACAGATGGCTTTGCAGGGACAGTTAGGCCAGCAGCAGGCACCCGATGTCTTTACCGGGTCCGTCCGGTTGGACCTGGCAGATGGCGGAGCGAACGTCGAGGTCATTGACGAGTCGGGCAAACTCAACTTGAATCTTGCTCAGGCCCACCTGATCTACAACCTGCTGATTGTGGTAGGGGTGGATCCGGCAGATGCCGACGTTATTACGGACTCAATCGAGGACTGGCGGGATCAGGACGATTTGTACCGGCCGAATGGGGCAGAGTCCGACTACTATCAGGGATTGGAGAAGCCCTACTTTGCAAAAAACGGGCTCTTCGACGTGCCGGAAGAACTGCTCCTGGTCCGGGGCGTGACTCCCGAAATTTACTATGGCAAGAAGGGGCTGAGCCAGAGCGGCGAGCGAATCGAGTACTACGGCCTTCAAAAGTACTTCACGACCTTCAGCACCTTTAACCGAATCAACATCAACTCGGCGCCGCTTGCCGTTTTGGCTTCGATCCCCGGTCTCGATTATGACGTCGCCCAGGAGATAGTCGCGATGAGGCAGGAAGCTCCGCTGAGCGGGATCAACGACGTCATGAAAAGCATTCCGGGGATCCCGACCGAAGTAGGCAACTACTTGTCGATGATGAGGTCGCAGGTCTACACGATCGTCAGCTCGGGCTCCCTGAACCATTCCGAAGTCATCGGGCGCGTGCGCGCTGTCGTTCGCATTGGTGGCATTGGTCCAAAGCCGTACACCGTCCTGTATTGGAACGAGTCCAACATGGAGATGTGATCTTTCTATGCTGAACATGGGCACAGCGGCGGGAATTCAAATCCTGCCGGATAAATTGGTCTTGGTTAATGTCCGTAAGGGCTTTCGGGATTTCACGGTAAAACAAGCCGCGGTCCTCGAGGATTTTCGCGAATCCTCCGTGGCGGAGATGAAAGGTAGACTTCGGCAGCAGATCGAGGAGGGCGCAGTCAGCCGCGACAAACTGGTGCTCGGCTTGCCGGCCGAGGAGGTGACGCTCCGCCTCATCGAACTGCCCATCGAGGTCGAGGAGAACCTGGAGCAGGTCGTCCGTTTTCAGGTCGAGAAGTTCGAACCCTCCGAAGAGGAGAGTTCTTACTACGATTACGTGATCCTCTCGCGGGATGAGGGGCAGAAGAAGATCGTCTTGCAGATCGCCATGGTCCGGCAGAGTCTGCTTGACGGTTACCTGAGTCTGCTGAAAGATCTGGGGCTTTATCCCACCGCGGTTCGCCTCTCCAGCCTGGCCCTGCATCACGTCCTGGCGCTGAATAAGAACGGGTTTCCGAAGAAAGAACCGGTTGTAATCCTGGATGTGAATCCGGGAACGGTCGAAATCGTGATCGTGGTGAGCGCCGAACGGTGCTTCGCGGAGAAGCTCGATGTCCCGGCCGAGAACCTGAATGCGGACGCAATCATCCGCGAGCTCTACGATTTTGTCTCGGGGCTCCCCGTAAAAACAGAGTCAATTGCCCGGATCTACACCACGGGCGCCCTGGGAGGAGAGCTCCTCGGAGAACTCCGGCAACGCTTTAGCGACTGTGAGTCCTTGGCCGACAAGCTGAAGGTCAAAGGGCAGGTGGTGCGGCCGGAGCTTGTAACCGCGATTGGGTTGGCGGCGACCGCCTTGAGCAAATCGCGGTCTGCAAAAATCAACCTGATTCCTCCCGAACAGAGAGTCATCGAGAGAAAGCCAAGCGTGATTCCGACGCTCGTTCTGGTTGTGCTGTTTCTCGTGATTGCCGTCTCGGCGGCAACGAGGGAATACAAGCAGAGCAGCAAATTCGCTGGACAGATCGACGCGGAGGTGCAGAAGCTGCAACCGCGGGTCAACGAAGTCCTGACATTGAAAAAGCAGGTCGAGGAGAAACAGAAGGAGCTAGAGGAGATCCGCACCCTGATGCGAGGGGAGCAGCAGGTTCTTAACGTTATGAAGGACCTGACGGAAAGACTTCCGGACGACACTTATCTCCAGAGCCTGAACATCGAGCGTGGTCAGGCGATTATTTTCGGCTTCTCCAACTCCGCTGGTGCTCTGATACCGGCTTTGCGCGCCTCAAACCATTACAAGAGCGTTTTGCCGAAGTACACCACCAAAGACCCGATAACGAAGAAAGAAAAATTCAACATAGAGGCGGCCCTGAAGACCGAGGACTAATCATGAAGAAGCTTTCCAAGAGAGACAAGCGAGTGCTGATTGGCGGGGGCGTTCTGGTCGTGCTCTATGTCGTCGTGTTCCATCTAATCCTGCCTTTTTATGATGCAGGGAACACCGTCGACGGGCAGCTCGACCAGAAAAAAAGAATCCTCAGGGCGGCTGTGAGAACCATTCAGGAGCGCGAGGTGCACGCCGCTCAAGTCGCTGAAATCGACAAGGTGCTGGCGCAATATGAGCAGAGGCTCCTGGACGCCCCCGATGCGACCACTGCCGCAACTCAGCTGGATGAGATCGTCCGCGCGCTGGCGGCCGAAAACGGCGTGACGCTGACGAAGAGCAACCCCTTGCAGGAACGAAAGACCGGTGACCGCTATACGAAGGTGACCGTGCAGATCAATCTGGACGGTGATCTGACCAAGACCACCGCATTCCTGCATGGTCTTTCGGCTCATTCTAAGTTTCTGCTCGTCGAAAACTTCTCGGTGAGTAAGTTCCGGCTAAGCAGCACGCTACAACCCCGAATGGAAGTTTCAGGCTTCATTCGGCTTTCCTGACAAATCCTGCATCTGATAGGTTGAGTTATGGGACGACGCCTTCTGTTAGTAAACGTATTGATCCTCGTAGGGATCGTGGTTTTGGCCCGGTATGTGACAAATGCCTGGCGTGAGTTCGAAGACACGCAGAACCTCGGTTCGGTGCTCGGCAACGTTAGGCCACGTCCTCAGGCTTCGGTCGAGGTCCCTCCGCCGCCTGAACCTCCCCGGGCCTACCCGAACTTTACGATCATCGCCGAGAAGGACCTTTTCATGCCGGAGCGACGCCCTGCCCCTCCTCCGGAGGATGTCAAGATTGAACAACAACCCAAACTGGCGAAAAACCCTTCCTTGAACGGGGTTGTGAACAACGGAGGAGTGAAGCAGGCCCTGATTACGGTCTTCGAGGGCAATAACCCCAAAGGGACATCCCGGTCGGTCAGTGTTGGGGATGAGGTCCAGCAGGGTTATATGGTCACCGAAATCGCCGATACCAGCATGAAGATGCGCTGGAAAGACGCGGACGAGATCTTGATCGACATGTTCGATGCGAGTCCGCAGCAGCAGGCCGCAGTCCCCCCAAGGAATGCCAGAGCTGCCGTTACGGTGATAACCATCGGCTCAGCAGCCGCGCCGGTAGAGACAACGACATCCACGGAAGCCGCCGCCGACGAAGCGCGAGGAGGCCTGGAAGTGGGTGTGGCCGGCGGGCAGGCGGGTGCCGGTCAGCGCGGTCAAGGTCAGGGTGTCAGAGGCGGCAACAACCGCGGGAACCTGGGCAGCGATGCGATGCGTGGCGGTCAGGGCGGAATGGGCGGAACGGGGACAGGTACGATGGGCTTCCCATCCGGCGGCAGCAGTTCGGTCCCCTTCACGAGTGGAAACCGACGGCGCAACATCCGCTGAACCATTGATAGCTAAGGTACTCAAAACATGATGCGAATACTGATCATCCTTCTGATTGTCGCACTGCCCGGCCACGCACTTGCCGGGATTGCGACCGGACCGGCCTTCCTCCAGGCGGCCACCACCACGAAGCGGAGTGGACCGCCCCCACCGGAAGCCGTTCCAGGCGTCTTGGGCGCCCCTCGGACGCAGCAACCCAGCAACGAGCAGTACATGAACGAGCAACTCCGGCAACGGCTCCAGCGTGAGCAACAGGGCAACCAGACCCAGGCGCCGGCTGTGCAGCCTGCCCCTGCGCAAGCTGTGCCGGGGGCTCAGACGCCCGGAGCGCCGGCAGCGGGTCAACCGTCGACCACCACGCCGACTATTCAGCCCAGGCAGTCGGCTGCGGGCGGCGACCGGATTCAATTCTCCTTCAGCAATGCTTCCATCGACACGGTAATCAGCAACATCATGAAGGAGCTTGGGTACTCGTACGTCATTGATCCCAAAGTGACCGGTACAGTGAGCATTTTCACCCAGAACGGAATCTCGCGTACCCACCTCTTGGGGGTTCTCGAGCAGATCCTCAAGATGAACGGCCAGGGTATCGTGAAGCAAGGGGACCTCTACGTGATTGCGCCACTGGGAGAAGCCCCGCGTTTGGCCCCCGGGATCCTGGTCAGACCAAAAGGCCAAGGGCAGAAAGAGAAAGAGACGGAGCCGCCGGCTCAACCTTCAGGGGAACAAAAGCCTGCGGCGAGCGTACCCCCTGGGACCACCGCCATCGAAGTGCAACGAGCTCAGGAGACAGGACAGCTGCAGGCCGAAGAGGGCGTCGTAACTTACATTATTCCTCTGCACTATCTGGCTTCAGAACACATGAAGCAGATGGCCCAGGTCTTTGTCTCCGAAGGAGCGAATGTCATCGACTTCGCCCCTGCTAATATCCTGATCATTACCGATCATCGCCGCAATATCCAGCACGTCCTCGACATGATCAACATGCTGGACACGCAATATTTCAGTATTAATAACGTTGATTTGATCCCGATCAAGAGCAACCTGGCGAAAGATGTGGCCGAGGATCTGGCCAAGATCTTTGCGCCGGGAGACAAGTCCAGTGTTCGTATCGTTGCGATCGAGCGGCTGAACAGCATTCTCGTTGTGACCCATGCTCCCTCGGTCCTGCAGCAAATCAAGACCTGGATCGAAAAGCTGGACTCTCCATCCGCCAGCACTAATATGAAGACTTTCGTTTATCAGGTCGAGAACAACACGGCAATGAACATTGCCGATGTTCTTTCGCAGCTGTATCAGGATGGAGCCGGTTTGCCTTCGTCACCGATGGGTGGGGAAGCCCGGGAAGGACAGGCGTACGATCAACAACAACGTGGCGGAGCCTACCGTGAACCCGGATTTCTTGGACAGCAGTCCAGCAACTCGATGCTCGGCGGCCGGATGGGTGGTAGTTACGGTGGCTATGGGGGCGCCGGTGTCCGGGGGGAGATTGGTCCCTCCATCCGCAACCGGCCGATGACCAACCAGGTGGGTGTTAAGGCCGTCGTGACTGGGAACGTGAAGGTTATCGTCAACGAGTATAACAACTCACTGATCGTCCAGGCCACACAAGCGGACTACGACTTCCTGCTCGAGACGATCAGGCAGCTGGACATTCTGCCGCGCCAGTGTCTGATTGAGGCCAAGATCTACGCCGTGACGTTGACGGATGATCTGTCCTTCGGCGTGACCGCAGCGCTGGAAAAAAGAGGCGCGCTCGGAGCAAACGAGGCTGCGACTCCGGCGACCACAGGGTCGATAACGGGCGGAGCTTTGAATATCATAACGCGAACGATCATCGGCGCCGAGCGGCAACTCGAGGCGTCGATAACCGCCTTGAGGGCGACGACGGATGTTGAGCTCGTGGAGGCGCCCCGACTACTCGCCATGGATGGGATGCAGGCGTCGTTCAACGTGGGTGCCGAAGTTCCGGTGACAACCGCGTCATTTGGGGATCCCCTGCAAGCCGGTACGACCTCCTTCGTCAATTCCATCCAATTCCGCCCGACCGGTACAACCCTCCTGATTTCGCCTCGGATCAGCGCGAGCGGCATTGTGACCATGGACCTCGCCATCGAAGTCAGCTCGAGCAGTGCAGCGGGGGCAACCCAGCAGAATCTGACTCCGACCATCGAGCGCAGCTATGTCGAGACCTCCCTGATCATCAGAGACGGCCAGACGGTGGCTATCGCGGGTATCATTAGCGATCAAACGGACTTCAGTAAGAACCGTGTTCCGCTCCTGGGTGACATTCCGATTCTCGGGGCGGTTTTCGGCACCACGTCGCGAAAGAAGAGCCGACGGGAGCTGATTTTCCTGATTACGCCGCATGTTGTTCCGAACCTGCCCACCGCCACTGAGCTCACGCTGGAATTCAAGCGAGCTCTACGTAAGGCCTATAACCTTATCAAGGACAGGGAAGCCGCGGAGCAGGAGCTTATTCGGAAGCGCCGCGAGGAGGAGACTCAAGAGCTCCAGAAGCAGCAGCCGCCCGAGCCGGAGCAACCGGCTACACCCCCGAACGGTACGGAGCCCGAGAAGAAAGGCCCCGGTGCCTCTCTTCGGCCTTTCATCCCCGACGTTCAGGAAAGGCGCGTGGCCTGATCTTGAATGCTCACGGGAAGCGTGGGCAATAAGTCGAACAGGGACAGAAGGGACACAAGGGACAGAAGGGACAAGGGATCGATCAAGTCCCTTGTCCCTTCTGTCCCTTCTGTCCCTTGTGTCCCTTCTGTCCCTGTTCCCCAACCCAGACTTCAGAGCAAAAAAAAGGCCGGCTTTATGCCGGCCTTTTTTTTGCGGATTAGCCTGGGATGCTTATTTTTCGACCCCGGTCGCGGCCGGAGCGAACTGCTGGGCCTTGCGGAAAATCTCGATTGCCTCCTGAAGCTTGCCCTGATCCTTCAGGACTTTCCCCTTTGCCATCATGAGAAAGAACTTGCTCTCACTCAGTCGCACCCCGCTGAGCGCCTCGTCGATGATCTGAATGCCTAGACCGTACTGGCCGACTTGCCGAAGCCCATCCACGATGACCCACGTCGCCTGCACGAGAGGCTTCTCGCTCTCAAGGTCCAAGTTCAGGGCGAGTATTTTTCGATATTCGCCGACCACTTGAGAGTATTCGTGCTTCTGCATCAGCAGTCCGATAATCTCGTACTGGCTGGCAGCGATCCGCAGTTTTGCGGTCTCATCGCTCCGTTGGGCCTGCAAAGGCAGGTGCAAGGTGGCCGAAAGTAGCAGGAGCAGTATGAACTTCCTCATTGTCGACTCCCCTTTGATTCGAAGGGATTTGAAGTAGCGGTATTCATGCTGAGAAACGGATTGTCGACAGGCGCCGACTTCCTGATGTCAGAAAGGAAGGGGTTGCCTTCGACAACCTTCAGCTCGTAAGCATCGATCCGGGCAAGAAAAACCTGGTCGGCGTCGCGGCGGCTCTTGAGCTCGAGCAACGACCAGGACGCGACCAACAAAAACAGGCAGGTGACGAGCGCGTAGCGGAGCCGCGGGACGTACCAGAACCCCCACAGGTTGGCCAGGAAAGTCCACCGACTGGCGGGGACCTCTTGGCGCTGGGCGATCTGGCTCTCAATCCGGTACCACAGGTGCTCCGGTGGATCCGCCTCCAGTTCGGAGGATCCCAGGAGGGCATTGAGCTCGGATTGTTCGCGATAGAATTCGAGGCAGGAAGAGCAGGTTTCCAGGTGGCCGCGCACCCGAGAAGACATCCTCGGATCGCTGCTCCGATCCAGAAACGCTGCAATCTCTATCCTCCAACCCTCGCAGTTCATAATTTCCCAACCCGGGAGCGCTTCATGTAAACCGAGATTGCGTCTTTAACCATCAGACGCGCCCTGTAAATGTCGGTTTTGACCGATAGAAGCGAACGTCCCACAATCTTTGTAATGTCCTCGTAGCTCATCTTCTGAAGAACAGCCAGGACGAATACGTCCCGGTACTTGGGCGTCAGTGACTGGAGAGCCCGATTGATCACATCGTTCAGCTCGCCGGACAACGCCAACTTCTCCGGATCGGGCTGTCGTATGTCGTCTTTGAGGAAGTTGTAATAGCCAGCGTCCTCATCGTCTATCGAAACCTCAGTCGTTCGCTGCGTTCGTCTCAACTTCTGGTAGACTTCGTTGCGGGCGATCCGATAAAGCCAGAAACGAAACTGATTCGGGTCCCGCAGGCGCTTGAGTTCGCTGTGAACCTTCAGGAAAGTTTCCTGAACCAGGTCTTCCGCGTCCTCAACAGATCCGATCAACCTCCATACGAAGTTGTAGACGGGCTTCGAAAAGACAACATACAGTTGATAAAAGTCCTGTTCGGAACCCGCCTGGGCTCGCTGGACAATTTCCTTCAACTGTTCGGGGCTGATTTCGCTGGGCATTTAAAACGATGCGCGGTTTGCGACAGCCCCACAACCTAACAGCCCATCTCCGCAAAAGCAACGGTAAAAGATGTTTGAACAGTCCGAAAGTTGCAGCGGTTTCTCTACTCAATATGATCACCTGGAAGCCTTGTATCCAGCCAACCTGTTAGCCTTCTTTGATTTCGGCGGATTACCGGTTCTCCTGTTTTTTCTTTACTTACCGGTAGAGCATCTTGTATAAGTGTCCTGATTGGCTTTGGCGGAGATGAAGATCATCCGAACACAACTGAGCCGGATCGGCAAGCTGGCGTGGTATTTATGTGGTGCTGTCCTGGTGCTGTCTTTGCCCACGTTCAGCTATCTGATTCCGACCGTCGAGAAGGTGATGGGGCCGGGCATTGCCTCTCCGGCGCCTGAGATTGAATCGACATCGGCAGTCCAGCAACGCCGAGCGTCACAGGCCCCGTTTTTATCCAACGTGCCGCGCTCCTCCTCGTTTGTCTCACCTTCAGGGAACGAACGTTTCACGCGATCCAAAGTCCAGCAACCCGTGGACGCGGCGAGAAGGATCCCGGAACGCCTGGCCGGCTATCCTCTTCAGACAGCATCTCCTGCTGCCGAGCGCGTTACTTCTGGATCGGTCCCGCGGCCCTCGAGTCGGGGGGCTCTGCTTGATCGCAGGCTGTCTAATGACGACAAGTCCGGTGCTTATCCGCAAGACCTGCGGAGCTTCGAACAGGGTTACGAGACGGCGATGGACCAGCTCTTCCAGAACTCCGGGCTGGCATACGGCGGTTATGGCCGCAACCCCTTCGACGATGCTCTTCCGGACGACAACGATACGGACGGGGATTCGGGTGACGACGGAGGCGACGACGGAGGCAATGACGGAGGCGACGACGGAGGCAATGACGGAGGCAATGACGGAGGCAATGATACCGATCCGCCTCCCGACGACGACGTGACGCCGCCGGTGAAACGGTACTCCTTCCTGGTGGCCGGCACTTTTGAGGGATTGAATACGAAAACGAAAGTTTTTCGCGGCTATCGTCACGCCGACGGCGACTTTGTCCTCGATAATGATTTCAAGGTCAGTCCTTTCCCCGGCACAGTCGGGACCGGGTTACTGACGCTTGCTCCGGGCGAGCAGATTATCACTGACGACTTCAATGGTGACGGAAGGCAAGACTTGTTCCTGACCCACAAGGAAGGGCAGGGCACGCAAGTCTCGCTGTATTTGAGAGATGCTTCCGGAGTTCAGAGAGAGCACGCAAACGGCTTTTTCCTTTGGAAGACGATCGCGAGCATGGCCTGGCTCGACTTCAATAAGGATCAGAAGCTCGAACTGGCTGTCCTCTTCGGCAACACTCCTAATCTGTTTATCTATACGGTGGAGGATCAGGAGTTTAAGTATTTGAAAGAAATAGTTCTTCCCTTAGAACCTTCAGTGGTGGTAGATTCCGTTTTCGAAGGGTTTCCAGGGGAGCGGCGCCTTTACGTTTTTGACGGCTCCTTTCACCGGGTTGCGATGTTGACATCTCGCAATCCCGGCATATTTTCAATCGGCTTAGCCCCCTCATGGAGCGTCAAGGGTTATACGCTCGATGGCGAGGAGGGTGGACCGAGTGAGACCTCGTTGCAGGTCTTCGAAGATGACGGAGGGATCGCCTTGGCGGAAAAAAGAGGCCAGAATTGGGTGGTTATTGGTCACTTTTCAACCGCCACCCGCTATCCCGTTATCGTTTTCGGTGATTATCTGAATACTGGTGCCAGAGAGCTCTGGTGTCTGCCTTAAGCTTCATTAATCGCACTCGTAAAAAACGTGCGACTTTTGCGGGCGATCGGCATCTTTGATTGTCGGCTTTTTTGAAGTCGGGAGAGATGTACCCCAGACGGGTGTTTGAACATTATTTAGGTTAGTAATAGAAAACACCGAATGGGGGTGGTCATTTCGTTTCTAATCAGGACCGGGTTTGAAGAGTTTGATGAGAAAGCGTTCTTGTTTAACTTTAACTAAGGAGTGAGAAGCATGAGCAAAGTGAGAGCAATTGTCTTATTCACAATCGTCATTGGCGTGGCTTTCGGAACTGCATCGGCAAAAGATACGCCATTCTTGCAGTCCGATGGAACGACAGATCAGGTCGCGCTGTTCGTCCCCTTCTTGGCCTTCACGTCTGGCAGCATCGACTCCGCCTTTTCCGTCAGCAACATCCTGGCGGCACCCGATGGGATTTTCCCCACCGAAGGACTGAGCCGAGATGAAGGCTCAATTGAAATCTATATCTTTACATCCGAAGGCGGAACCATTGTTTTCGAGACCGAGGACAACACGGTCGGCAATGGAGTTCTGGATGACGACGGTGAGCTGAAGGCGGGCCGGACTTGGACCGTGCTGCTGAGCGGCATTCTGGAAGCGGCAGACGAGACTCCGGACGCCGGTGACATTTTATCCGGCTATGCGTGGGTCATCGCGAACTTTGATGCGGCGCAGGGCACTGCGACAGTGTTGTTCCCCGATTTCGATTTCGCCCAGAGCATGGATATGCAGCCCACCATCACCGTGGATAACCTCCAGGGTGGCATTCCCGTCACAGTTCCCTAGTTGCTAGTTTTATCATCAGGGGAGGAGAGAAAAGAAAAAGGGCCGGTTCTCTTGCCGGCCCTTTTTCTTTATTGATAGAGTTGAGACCGCATCATGGTTACGTTCCTCCTTCTTCTGGCTTTACTCTCGCCTCAGATCCCTCACGAGTCTGAGCTCAAGGACGCCGTCTCCGCCTACTGGAATCTGATGACCAAGGGCGAGAAAGCGGCTGCGATGAAGTTCGTTTTGCCCAACTGTCAGAACGACTTCGTCAATCGCGGCGAACCCAAAATACGCACGTGGCGTCTGCTGTCGGTCAAACCGGTATCCGATACCGAGGCTGTGGTCGCCGTCCAGATGGAAGCTCTTTTCAAGCAAGCGGCTCTAAGCGCCGGTTTTCAGAGCGTCGAGAAACGTGAGACATGGGTCTGGGACCAGAACAGCTGGAAGCTGAAAGTGGCGAAGCCGTCGATCGACGCGATTGCCCCGCTCTTTTCGTCGACCACTGACCGCCCGCTCCCAAAAGCGCTCCAGATAACGCCGAGCGTCCTCCGGATTCAGTTCTTCAGTAACGCCCAAGTGGGGCGCCTCCACATCAAGAACGGATTGCCCCAAGCCGCGGAGCTGGTTTCCGTCAGATTCGATGAGACGCGCTTCGATTTGGTCGAGCGGCCGTCATTGGTAGAGGCAGGAAAGACAGCGGACCTCGCTCTCCGTTACAAGGGCACGGAGACCGACAAGAATCTTGAAAGCCAGGTCACACTTGTTTTGAAGCAGGAGGGTCAAGAGAAGCTGTATCAGGTGCCGGTCCGCTACAACTACTTCAGCGATGGCGCAAGGGCCCTTTTTGGTCTCACCGAAGAACAAGCCAGGAATGTGAAGCGGGGAGATAAGCTGCGCCCTGTTGTCAAGCAGCCTGAGACGGGCAAGCAAACTCCAACTCCACTGGCCCCTCCCGCCAAGCGACCGTAAAACTCCGGGTGTTGCGAACACCACGAAGCCGCGAGGGTGTTGAAAAAGGTCGCGACTGCTCTCCAGACTACAGAGCCGCGCACGGAGTGGAGGGCTGCGGAGCGCTTTCTGCGAAGCGGCCTGGAGCGGAGTAAGCGGGACCACCTAACGTGCCAGAAAGTGCGCTAGGTGGTCCCGCTTACTCCGCTCCAGGCCGCTTCGCAGAAAGCGCTCCGCAGCCCTCCACTCCGTGCGCGGCTCTGTCATGCGAATGGCACGCCGCAGCCACCTACATTCAAGTTAGCGCCTGTGGGGCAACTCTCAGGCCGTTATAGAAGCCCGTGGTCCACCGGAAGAGAGCCCAGAGGAGGAGGGGGAGGAGAAGCGTCGCTTTTGCACCCTCCTTCCAATTGCTGCGGAGCAGGCGCGCCAAAATCCGCGGGGCTCGCAGGAAGGGCAGGCCGAAACTGGCAAGGGGGATGCGCCGGAGCCAGGACCCGCTCGTCGTCGGGTGACTGGCTCGATACCGGCCGCTCCAGTAGCCCAGTGCTTGCAGATGCTCGCTAACCTCTTTCCACGTGCAGCGGTGACGGTGGAAGATCCGGGCTTTCCCCTCGAAAAACAGACCTTGCCGCCATTTGCGGCAGAGCAACAAGTCCTCGGCCATTCCGTAACTCTCATCAAAGCCGCCTTTTGCCAAGAATTCGTCCCGCTTGACGAGAAGGTTCGAGCTGGATAAGGCTGCCCGGAAACCGGAGGGCAGTCCGGGCAAATACTCCGAGAACTCGATCCAATGGAGCAGGCGGCTCGGCAGGGATTCGGGGTTGGCATTGACGACCGCGCCACCGACCAAGGACAAATCCGGCGAGACCGCCAGCCGCGCGAGAAGCGATTCAAGCCAATCGGGCGCGAGCGTGGCGTCGGCATCGAGAAAGGCGAGGAGCGGGGCCGCGGTTTCGCGCACGCCGCGATTGCGAGCGGCACCGGGGAAAAGCCGGGTTTCGGATTTCAGAGTCCGAACTTCAGGGTGGAGCTTTTTCAGCCACTCGGTCGTGTCGTCAGCCGAAGAATCGACCACCAGCACATCAAACTGCCTTTCGGTCCGCTGACCAAAGATTGAGTCGATGGTTGCCCGAATGGTGGTGCGGCTTCGATAGGATGGCACTATGAAGCAGACATCGGGCGCCATTGGTCAGTTCTCTCCCTGTCTCGCAACCGGCATTCTGAGACCCGCTCTTACACCTGACACGATCGCCTGGGTCCTTTTCCAGTTGAGTGAGAGCAGGTTGTAGCCGATGCTGCCGACCAAGGTTGTCCAGAAATAGGGCCAACGGGCCGTGCCGGCGTGGTGTTTTCGCATGAAGTAGACGGCATTTCGACGCGTCCAGAAGGTCTTTTGAAGAGGAGTCTTGCGCGTACTGTGAGCTCCCCAGTGAAAAGCCTTGGCGAAGGGGCAGTAATACGAACGGCAACCTTTCAGACCGGCCCGGTACAAAAAGTCCACCTCTTCGTGATACATGAAGAACTGCTCGTCAAAAAAGCCGACCGAATCAACGACAGCGGTATCAAGGAGCAGCGCACTGCCTTGCAGCACTTCGACTTCCCGGACTTCATTCCAGGCCGGGCCATCACGCGCTTCTTTCCCCTCGAAATCCGCGAGCACATGATGCCATCGCAGGCAACCCCACGCCATGTCCAGCCGGTCGCGATGATGCCACTGAAGGATTTTCGGTCCGTAGATGGCGGGCTCCTTCCCGGCTGCATACCCGACCAGGCGGGAGATCATCTCCGGATCGACCACGACATCGTTGTTCAGGAGCAGGTAGTAGCGCGGGCGAGATCTCGTACCGGACTGGACTTCCTGCCAGATGCGGTTGATCGCCGCTCCGTAACCCCGGTTCTGCTCCATCCTGACGATTTCCGCCTCCGCCGGGACCGATTGCAAAGAGTCGTCGCTGGAGGCGTTGTCCACAGCAACAACACCGAGCGGTCTATGGGTGCTCGCAAAAAGTGCCCGAAGTGCCGGACCCAGAACTTCTTTTCCGTTCCAGTTCACACAGATGGCTAACACGTCCGCATCAGCCGCCATAGGTCTTCCCGTCTGCCTCGCCCGGCTTCCTTCAACAACTTGCGCTTCCTTATCGCATACCCGCTCGCGGCGATCCCGGAGCACAGACCCCGGAGAAAGGCCTTCCGGTGTCCTGCCTTCAGAAGGTGAAAAAGAAAGCTCCGAGTCCATCCAAAGGCCAACTGCGGAGTGTGCCGCAGTGGCTGGTAGCTTATCATCAAGAGCCAGCGGTTGCGGGTAATCCAGTAAACCCTGGTGTCCGAATAGAAAACGAGCGGGAGCGGGCTTCCCGATTGGTCGCGCCTGTCCAGATCCGAAGCGGCTTCCATGTGATAGACGACGGCGTCCGGCGTGTAGAGGCAGTTGAAACCGGCCAGTCGGGCGCGAAGGCTGAAATCGACGTCCTCCAAGTACATGTAGTAGCGCTCGTCGAAGAGGCCCACCTGATCAAACAGCCGCCGTCGATAGAAGGCCGCACCCGCACTGGCGCCCACGACTGGCTCAAGTCGGGGGAAAGCAGTTATGGCCTGCCCGTTTCCCCTTTTCAGGGGCATGCCCGTTGGCAAGTAGCGATCGCCCGCACTGTCAAGCCGATCTCTTTGCCAGTAGTTCACCATTTTGGAAGCGACCAGACCGCAGTCCGGATTTTGCTCTAATACCGCCAGACCGCCCTCGATCCAGCGGGGATCAGCCTCAGTGTCATTGTTCAGCAGGGCCACGAACTCGGTCTCCACCCGTTCGATTCCTCGATTGACCGCTTTGGCAAAGCCCTCGTTGCGCGGCAATCGCAGGTATCCGAAGTCCGGGAAGCAGTCGGCCATGACGGAAGGGGTGGAATCAGTCGATCCGTTGTCGACGACCAGAATCCGACAGGGAGCTGTTTGGAGGCGAAGCGCCTCGAGGCAGTGCCTGAGCAGATCGCTTCGATTGAACGTGGGGATGATGACGGTGATCCTGGGTGATTGACTCAAGCTTCGGTCCAGTCGGTTGTTATCGTCCCTCTCGAGCTTTCAAAATGCCCAGGTTGTAATAGTAACTCATCAGATCCGGGTAGTAGCGACTGAGATCCGGCCAGTTTCGCGATTCGGAAAGGGAGCATGCAGCTGTGAGCAGAGCCATGTTGAACCGTTTTTGCCACGAGTAGCGGCGGGCGTGCCGAACGCCCAGAAATTCAGCCATCTCAGGATGCTTGCGATAGAACTGCCAGGCAGAATACCCGACTTTTTGCTGACGCCGGATGAAAGACCGGAGCGAGGTCGGGTGATCGTGCCACGTCACGGCAGCCGGCTCATAAACCAGCTTCATTCCTTTTCCGGTGAGTCGCAGACTCAGCTCGATATCCTCCCAGCCGTACTCCTGAAAGTCCTCATCGAACCCTCCTGACTCCAGAAAGAAGCGCCGGCTGATCGAGAGATTACTGGTGTAGAAGAAGTTGAAGGGAACTTTTTCGGGGTCGGTGATCAGGGAAAAGCCAAACTGCCAGCCCTGCTCGCCGATGTATTCCATAAACCGGGTGGTGGGAAGGTGCTCTGCCCAGCGCGTACGGCCGATCACAACCAGGCGGGAACCAGGGGCCGATTCCATTCGGGCGCTACGGGCGTCGGCGTGTCGGGAAAGAAAATCCGATGCAGGGATAGTGTCATCACCGAGGAACACGAGAAAATCGCCTTGAGCGAGCTTCGCCCCGGCATTGCGGGCGGCGCCCTGCTTGCGGTTCGGTTGCCGCAGATAGTGAAGCCGGGTGCCGGCGGCCAAAGCCTCACCCGTCGCGCTTGACCAGCGGCTTTGCAGGTCCCGGACTCTCTGTTTGGTGTCGTCGGTTGAACCGTCGTCGACCACAATCACTTCGTATTGGAGGGGCGTAGGTTGATCGCAATCCGCCACCTGGTGCAAGAGCGCCTCTATCGTTCGCACGAGGACCTTCGACCGGTTGAAAGTGGGGATGATGACACTAAAGTCCACGTTCGACATGTTCCAGGAAACGACGCCAGGCGGTCGTGAAGCCTTGATTGCGCCAGGTCCGGAGAAACTGGCGAACACCGGGTTTACTGACTCCAGCCGGATGGAGGACGGCCTGGCTCTCCAACGACTGAAGGCCCGCAAGCTCCCGGCGGAGTTCGGCCACCTTGTCCCGAAAATCGCGCACAGGGTCCGAAGGAGCGGTGGGACAGGCGAGGGGTTTGAAAAGCTCTGTCAATTCCAAGCCCTCGAGGTGGGACCTCTCGACAGCAAGATACTCGCTGTTTTCAACGATCTGCCGAAAAGGATCCACGAAAAAGGGAAAGATTTCGGCATCCGGTCGCTTTCGCATGGCTTGGATGCGGGCGCGTTTCTCGAGCAGGACCGGGAGGCGGTCGAGAACGTCATCGACTGCCACCAGGTGATTGAGGGCATCGAGGATCTGAGCGCAGGCAGCCGGATCGGACTCTTCCAACCGTTGCCGGCTCCTGGCCCACAGATAAAAGCGTTCTCTATCTACGCCTGAGAAAAGGACAGCTCTCTTAACGGCGAGGACGATGGCGAGAGGGAAGATCTTCCTGAAGATCTCCTCTTCGTAGTTTTTGAAAACCGTGAGCATGGCGTTCCGATGCATCAGGTAGCGCATCTTCTCGTTCGCCTGCGTTTTGAAAGTGCCATGTCCTTTGTGAAAAGCAATAGAATCGGGCGCGAAAGCCACTTCATAGCCGGCCAGCCACAAGCGCCATCCCAGGTCCACGTCCTCATAAATAGCGAAATACTCCTCGTCGAAGCCTCCTACTTGCCGGAAGACTTCTCGCTCGATCACCATCGCACCGCCGCAGGGAAAGAGGATCCGGTCGGGGCTTTCCACGCTGCGCCAGGGCTCACCGGTCTCACGCTGCAGCGCATAGCCGAGATACTGGAGAGAAGAGCCGTTGAAATCGATCTTCTCGCCGGCCCAGTCTAGAATCCGCGATCCGGCACACACCACGGACCCGCTCAGCCGGGCGAGTGCGGCGGTGATCCACTTCGAGTCAACGCGCATGTCGTTGTTCACAAAGGCGAGATACCGGCCCTGGGCGACTTCTGCTGCCAGGTTGTTCGGCTGGGCAAAACCCCGGTTGGTCTCGTTCTGGACGATCCTGACGGCGGGATGGCGGGTTCGCACGAAGTCCTGCGATCCGTCACTGCTTCCGTTATCAACCAGAATGATCTCCCGCGGCTCAAGAACGGCAAGCGAGGGCAGCAATGTCTCGAGGTGGTCCTTCCCGTTCCAGTTGACGGTGACCACCGAAACATCAGAGGCGGATCGGGACATTGGGGGATTGTACAATAAGGCGAGTTATCTCGGCGTCAGTCCTAACTCTTTGCTGTTGAATTCTCTTTCGATGGCGGAGGGTATCCGGCAGATGGCGCATATTCCAGGCGAAATTGCGGAGCTGAGCCGCCTTGCGCGCAGCCGGCTGACGGAGGCGTAGCAGGTGAAGCAGGGCACGGCGGACGTTGGCCGCCTCGTAGTTTTTGATGAGCGCGCGGATGTTGTTCCGTTCCCCAATGAGCTCCCGCCAATCGAACCCCTTCGCCTGGCTCGTAGAGCCACCGAAATGATGCAGCGCCACCGCCCTAGGGGCGGTCAAGACCCTGTGCCCGAGTAACCAAAATCGCCAACACAAATCGACGTCTTCGTGGTACATGAAAAAGCGCTCATCAAAACCGCCCGCCGTCAAAAAAGTCGAGCGCCTGAAAAGAGCGGCGCCGGCCGAGGCAAAAAGCACTTCTGCCGGTTGGTCCAACTGGCCCGCGTCTACCTCGAACATGCCCCTGTCCCACGTATAGCCGAGGTAATTCATGGCGCCGCCGACTCCGTTCAACCGGGACGGATCCGCGTAGAGTCTCAATTTGGAGGCCACCGCGGCAATGGACGCGTCTCGCGCGGCGGGAGCGACAAGCGATTCCAGCCAGGCCGGGTCAAGCTTGATGTCCGTATTCAGGAGCGCCACGAACTCGGAGTCGCAGGAAGAAAGGGCCAGGTTGCCCGCCTTGGCGAAGCCGAGGTTGTCAGACTCAGGAATGGTGCGAACCCAATGATAATTGTTGCGAACGTAGGCGACGCTGTCATCCGACGAGTTGTTGTCGATGAGCACCGTCTCGTTGGGGGCCAGGGTCTGATCTCGCAAAGATATCAGGAGCTCGTCAAGGAATCGACGGCCGTTATAATTGATGATCGCTACAGTGACGGCAGGATGAGCTGTCACCTTGTCTTCTCCCGCAAACGGTCCCAGGCTTTGCGCCAGAGCGGCCGTTCCTCCAGCCTCCTCAGCTCGTCGATTGAGCGTTGCATAAACCCGATGAGCTTTTGTCTCTGGTTGATCAGGAATTGAACGTCTGTCAGAGATTTCTGCCTTTGTTCGGCCCGTTCCGTGATCCGCTGGTGGATTTCAAGAAAAGCCGGCTGAAGACCCAGGTCCTCGATTCGAGGAGGGTCAGAGTTCGGCCGGGAGAGCAGCCCGGCCAGTTCTGCGGCGGTGGCCGCGTCCAGAGGCGATTTGCTGACCAGGAGGATATGCCGATACGCCGGCTCGCGGTTATCTCCGGAAAAGAAGACTCTTCCATAGAGCGAATTGTATCTGCGGGTCACGTCGTAGTCGTTCAGTGCGAAATAGAGCTGCGTCGTTACCTGCCAATACAGCCAGGACGGAAGGTACCCGTTCGGGAAGGAGGTGACGGCGTACCCGCGGGAAAGGTAGAAGTCGCGGACCAGAGACTGGGCGGGCAGTCCTCGCTCCCGGTGCTCTTTCAGAAAATGCCTGGCCTGCATAACGGATTGCGCTAGCTGGGCCTCGGCTTTCTCCACGTCCGGAGAAGCAAACGGAGCACCCAGGATGATCCATCGGCGTGATACCCGGTCCAATTCGTGGAGGAACGCCTGCCGGTCGGCATCCGCCAGGTGCTCGAGGACGTCGAGGGACAGCACCAGGTCAAAGCTCGAATCAGGGAAGGGCTGCCGGCCCGCCGGAGCCTTCCAGTAATCCGGATGATCGCACTGACGAACGTCGGTGACGATGATCTGTGGCGACGATAAGCCGTCCTGTTGAAAGAAATCGTGGGTGACCGCCAGATGACCGCTCTCGTCGCCGAGGTATCCCCCGACGTCCAGCAAGTTCTCCGGTCTGAGAACTCGGGCGATATCGGCCGACACCTGATATCTCTGAAAGAGGTCAAAAGGAAGGCCGGCTACCAGGCCTGCTCGGCTGCTCGGTTGGGCGTCGATCTGGATCGATTCGATAAAGACCTCGGGACCTCCGGGGAAAAGGTCAAAGTAAAGGTGATGGCCGCCGGAAGGGACGAGAGCCGTGTCGACTTGAATAGTTCTTTCAAGCTGTTCCGAGTCAAGGGAGACTTCAGCAATCACGTAACTGTTGAGGCGGACGCGGAGGGTGGAAAAATCTGGGGTGTGCCGGATGCGAATCTTGAGGATCAGAGCTAAAGGCTGATCGCACCGGTTCAGGAGATAGAGCGCGGCAGGAAAAGCGACCAGTTTCCGCCCTTCCTGAGCGAGCGGCCCCCAGCCGGAACGCAACAGCGCGTCCATCAGCCCGGAAGTCTGCTCTTCGATCTGCACTACGTCGACTATTCCCTGGCTAAAGTGGTCGTGCTGGAAGCGATGCAGTTGCGGAACTGAAGGGGAGCCTGACGGCGTGGCCACAAACTGGAAGTTGTAGTCCTCGACGGAGAAACGAAAGCGCACGTGAAAACCGAGGCTGCGCAAGGTTGCCAGCCAGAAAGAAGGCGGTCTTTCGGAAATATGGGTCTCTTCCACCCGCTTGAAGAAAGCAGGATCAGGAGTCGCGCCCAGAAGCAGACCGTCGTCTTTCAGAACCCGGCGGACTTCCGCCAGGCAGTCTTCTGGATTTTCAAGGTGTTCGAGGACATCGAAAAGGGTGATGACGTCCGCACTGCGATCCTTCCAAGGAAGATTCGAAGCAGAGGCCTGCAGAAGCCAGGCTCGGAAGTCCGGTTCCTGAGCAAGGGCAAACGGGCTGATGTCCAGTCCGAAGGCACTATATCCGCGCTGACGAGCTTCGTTAACCAGATAACCGTAGGCACAGCCGATCTCGATAAAGGCGCCGGCAGGCTTCAGTAATTGCAGAAAATCGAGCCAGGCGGTCCAGTCGGGATGGCAACGCCGGTATCCTTCGGCCGGGTACCCGCTGTTCTTGCCGTGAAAGTAACCCTCATCGTAGATATCCGGAGGGGAGGCGGTCGCAGTCCGCCGCAATCGCTTCAGGTTGTGTACTGAGTCCTTCAACACTGTCGACCGTTGGGAACGATAGCATGAAATCGACCAGCAGGTCACGCGAACGGCAGACTTTTCAGCATCTTCGCTGAATTTTTTGTTTCTTTTTCGGGTGCTTTTCGGTAATATTCGCCCTGATGCTTGCAGGGGGAGGTTCCATTCGCTTTGTACCCATTAAAAAAGACTGCGACTTTTGTTAGGGTCATGCATCTTTTTATCTCGTTTTTTGGGGGGAATAATTCTACCGCCGAGCTTATCGGCACTTTGTAGGCTTTAAATCGGAAGCACAAACATTGGGGAGGTGATTAGGGTTACTTGGTCATATCGAGAATGTGGAGTACTAAAGCAATTCGTTTAGTGGGTTACTTAATTTAGGAGGGACAATTGATGAGAAAGAATTTCCTTGTCGTCCTCGCTCTGGCGCTCTTGTTGCCCTGTGTCATGATGGCACAGAACATCATCCCGGGTTACGGGGGGTGGACACCTGAGGACCAGACGCGAAACATTCCGGCCGGTAGTGTTCAAGATCCCGGTTCCCACCTGACCTATATCGTGGACACCGGCGTGAACGCCCGCGCCATCTTCGGCCCGGCGATTTCCGGGGATGATGTGACAGGTAATGTTTTGACCGATCTGGGTCTGGCCAATGCTTCTGGTCAGCTGGACATCAGCAAGGTCTACGCGAGCTTTATCTCGATTACCAACACTCATCCGACTCAGGCCGTCACGGTCCACTTCCGTTACTTCAATGACAACTGCGATGACGTTTTGGACTTCCTGGTTGTCCTGACTTGTAACGACACCCTGATCTTCGATCCGTTCAACTTCGAGATCCCGGGGACCAACGGTGAGAACACGCGCGACCGTATTTTTGGTCCGCTGCGCCCCGGTCGGGTTCTTGAGCCGATCACTACGCAGATCTTCGGATCGGGCCGTTTCGTGATTACCGCGGCGGCCTCCGGCGCTGATGTCGAGCACACCAACGCCTCACGCGATAGCTTCGCTGAGATCCTGTTCCCGAACGAATATAGGGGACTGTCCGGTGAGTGCAACATTCAACAGGCCGTAGCGGCCGCTGGTAGCACTGCGGCGATTTCCGCCAGGTTCACCGACACCGCTCTGACGCGGCTGGAGACTCTGGCTGGTCGTTACAACACCCCGAAAGTGGTTAACGTAGGTACCAGTCCTGGGCTGGTTGACACCAACCTGCATGTTTTCAACGCAAGTCAGATCTCGTTCGATTTCCTGTACGGGCACTTGACGACGGCCATTCCGGCCACGCCGGGTACCGACCAGGTTTCCTGGGGCCTGTCCGCTTGGGCGCGTCCAACGATTGACGCCGCGGGCGACACTGCAGTTGGTCTTGCTGGCCGCCGCGATGGTGACTCTTACCAGGTGGAGACCGGCAATATCCTGCTTGGCACCGAGAATTACCGCCTTGTTACCGGGCTTGAAGCGACTGGTACTGCGGCCCTCACGAACTTCTTCTTCCTGCGCAATGAGGTTCACGGCGGGAATCTCTTCTACGATTCTGTTTCCGAAGGTGGCTTCTCCCTCTACGGCGCGCTTGGAACTCACTCGCTGCATCCGGTACCGGATCAGACGATCCATCTGCTCTCCGTACAGGATGACTACAACGGAAGCAACAACGCTGGTATCAGCACGATTGCTGACCGTTCTGCCAACATCAGTCCGGCCTTCACAACTTACGTTCTCCAGATCTTCGACAACAACGAAGACGTGCTGACGATCCCGCCTTCCACACAGCCGCCCATTTCTCCTCCGCGTCCGGGCGCAGTGTTGGATCTGAAGGCGATCTGCTTCTGCCTGCGAACCTTCTTGACTTCGACGGTAGATGCGGACACGAACGTTGACGACATCACGATCGCTGAACTGGATACGTTCTTTGATGTCCTGAGCCCGCTCGGTGATTTCGACGGTCTGCTGGTACCCGTGGCCCCGGATCAGTCAGGTGGCTGGATACGGTTCGTGCGGGACAACACCAACGTGGTCAGGATCGTACGTGATGCCACTATCAACGTGAACGCTGAGATCGGTGGTCCGTTCCCCTCCTTCCCGGCTCCTGGAGTTCGCGGGGTTGCGGGTGGAACTGCCAGTGTCAACGCTGCGAGATACAGCGACAGCAATAACCCTGGTGGCGTATCGTTCTTGACCATCGGGCAACATGTGCTGACGTTTGAAGGCTTCGGAGCCTCTTGGTATCTCAATGCCGCGGCATCCGATGCGCGCACGTCGGAAAACGGCGTCGAGACGGTAACACTGCCGTAGTTAGTCAGCTCGGGTCCCGGTCTTCGTGACCGGGTCCTTTCGTAACAGCAAGGGGGGAAGGGGCAAAAGGCCCTTCCCCCTTTTTTTTTGGCAAGCATTGGGGGGGATCAGGCAACGTGTGGCAACTAAAGTACTTACCGAGCTGCGTTGCGGTGGTTATCGGGTTGCTTGGGGTACCGGTTGATCCTTCTGTCCAGCCTGTGACGCCCGAGGGCTTGAAAGTGATGCCCGGCCGGGTCTCTCGCGTGGCGGACCAAATCGCGCAAGATCCGGGAGGATCTACTCACGTCGTCTTCCGAATCCTGAGGGATAGGAAGTCTCCTGTCTTTTATTCCCAGAGAACGAGCAACGTCTGGTCCGAGCCGCTTCAGTTATCAGCGGACGGGGGGACTTGCGAAGATCCCGTCGTCGCCGTCTGTTCCGACGGGAGACTGGTTAGTTCCTGGATTGACACTACCGACCGCGATAGCTTCGCGCTTGTCGTTCGCAGCTCCCAGGACGGGGGCAAGAGCTGGAGTGCTGAATTTCGCCATCCCTCGGGGGTTACCCGGCTGCAGCCGCGGCTCGCGGCGAGCGGCAAAAATGTATACATATGTTTCTCGAGTGCGCCAGCGAAAGACGCCCCTGAGCGCGTCTATTTCCTGCGGAGTCATGATGCGGGGACGACCTGGGTTCAGAAGGATCTGGACTTCAAGGAGGCTCGGCACCTTTCCTCCCAGGTTCAGATACTGACTCGAGGCGAGAAGGTCTGGCTGACCTGGCGCCATGAGGCAGGCGCCGGCGCCGACGTGGTGGTCAACCGGTCGACTGATGGAGGGGATACATGGCTTGACCGGCCCGTGACTGTAAGTGAACCGAGACCCGAAAGACCGGTCGACCCGACGTTTGACCCGACCGAGAAGGACGTGGTGGTCGTCTGGCAGGTCGTTTATCCAGGATCAAAGGCAATCATATACGAGGACAGGTCAGAGGACGGCGAAACGTGGGGCAGGGACCGGATCTTGTTTCAAAGCAAAGTGATCCCAGTCACGTACAGAATTGTAAGATTCGGAAATGATCGGTATCTCTTGTGGCTCGGGGAGCGAAATTTGAAGCAGCGTCAAAAAGCGATATACTGGTTAAAGCTGATTTATCCCACCGAAGTCCCGCAGCATCAAGAAGTTATCCATTGGCCAGGAGGTGAACAAGCAGATTTTAGTGAGATCGATGTAAAGATCATAGATAAAAAAACGTTATTCTTAGCGGCGGTCGCCAGATTCGGGATGGGTGATTGGAGATTGTTGCTGCTTTCCCGGAAGGCAGATGGCGAAGAGCAGAGATGGATTATGGGGGAGGGAGACCGAAAAGAGAGGTCATGCCTGGCTCTCGTCCCGTTTGGTGGCAGCATCGGGTGGCTTTGCCATGAGCGCAAAGCCCGACAGTTGCCGATGGAGAGCCTAAACGGGAGTCTGGTTTTCGGCCGTTTGGGAGAAATTCAGAATTAGTAATCATCTAACTGGGAGCAACTATGAACCGAAGAATCTTTATAGCATTAATACTGACCGTGGCGCTCTGGCCGCCTCTGGCCCATGCCGCCCAGCCCGAAATTACGCGGCATCTGCAGAGTGTGACCGTACGCGAGATGGATTACATCAGCACTTCAGTGCAGGCGACTGACAGCGCGGGCCATTTATTAGCCTATGACTGGAGCATAGTCTCTGATGACACCGACGGGCGTGCCGGTATCTCGGCATCGGGTAGTGGGGCCGAACTCTCATTTCCCTGGATCAGCGCGGCTGCGGCTGGGCAGTTGAATGGCAGCAAAGTCGTGGTGAAAGTGGTGGTTCGCCACCTTAATCCGAACGATGGTCCCGAAACGTCGGAGAGCCAGGCGACTTTCACCATCAGCGGTGTGAACCATCCTCCGACCGCAGTGATCGCCGGAAGACTCGGAACTGAGACCGAACGCATCCCCACTGGTTACGGCATTTGTGCGAATTGTTATGATTCCAACGACCAGGACGGCGACACCTTCAAGGCGCTGTGGAATTTCGGAGCACACTCCGGTGGAAGGTGGCAGACTGCGATTGGCAATCAGCCGCCGACTCTTTACGGATCAGAGGGCGGGCAGGCCTGCTTCACAGTCCTGGACATGTCCGCCCCGATCGACCAGGAAATCACGGTAACACTGGAGGACGGACTCCACAAAGTCGTAGGGAAGGCCATCTGCTACCTGAAACCCGCCGGCACCGTGCCTCCTCCGACCGGTTCCAATCGTGCTCCGACAGTCAGCTTTCCGTCCAGCACCGTTCAGGCACAACTGGGAGGAACCGCACTTTTGGTCGCGGAAGCCGAGGACTTGGACGGCGATGTTCTCGACTACAGCTTTGTCTTCCTACAGGACGGTTCCACCGTTGCTTCCAGCGCGATTTCCGTACAAACCCTCAGCACAACCAGGAAGCGGGTGACGGCGACGATACCCGCCGCCCTGGCCGGCACGTACAGCTTCCGCTTTACTGCGAAAGAGCGAAACACCACCGACCGGAAGTCTGCGAGCGGGACCATCACTCTGCAGATCACGACCGGCGTACCACCGGGTGGCGCAGGACCAGGCGATGTGACGGACACGCCGGGCGATTGTGGTGCGGAGGCCGGCAGTTCACCAACTGTGACAATCACTCCGAATCCGACAACGACCAAGCCTTTGTTTCGATCAGGGGACTCGGCTACGATCAGCGTAGTCGCCTTCGATGCTTCGGAACGGCCTAGCCCGTTGAATCCCATAAAGACGCAGAAAGGGGCGAACGTAACCTGGGTGCTCTCAGAATTGTCGGCCTTGGGAGTCAATAACGTCCCAGTCACGACGCCGCGGGCTTCTGACCTCAGATATACGGACTCGACGTTGACATTTCCTGTCCCCACAGTGCCGACGGCGAGGGATGTTTACCTGACCGTTGTGGCCACAGATGTCTATGACTGCACTCGTACTGTTCGTTTCGCGATTCGACTCGAGCCGGCGCAGACATCCAACAACCAGCCTCCGGTGGCGAAAATTCAGTACAAGGTAGGTTCGGCGGCGTATGCAGATGCACCAACGATGCCGGTGGCGGTGGAAACGGGTTCTGCGGTGACCGTGAGTCTCAAGAGCAACTGTACTGACGATGGCGGCATCTCTGCTTTGACGCACACTTGGAGCAAGCAGGACAACATCACGGCTGGAGGTGTAACGCTCGGTAGTGCCACTGGCGCCACAACCTCACTGTCGGTGACCGCTCACACCAAGGGAACTTTGACAGTGACCCTCAGTGCCAAAGACCAGGGTAACCTGACGGGTACCGCCCAGATTTCGTTTAATATCGTAGATCCCGCTCAGAAGCCGATTGCCAGAGCGACCGCGAAGGTTGGCGGCCAGGCTTTGTCCACCGGATCAGTAGACGCAGGGACGATAGTGACGCTGGACGGCAGCGCGAGCAGCCGCCCGGACAACAGCAAGAACAACCTGACGTACCAGTGGACCCAGACGGAGGGACCGAATGTCGCCATCACGGATGCCGACGAAGCGACGGCCAGGTTCACGGCCCCGGCCGCATCTGACGCCGCTCCGCGGCTGAAGTTCAAGCTGATTGTGAGTGACGGTTCGACTCCGTCCGATCCTGTGGAAGTGACTGTCAACCTGAGTCTGCCGAGCCTGTACTTCTCGCAGGTGGCGGTCGGCCCGCTGGGAACCAGCGAATTCCGGACCGTGCTGCTTCTGGTGAACCGAAATGAGACGCCGGCAAACGGAGTCGAGGTGAAGTTTTACGGTCAGGATGGCAACCCCTTGGATGTGACGATCAACGATGTGCCATGGGATGACAAGCCTTTCAACATTGCAGGCCTGGGGTCAAAGCGCCTGACTTTTACGGGTCATCAGGATCTGAAGTTGGGATGGGCAAGAGTCAAAGCCAACGTGCAGATTGCGGGCCTGGTGCTTTACCAGATAGTAGGAAACGACAACGGCCTGGAAAGCGAAGTCGGGTTGTATGCGACGGAAGCTTCGACTAAGTTCGCTACGTTCTACGATCCCGAAACCGAAACGGCCATAGCCGTAGCGAACCCGTCGGCCGAGCCGGCTGAGGTACGAATCCGGCTCATGGACGACCAAACCGGCAAGGAAGTCGTCTCCAAGTTGCTCTTCGTCAAGGAGACAGGCGGCGTATTGCCCGGGATGAACCACAACGCCAAGTTCATCACTCTCGAATTCCTCGGAGAGCTGCCTACTTCGTTTTCACTCGGAACGCTGGTGATCGAATCCGATGTTCCGGTAAGCATCACTGTGCTGAAAACGAGGGGCGGTGTGGTATTCTCGACGTTGCCTGTCGCAAGCATGAAGTGAGGTGAACGGTTATTCGTAAACAAATCGTTCTGCTACTCCTGGGGGGACTCTTCGGAGTCCCCCTCCTTTTTGCTCAGACCCCGGCCGACTGGACGGGAGTCTGGCGCTTATCGTTCAGCGAGACTCCGGAAGCCGTCACCTACTGGGTGATTTCGAAAGAGAACGAGAAGTTTTCGGTCCAACAATTCGACAAAGCCTGGCGACCTGAGTCAGCGAGAATTACCTCGGTCAATGAAACGGGCCTCTCGATCACGCATCAGGCTCGCGGTTACAAACTGATCATGACGGTCACCAGGCAGGGCGATGCTCTGTCCGGTACATCGAAGCTTGTGCACGTTCAGGCGTCCAAAGAGCAGAAGATGGGCGGTCGCCGTGTGGTTAAAGCGAATCACTGGGATCCGTTGGAAGGAGTCCGAAAATTGCAGGACGCGGCCGGTCTGGCCGATGTAGCGTCAGCGCTCCGCAAGGACGCGCTTGCAAGAAATCTCGAGCAGTTCATGGCAGCCTGGGACTCGGAGATTGGCGGACCCTACTACGTGTTCATCGACAGGTTCTGGGATCCCGACCCTGCTCAAAAGACCGAGAAGCTGCGACGCCTGTACCAACTGCTGAGATCGAATCAGTTT
>Ga0209593_10000261_pt1 | contig 27182 bp, 23 predicted proteins | sample PPLLaktember2015_3_FD_187260 | JGI IMG/M metagenome (GOLD analysis project Ga0209593, IMG submission 187260) | Freshwater sediment microbial communities from Prairie Pothole Lake near Jamestown, North Dakota, USA - PPLs Lake P7 Core (6) Depth... | ecosystem: Environmental > Aquatic > Freshwater...
GGCTCCGGGGACCCGTCTCGCCAATTTTCGGTCCTCGAAAATTTGGCTCAACAGGGCGTTCCAGGGGAGCACCGACACGCCCCTATAGCACAAAAATAACCTTAACTCAGTGACATTCGGGACAGCCAAGAAAAATATTCTCAAGATGTGGACGCATTACGAATAAGTGAAGTAGAGAACAGGCATTTTTTATCATTTGAACCGGGCCTTTTTCTGCAAGTTTTCCAAAATCAGTTTTATTTCGTCCGCACTTCTCTTTTTTAGCTTAATTTTCTTATAATCGCTGGTAAATTCGGATAATATTAAACCAAGAAGCGAACCACCGGCAATCCCAATCCCTCCTCCCTTGATTAAACCCGTAAAAAAATTAATCCCGTCATAGGGATCTTCCCGATATCCCTCTGCACAGACAAAACCAGCCCAAAGCCCTAATACAAGGAAACCTACCGACGCACAACCCAGAACAGTATTCAAGCCCTTTGCTTTCTTTTTAATAGAAATTTTCACGGCTTCCGAGATATCGACTTTTGCCTCGGCATCTCCTGCGGTTGTCATCAAAATAAGTGTGCTGTCTTTGACTGCCAGCAGCTCTCCCTCGATAACCCGGCCATCTTCTTTGACAATAATCAATTGTGCCCCTTTTCGTTGTCGTTTTGGAAATAATTCCAAGGGCATGATAAGCGAAAAAATGATCATAACTGCGAGAACATTGACCATGATTTGATTTTTTTTTAAATTCATTGCATTACCTCCTGGGTGTTAAAACCACGTTTTTTTATGTTATTTGAACCGGGCCTTCTCTTGCAATTTCTTCAAAACCTGTTGGATTTCGGGAGAACTTTGGCCTTTTACTTTTATTTTTTTGTAATCTTTGCCCAAAACCTCAGGAAGTCCGCCAACCAATGAGCCTGGAACCGCGATAGCTAACCCTCCCATTAAAGAAAAAATAAAACCGTTGTAACCATCTCCATCATTCAGGGTAGCTCTGTATACTAAGAAAGACACTGTTCCACCGACGATAAGACCCCACAATCCGCCTTTGACAAAACCCGCCAGTGCGTTTTTTTTCTTTTTAACAGCGATTTCATTGACTTCCGAGATATCGACTTTTGCTTCGGTGCCTCCCGCGGCTGTCATCAAAAGAAGGGAGCTATCTTTAACCGCCAGCAGCTCTCCCTCGATAACCCGGCCATCTTCTTTGACAATAAGCAATTGAGCACCTTTTGATTGTCGTTTTGAAAATAAATCCATCGGGATGATGATCGAAAAGATGACGACAGCCGCGAGAATGTTGCATATAATCGGTTTAACTTTTTTCTTCATTGTTTTACCTCCTGGGCATTAAAGCCAGTTAATATTAGATCATTTACATAAATATGAACACACCGGGAAGACGAAAGTGTTACCATATCCGAATTTTTTCTTCAGTCTGCCCCCAAAAGTTGCAATGTAAGACTGTATTGAAGGGTGAAATGTCCTTCATTTGTATTCCGGGATAAATTTTAAATCTCAATGTTTTTCTGTCAACATTTTTTTATATTTTCTATTTGATTAGACAATGCCCCGGCAAAAAAATCTTGCCGCCAAACCTTGACCCTTTTTAGCGTTAATGATATGATTTCTTCCTTACTTTTCGTTGAACATCTGAACTTTTGAACTTACCGAGGTACTCTAAATGATTATCGAACAATTCGTGCCTGCCTTCCACTATGGCGATGCGGTCGGAAACTCCACGTGGAGCTTTCACCGCTTCCTCACCGAAAAAGGAATCGACAGCCGCATCATCGCCATGACCATCGATAAACCCCTCCAGGATAAAGCAACCTTTTTCCACCTCTACCGGCAAAACCCCACACGCGACTCGATCAAAATCCTCCACTTCGCCGTTCCTTCCGAGTTAACCGATTTCTTCCTCCTCACGCCGGGCAAAAAAGCCATGATCTATCACAACGTTACTCCACCGCATTTTTTCATGGATTTCTCCACCCCCCTCACGCTCATGACCGACGAAGGACGAAAACACCTGGAACGGCTGTCCGGGTGTTTCGATATCGCCGCGGCGGACTCCACCTTCAACGCGGGGGAATTAAAAGCATTGAATTACTGGAACGTCCATGTATTCCCGCTTCTCGTGGATTTGGACGATTATAGGGCCCCCCACAGTGCGGCTTTTTCCAATTTAATTAAAAAAGACCGCAAAAATATCCTGTTCGTGGGGCGGATTTCTCCGAATAAAAAAATCGAAGACCTGATCAAAGTGCTGTACTGTTATAAAAAATACTTTTCCCCCACGATCCGGTTAATCATCGCCGGCAACTCGCAAACTTTACCGGGTTATTTTTATGCCTTGCAAGACCTGGTATGCCGGCTGGACCTCACACGGGAAGATGTCGTGTTTACAGGCCATATTCCGTTTGAAGAACTGCTTTCCCTCTATAAAACAGCGGATGTATTCCTCTCCATGAGCGAACATGAAGGTTTCTGCCTGCCGCTGATCGAGAGCTGCTTCTTCCAACTGCCGGCGGTGGCCTTCGATGCGGGCGCTGTGGGAGAAACACTGGGGGGCGCGGGGATTTTATTTCACCACAAAAACCACGACGAAGTGGCGGGCCTGGTAGAACAGGTGATCACCAACAGCGGCCTGCGGTCGAAATTACAACGACTGGAAAGGGAACGGATGGAAAAATATAAACAAGATGCGGAACCGGGAAAACTGCTGGCTTTAATCGAAGGGATAGAATCATGATAAAACTAGGGATTGTGGTTCAACGGTACGGAAACGAGGTGGTGGGGGGCTCGGAAACGCTGGCAAGACAAGTGGCTGAACGGCTGAATAATTCGGGTTTCGATGTCTCCGTGTTCACCACCACGGCGATGGACTATATCACCTGGAAAAACGAATTCAAACGGGGGGACTCCATTTTAAAAGGAGTGAACATCCACCGCTTCCCCGTGGAAAAAGAACGGGACATCAAGCAATTCGACGAATTCAGCGAGAGTTTCTTCCGTCAACCGGCTCTTCAACGGGAACAAGACGAAAAAGAGTGGCTGCTTCGGCAAGGGCCTTATTCGCCGGAACTGATCGACACGCTGCAAAAGAGGCAGGGGGAGTTCGATCTATTTTTATTTTTTACTTACCTCTATTATCCCACCATCGAAGGTTTGAAAATCATTGAAAAACGGTGTGCGCTTTTTCCGACAGGCCACGATGAACCGCCTATTTACCTGGATATGATGAAACATGTCTTCCAAAAACCGAATACGTTATTCTTCCTGACGGCTGGGGAAATGGATTTTGTCCAACGGACTTTCCCGGGATCGAACCGGCGCGTCCTGGTCCGCACGGGCATCGATTTCAACGATACGGTCACGCCGCAGCGGTTTCAACACGGGTACCTGCAATACGCCCCCTATATGCTTTACGCGGGGAGAATCGAAAAAGGCAAAGGACTGGAAAAGGTATTCGACGCTTTCAGGGAAATAAAAAAACACGACCTGGTGGACCTGGTGTTAATTGGAAAACAATTAATGGATATCCCGCGGGAAGAAGGAATCAGATACCTGGGTTTTCTACCGGAAGAAGATAAACTGTCGGCGTTCAGAGGCGCGGCGGCATCGGTTCAACCGTCTCCTTTGGAAAGTCTCTCCATTACGACGCTGGAATCTTTCTCCCAACAAACGCCGGTCTTAGTGAACGGGAAATCCGCGGTACTCTGCGAACATGTGAACGTCTCGGGCGGGGGGTTTGCTTATAACGACACCGACGATTTTATCCGCTGTTTCCGGGAACTGTTGAAAAAACCGGCTTTGCGGCGAAAAATGGGCCTCAACGGGTACGAGTATGCGCGAAAATACTATTCCTGGGATGTGGTTATCGATCAGCTCGGCTCGGAACTCCGTAAACTGGTTTCACGGTGAAAAGAGCAACTGCTGTTTCCTTGAGGAAAAAGTGACAGACAAGAATACTCTTAAAAAACTTTTAATTAAAAGCTTTTGGAAATCCAAAAACCTTTTCTCGAAAAGGTTTTTGGTCGTCGAAGACAAATGAGTTGTTTGAAAGACGAAATCAACGGCATTGCGGAAGGTTGTTCCGACTGCGGGAATTGCCTGTTTGCCTGCCCGGTTTACAATGCGGAACTGGTGGAACCGAATTCGCCGCGGGGAAAGATCAACCTGATCAAATCGCTGATGGATGGACGGCTTCAACCGGGGTCTCTTAACCGTGAATTCATCTATCGATGTGCGCTTTGCGGGAGCTGCGAATACAATTGCACCAAAAACGTGCGGTTCGTGGATTTGATGATCGATTACAGGAATGAGGCTTCAAAAGGAAAGAAAATCCCGATTCTTAAAAAAATCATCCTCTTTTTATACCAATCGGTACTCTTCCGAAAAATGCCTTTTATCATCGACCTGCTGGCCAAAACGCCACTTCAACGAAAATTGGGGGTTCCGAGGAGACGAAAAGCCAACATCAAAAAACTTTACCATAAGCCGAAAGGGGATCACAAGGAAGAAGAAACCGATATTTTGTTTTTCCCGGGCTGCGTGCTCACGCTTTTTTACCCCCAGATCATCGAAAAGGCGGTCAACCTGATGAAAAGCAAGGGTTTTTCCGTCGTCATTCCCCAGGGACTCCAGTGCTGCGGTTTTCCTTTCATTTCCCAGGGTTGGAAAGACAAGTTCCTGGGACTGAGAGAAAAGAATAAAACGATATTTTCCCGGTACCGGTTTAAGTACCTGGTGGCCCCGTGCGGAACCGGTGTCATGACATTTAAGAATTATTACGGGTTCGAGGAAGGTTCGGTTGAAATCCACGAGCTAACGGAATTTTTCTTTAAATATATGAAAGAGACACCGGTGGATTCCTCCCGGTTCACCGGCAAAATTACCTGGCATGATCCGTGTCATCATTTAAAGAGTTTGGGTATCGCAGACCCTCCGCGTTTTTTTATGAAACAGTTGGGGGATAAATTCGTCGATGATAAATCGGAGCTTTGCTGCGGCTTCGGTGGGATTTTTTCCGTGGGTTTCCCGTCTACTTCAAAAAAAATCCTCCAGCGAAAAGTAAACCGGTTAAACGAATTGAAAGCGGATACGGTAGTGACGGCATGCCCGGGGTGTTATCTTCAATTGCGGGAGCGTTCGTTGTCGGGAAAGGAGGTTAAATTTTTCACGGATTTATTCGGGTAGAGAGGATTTTCTCACGGAGCTCACAGAGGTCATGGAGGTGTTTTTTGCTGGCTAATCTAATTTCATGACAGTCAAAAAAAATCCCACCCTGTCCCGGATTAACCATCAGTTTGTCGGAACCCTTTTATAAAAGGGTTCCGACACCTCCCAAAATTTTTTATTAGGTTTATAATCAAAAGCTTTTGGAATGATGATTTATGAGTGATGAGTGATGAATTAAAATAAAAAAAGAAAACCCTATCCATCCTAATAAAAGTTTTTGGTCCCACCTTTTTACAAAAAGGTGGGTCGTCGAAGACAAAACAGGTGGTGGATTTTGGCACCGTGTGGGGCTTGACATAATTTTTCCAATGAATTATCATGGAATTCTAAAATTTGATATTAAGGAGCAATAAAATGGCAGAGCTTAAAGGAAAAGTCGAGTATTACAAAGACAACGCGGGCGAATTTAGATGGAGATTGGTGTCCTCCAATGGTAGAAGCGTTGCGTCGAGCGGTGAGGGATATTCAACGTTCGTTAAATGCCAGGATGGATTCGAAGCTGTAAAAAGACTATCCCAGGACGCAGTCGAAGTCAAAACTTTTTAATCGCCGAGGAATTTGAATAGCAATTCTTCTTTTGAAATCCAGGGGGCACCGACACGCCCCCTTGGCGTAAAAAAGCAGTTTTCAAACTGAGAATTGCCGGAATTCGAATCTATTTATTGACATTATACGATGAAGCTGGTATAATACCCCTTAAAAATTGATATTCAAGTGAGCCGACGTAGCTCAACGGTAGAGTACTTGACTGTGGATCAAGTTGTTATGGGTTCAAATCCCATCGTCGGTTCTTTTTTTTTATCGACTAAAAAATTTTAAAGACGAGGATACCAGATGCGTGGGATTGTACCAAGAAAAATAAAAGGTTTTCGCGACCTCGGACCGGAACTCAACCAGGTTAGATGGAACATCATTCAAGCGGCTTCAAAAGTATACCGGGCTTACGGTTTTGAACACTGGGATACACCTGTCCTGGAATACGCCGACTGCCTGGGAAAATATTTACCGGAATCCAACGCGGTAGCGGAAGGGGTCTATTCTTTCATGAACCCGGAAAAAGAACCGGTGTTGAAAACAGACGGCAAAGAATTGCGAGATGAAAACGACCATGTAATAATGGAGAACCATTTTTTATCGCTCCGGTACGATCTGACTGCGCCGCTGGCGCGTACTTATGCGGAACGCCTGTGGCAACTTTACTTACGCGGCCAGGTCCAGGAAAACAAAACCCCTCTCTTTCGCAGATACCAATTCGGCCCGGTATTCCGGTTCGAACAAAAACTCGATCCCGGCCGTTTCAGGGAGTTCTGGCAATTGGATTTCGATTCCGTGGGTTCCGATGATCCCTCTGTAGATGCCGAAGTATGCATGATCCTCTCCGATTCCATGGAAGCCGTCGGGCTTTCCCGCGGTTCCTACGTCGTAAAGGTGAATAACCGCAAGATATTGAAAGGTTTTCTTCAATCTTTGGGCGTTCAAGATGAAGAGTTGGAGCAATCCATTCTCCGCATCGTCGATAAAGTGGACAAAATCGGCATCCAGGGAATGGAAGAAGAACTGGGCAAAGGCCGCCTCGATCAATCCGGCGCTTTTATCCCCGGCCTGGGACTGGAACAAACCGCCATCGCTAAAATCATGGATTTCCTGGGGAAATTTTCGGAAAATCGGAAACGGGTTGAAGTCCTTGAAGCTTTGTCCAATACACCGGGGCTTACTCCGGCGGCGCATGAAGGCATCGCCGAGCTGCAGCAGATCGACGCCATTCTTTCCAATATCTCGTTTGCCGATGACCGGGTGACGTTTAACCCGGCTTTGGTTCGGGGTATGGCGTATTACACCGGCCCGGTTTTCGAAGTGGAATCCCTTCAAACTTATATCGATGAAAAGGGAAGGGAGCGGCGTGTGGGATCGATTTGCGGCGGCGGGCGCTACGATGGACTGGTGAAAAGCCTCCTGGGTATAAAAGTACCGGCTTCCGGTGCTTCCATCGGCGTGGACCGGCTGGCGGAATTACTGGCCCTCACCCACCAACTCCCGGGAAAGTTCCCCGGCCCCATCCTGGTGGTCGCCTTCGATAACCACTTGATGCCGGAATACCAACGGATCGCCAGGGAACTTCGCGATAACGGTTTGAATGCCGAAATTTATTACGGTTTCCAACGGGGATTAAAAAAACAACTGGCTTATGCCGATCAAAAGAACTCACCCATTGCCCTGTTATTGGGAGAAGATGAATATAAAAAAGGAGTTGTCACTGTTCGCGACCTTCGTTTGGGAGAAAAAATGGCCGCTGAAATCAGCGATAAAGAAGAGTGGAAAAAAACCGTGCAATTCGAAGTGGAACGCACGGGCTTAATCCGAAAAATCCTGGAGATGACCTGATTCATGGGCCACAACTCCGATTCCCCCGAAGGCCATCATTACTTCTTGCCCAATCCCTTTCTTTTAATTTGTCAGAACCTTTTTGAGAAAAGGTTCCGACACCTCCAAAAACTTTTATTAACAAAAGCTTTTGCGGGGGTCCAGGGGGCGGTTTTCTCGAAAAGAGCCCCCGGTAAAATGCAGGAGAAATGACGATGAAGATAAAAAATCAACCGAATCCAAGAAAAATCATATACCTCGATGGTCAGAATTTAACCATCGAAACGATTATCGATATTGCCGAAAAAGGATATCAAGTCGATTTACCGGATACCATCAAAAAATCCATCGACGATATGCGGAAACGGCTGGACCGGCAATTGAAAGAACACCCGGAAAAACGAATTTATGCCACCAATGTGTTGTATGGGGATTTGAAAGATAAGTACATTCCACTCGATTTAATCAAAACTTTCCAGCTCAAATGTGTCAAATCCCACAATTGCGGAACGGGGAAGCCTCTTCCTGTAGAGATCGTCCGTGCGATCATGGTGATTCGCTTGAATTCCTTTGCAAAAAATTTGTCGGGAATGCAGTTGGAAACGTGCCAATCGTTGATCGACATGCTGAATAAACAGGTTACGCCGTGGGTTTTGGAAGAAGGTTCCGTGGGAGCCAGCGGCGACCTGGTACCGCTTGCCATGATCAGCGCTGTAATGATCGGTTTACCGGAAGCCAAAGCTTACTATGAAGGCAAACTCTATGGAAATAAAAAAGACGGCGACGATGAAGATGGCGGAAGCCTTAAAGTCTTTGAAATCACCGGGCTAAAACCCATCGAACTGGGGGCGAAAGAGTCCGTGGGTCTAATGAATGGTTCTAATTTTATCTCGGCAGGGGCCGCTTTTGCCGTGCGCGATGCGGAATTGTTAATCAAGAATGCTTCGATTGCCGCTGCCCTCTCCCTGGAAGCCATCCGCGGCGAAAAAGATGCTTTCATTGAACTGATCCATGACAACCGTCCCCATGAAGGTCAAAAATTAATAGCAGGTCATATCCGGGGTTTAATCGAAGGTTCTGCACGAACCGGCGCGGAAGCCCAGGTGGTCAAATTCCCGGGTCAAGATAGTGCCGCTGTACGTGTCCAGGACCGGTACAGTTTTAGGGCTGTTCCGCAAGTTCACGGGCCTGTTTATGAAGCGGTTAAAAAATTACGTGAAGCGGTGACCATCGAAATCAACTCCGCCACGGATAACCCATTGTTCATGATCGACCATGATGGCTTATTCAAAGGAGTCAGCGGTGCCAATTTCCATGGTCAACCCCTGGCAGCGGTCATCGATTATGCCAAACTCACCCTCACCAGCCTGGCTTTAATTTCGGATAAACGCAGTTTTTCCATGCTGGATCACCACCTCAGCTATGGTTTGCCCCAGGATTTGGCTTTCGATACGTCCAGGGCCGACGGCGGTTTAATGATTACCCAATATGCGGGTGCTGCCCGTGCTGCCGAGTGCCGCGTGCTTTCCACTCCCGCTTCCATTATGTCCATTTCTACTGCCGCTAACCAGGAAGATTTTGTCTCTATGGGAAGCATCGGGGTTTTACATTTGCAGAAAATCATCGATAACGTCCAGGTGGTTCTCGGTGTGGAGCTGCTCTGTGCTTTGCGCGGGATTCAATTAACTCGCCACCTTTTGCCTTCTCATCTGCAAAAACTGGGAAAAGGTACAACCCCGGTTTTTAAAATTTTGGAAGAGCAATTGCCGCCCAGTGGAGAAGACCGCTACCTCCGAACGGAAATGGAGCAGGTTATTCGCCTGGTTCAAACCGGCGAACTGGTCGACAGCGTGTCGAAGATAGTGGAATTTTAACCAGAAACCTTTTTGTAAAAAGTTCCCGGACTTCCCAAAAACTTTTGTTATATTAGACGGTATCCTGGTTCTACAAAAAAACCATACGTAGTGTGGATTTTTTGCCATGTTTGCTGAGCTGTGATATAATAGTACCATGGTGACCGACCACCGAAATAAACAAACCAAAAACCTGGCCATCGGACTATTGTCCAGCCTTTCCATTTCTTTGATTTTATTAACCGCCTACGCCATTATAAAAAAAAACCGGGCCGAATTCCAATACAAAGACCTTGTGGCCAAAAATAACCTTGAAACCAAACAATATAAAAATACACTTTTAAAAAAAGAAAACGAAATCCAACATTATAAAAATACCATCGGCAACATCGAAGTATTCCACCCCCAAACTGCAATGGCTTTCAAAGAAGCCAATATTTCCAATACAAAGCCAATCCAGGCCATCAGCAACCGCCTCGCTTTAGAAGCCGAACTAACCCTGCCGAAAGATGCCGCCAAAGCCCTTCGAATTGCAGAAGCAGCCTATAAAATCGATCTGCCGCCTCCATCGATTTTCGCGATTCGCGCCTTGTGCTCCACCGCTTATTCGAATAGTGAAGATTCATCTCTCACTGCCTCATTAATACATGACACCGCCGGGCAAACCGCTGAGTTTTCCCCGGACGGGTCCCGGCTTCTCACCGCATCGGGCAATACCGCCAAACTGTGGGATACCCAGGGTAACCTCCTGGCAGATTTGAAAGGCCATATGGGCCATATCAACAGCGCGATTTTTTCTCTTTCCCCGAAAAATTCCCGCATTCTCACCGCATCCGAAGATAATACCGCGAAACTGTGGGACCTAAACGGAAACCTCCTGGCAAATTTCACCGGACATACGGAGCGGGTAGTCAACGCGATATTTTCACCCGATGGGTCCCGGGTTCTCACCGCTTCGGAAGATCACACCGCTAAACTGTGGGATATAAAAGGAAATTGCTTGCTCGATATCCGGTACCAAGCAAAAAACGAAAACGGCACGAAAAATGAAAAAAACAAGGACCTCGATATCGCCGATATCTCCCTGGATGAATTATTAAATGTTCGAATCGCTTCAAAAATTCCCCCGGTAGCGATCGCTTTATCCCCGGATTCGTCCCGGATTCTCATCGCCTCTGAAGAAAGCGGTATGAAATTGTGGGATTCCAACGGAAAACTCCTGGCAGATGTGAAAGGACATACCGGCCCGGTTAACAGCGCCGCGTTTTCCCCGGACGGGTCCCGGATTCTCACCGCTTCCAAAGACCAAACCGCCAAACTGTGGGATGCAAAAGGGAACCTCCAGGTTGATTTGAAAGGCCACACCGACGCTGTCAACGGCGCAGTGTTTTCCCCGGACGGCCGCCTGGTTCTCACCGCTTCGGATGATAAAACCGCGAAACTGTGGGACTTAAACGGAAACCTCCTGGCAGATTTGAAAGGACATACCGGCCCGATTAACAGCGCCGTGTTTTCCCTCAACGGCTCCCGGATTCTTACCGCATCAGGAGATAAAACCGCGAAACTCTGGAATATACAGGGAAACCTCCTGGCAAATTTAAAAGAACATACCGATGCCGTCGGCAGCGCAGCGTTTTCCCCCGACGGGAAACGAATCGTCACGGCTTCAGTAGACGGAAGAGCAGTCATCTGGCTTACACCCGAAGGCATCATCGAATGGCTGAAAACCGCCCCAATCCCGAAACTCACAAAAAAAGAGAAGATAGAACTGGGAATCGAGTAATCTCAAAAAATTGCAAACAAGTCGGGGGTCATTTTAATCAACGAAACGAATAAAAATAGATCAGGCTCGAGGTAAAATGTGCTGCCAAACACTGCAAATCCTGCACCAGCAATTTAGAATAACCGCACTATATGCGGATTTATTGCAAAACCGGGAGATTGTGCGCTGTCCCGGGGATAAGAAAACGATCAAGTAGAGACGCAAAATCTTGCGCCTCTACATCTATTCCTTTGCAAAACCCCCATTGGCAAGTGCTCGATCGAGAATTTCCACAGTGGGGCTTGACAATAAGTGATTTTAAAAATATATTATTATATACAGTTTAAAAAGGAAAAAAAATGACAAACCAATTCGACCCCTGGAAAAACTATGAAGAGTCCCGTAAACAAGTGGGCTACGTTCCAAGAAAACAAGCCGATAGAAACACCTACTCGGCCCTGGGTTTCAAGAGCGGACTTGAAATCCACCAGCAATTAACTACAGCAAAAAAACTATTCTGCCGGTGCCCCGGCGGCATCTACCACAGCCACGTCAACCACAACGCCGAAGTCATCCGCCATATGCGCCCCACACTGAGCGAACTGGGCGAATACGACGGAACCGCCTTAATGGAATTCAAAACCCGCAAAAATATCACTTATCGCATCAATAACCAAACCGCCTGCACTTACGAAATCGACGATACCCCACCCTTCCCGGTAAACCAGGACAGCCTGGACATCGCCATAGAAATCGCCCTACTCCTCAAAACCAATATCGTGGGAGAACTCCATATCACCCGGAAACAATACCTCGACGGCAGTATCCCTACCGGGTTCCAACGCACCGCCATCGTAGGTATCGAAGGCGAAATCCCCCTCAAAAATAAAAAAGCCCGCATCATCCAACTCAGCCTGGAAGAAGATTCCTGCCGCGAAGTCTCCGACATCGGCCACGAACGCATTTACAAAACCGACCGCCTGGGCATGCCCCTCATCGAAACCGTTACCTACCCGGATATGCTCACCCCAGACGAAGTCGCAGAAGCCGGACACTATATCCGCTTCCTCACCCGCAGCACCGGCAAAGTCCGAACCGGCATCGGCGCAGCCCGCGAAGACGTCAACGTCAGCATCACCGGCGGCACCCGCATCGAAATCAAAGGCGTCGCCCATATCAAATGGATACCCGAATTAACCCACAACGAAGGCTTCCGCCAAAAAGCCCTACTGGATATTAAACAAATCCTCAACTCTCGCATCCCGGACCCCTTAAAATGGAAAATTTCTCACAAACCGATATCCTTTTCCCTTCTACCCGAATTATCCGAAATCATCCCGAATACTAATCACTCTAAAAATAAATTCAAAATCATCGCCGTCAACCTCCCGGATTTCAAAAACATCCTCTCTTTCTTTACACAACCGGGAAAATCCTTCAGCAACGAAATAAGCGACCGTCTCAAAGTCATCGCCTGCATCGAAAAACCCAATATGATCCACTCCGAACCCTGGGACACCACAAACATCACAGACCCCAATAAAGAAAAATGGGAAAATAAAGAACTCAACCGCTTCCAGGCAAATTGGGACAAAATTAAAGAACTACTCGACAGCAGCGAAAACGACGCCCAATTGGTCTTCTGGGGACCGGAAGACGATATCGCTACCGCCCTGGATACCATCACCGAACGCTGCCAACTAGCTTTTAAAGCAGTACCCAACGAAACACGGAAATCCTTCCCCGACGGCACAACGATTTTCGAACGCGTCCTCCCAGGCCCCGACCGCATGTACCCGGATACCGACTCTAAACCCCTCCCCATCCAGGAAAACCGCATCCAAACCATCAAAAAAAACCTACCCCGCGACGTCTCCTCCAACGTCCGCCAAATGCAAGAATGGAAAATCCCGGGAAACAGCTATACTTTCATCCTGGTCCGCAACCTCTTCCCCTTAATCGAACGAGTTATACACGATTTCAACCAACCCCCCGCTTTCGTGGGCGCACTCATCGGCCAACACCTGAAACACATCGAAGGCCAGATCGACCCCACCGACCAATTCGACTACCAACGCATTTACCAGCTTTTCGACTTCAGCATCCGGAAAAAACTCAAAAGGGATATACTCAAAGAAATGCTCCCTACCGTATACCAATACCCGAAAATGGACTTCGAATCGATCCTCACCACCATCGGATACCGCCAGGCAACCGAAGAAGAAATCCTGGAAAATATCCCGGTCCTGGTAGAAAAATTCATGGAAATCTCTAAACTAAAAGAAAAACCGGCCATGATCCGGTGGGTCATGGGTCGACTGCGCTCTATGGCCCTGGGAAATATGAACCTGAAAGAACTTCGAGAAAAAGTAGAAACAGCAGCAGAAACAGTAACTCAAAACGAACCGGCAGGAGGTAAATAATGAGCGATATGTTTAAAGGATACAAAGGCAAAGCCCTCGAAGTTTTAAAACGGTTCAAAGTCCGGGTATGGAGCGAAACCACTATCAATACCACCCGCGGAGAATTCAAAGGAATCATCCTGCCCCGGTCTGAAAACGACGACGACGAACACCTGGTACTCAAACTGGCTACAGGTTATAACATCGGCGTAGATATCGATACGATCATCGAAATGAAAGAATACGGGTACAAAGAAGCCCATTATAAAATACCGGAAAAAGAATTCCCCATGTCACCGGAAAAACCCTACGTCAAATTATTCGGGACAGGCGGAACCATTGCATCACGCTTGGATTACCGGACCGGCGCCGTGATCCCGGCCTTTTCACCGGGGGAATTGTACGGGGCAGTCCCTGAACTGGCGGACGTATGCAATCTAACCACTGAAAAATTATTCGCGGTGTTCAGTGAAAATATGGGCCCGATGCAGTATATGACGCTGGCCAAAGCGATCGGCCAGGAGATTGAAAAAGGAATCGACGGGATCGTGATCGGGCACGGAACGGATACGATGCACCATACGGCAGCCGCACTGTCGTTCATGGTCCAGGATTCACCGGTTCCCATCGTGATGGTGGGATCGCAGCGTTCTTCGGACCGGCCCTCCTCCGACGCGGCTTTAAATTTGATCCACGCAACCACTGCCGCATCCAGGTCCGATATAGCCGAAGTCATGGTTTGCATGTTCGGCCCCACATCGGACGAATACGCGCTCTTACACCGGGGAACCCGGGTTCGCAAGATGCACTCTTCTTACCGTTCTACTTTCCGCACCATCGGCGATATCCCCATCGCTATGGTGACCCGCGATAAAATCACACCGTTGAAAAAAGAATACCACCGCCGGAGAAGCGATCGCAGCGTCAAAATTCTCCCTTATTTCGAAGAACGGGTCTCTATCGTCTATTATTACCCCAATATGCACCCGGATATCATCGATTCCTTGGTGGATAACGGCTATAAAGGAATTGTCATTGCCGGCACCGGCCTGGGCCACGTGAACAAACCCCTGTACCCAGCCATCGAACGCGCTACAAAAGCTGGCGTCGCTATATACATGACAGTCCAAACCCTCTGGGGTTTCGTCCATATGTTCGTCTACGAAACCGGGCGCGACCTGGTCAACAAAGGCATCATACCGGCGGAAAACCTCCTCCCTGAAGTGGCCTACATCAAACTGGGTTGGGCTCTCGGTCAAACCAAAAACCTGGAAGAAGTCAAAAAAATCATGCTGACCCCCATCTGCGGCGATATCACCGACGGCGAACCTTATAACGGCTACCTTATTTATCAAGGCGGCATCCCGGAAGTAGAAGAATTCATAAGAAAATTCCATAAATAAGCATTTATAAGTTTCCCGGGAACCTTTTTTAACCATCACGGATGGAGGCGGTTAGACACCTCCCAAAACTATTATAAATATCTCAGCAATTCTCCTTTTAAAAAAATTGTATCTGATTAACATCTGGATTGTCCTTTACCGTGTATGGTATCAATGCGTGCGCGAACCTGCGGGCATCCCGACATTGTTTTCTGATGAGGGTTTCGGGGGGGGCTAGATTTTTTGTTGAAAATATGCTATAGTATTTCCTTATGGGAACATCAAAGTTGAAAGCCTGTAGCACTGCCAGCCTTGCTAAATCGTTAGACAAACGAAAAAAAATAGCCGCTTCCAAAATCAACGCTTTCAATTTTGATATTCTGGTCCAGAAATTGCATAATATAGCTGAGACATTGCCTGACAGTCGAATCGGCAGAAATATCAGCAAGAATTTGAAGGATGCTTTTCTGTGTGCGTTTTCGGTGTTTTTCACACAGAGTCCATCTTTTCTGTCTTATCAAAAAAGTATGCAAGAAAAAAACGGCAAAAACAATGCATCCACTCTTTTCGGTATTAAAGATATCTTAAGTGATAGTCACATCCGTCGTTTACTGGATGTTGTGCCTCCCAGCCACATTTATCCCTTGTTTGAGACGATTCTTGAGGGTTTGAATGGTCAGGGGTATCTCTCACGGTTTCGGTCGTATGGGAATAATTTATTGGTGGCTTTAGATGGCACCGGTTATTTCTTTTCCCATACGATTCATTGTGATAATTGCAGCCAAAAACGTCAAACGGATGGGAGCATTGGCTATAGCCACAGTGCGGTAACACCGGTAGTGATCAAACCAGGCAATAATAAAGTGATATCATTGACGCCGGAGTATATAACCCCCCAGGATGGCCACGATAAACAGGACTGCGAGAATGCGGCCGCCAAGCGTTGGCTTAAGGCCAATGGCCCTACCCTTAAACAATTGGGAGTAACCATAGCTGGTGACGATCTATATTGTAATTACCCCATGTGTGAACTCATCCTATCAGAAGGTTTTGATTTTATCATCATCTGCAAAGAAGATTCTCATCCAACCCTTTATGAATATGTGAGATTTCTGGCAGAAGATATTCAAACCGTGGTGGTGACCCGCTGGAAAGGGAAACAGCAAGTGAAGGACACTTACCGTTTTTTAAACGGAGTACCTTTACGTGATAAAGACTCGCTGGAAGTCAATTGGTGTGAGATAACTACCACATTAGTGGGAGAAGAAGATGGGGATAGAGAGAGCAAACCCAGATATAAGAACAGTTTTGCCACCAATTTTAATATAAGCCAAGAGAATGTCATTGAAATCGTAGCCGATGGCCGGGCACGCTGGAAGATTGAAAATGAAAACAATAATGTGCTTAAAACCAAGGGGTATCACCTGGAGCATAATTTTGGCCATGGGAAAAAGCACCTCTCTTCCCTCTTAATGACTCTCAATCTCCTGGCTTATTTGTTCCATACAGTATTGGATTTATCAGATGAAAGCTATGGCTTAATCAGACAGAAATTACCCACCAGAAAGACCTTCTTTCAGGATATTCGTGCGTTGACTCGATACATGTGTTTCGACAATTGGAACAAACTGATGTTGTTTATGATGCGGGGATTAAAATTGGAAACACCCAATATCGGCAAAGATTCCGATACCAATGATACTAGTTGACTGGCTCGATGACGCATGAGAAAACAGACAACCACCAACCCCCCGGAAACAGGAATAACGGGAAAACCTGCATGCCAGAAGACTATATCGGCAATAGTGGCGGGTCATGAGGGGGGACATCTTAAAGAATTCCAATAAGGAAAGGAACAAAGAATCGAGATATTCGGAACACCTAAAAGTAAATATTTGGTAGTGAAAGCCTAACAAACCTCAAAATGAATCATTTCTAGTAGACCAATCGGTTATAGGAGTAGTCGCGACTACAGAGTGGAATTTCAAAAGGAGAATTGCTGATGCGGCGGCTTATTCCTTGAAAAAAAGTGTGTTTTATGAAATAATAAAGAATGAAAAAAATGGAATGCTTGATATCGAGCCAGGGCGTCAAAAGCCAACAAACCTCGATAGTAATAGACCAGTGCTCCAGTTTATTTCAAATGCAAAGCAGTTGTTCGCTTTTCCTGATTTGCTGATTGTTTGGGCATTCTTTGTAATTCCATGGCAGATCGCGTTTAGAAGCAATAAACACATAATTATCAATCCCTTATGTGTCGAAAAATTTGGTTTAGCTTAATAATGGTTTTTCTAAATAAAACAAAAGGAGAATGATTAAATGAAGAAGGTTGGATTAATCCGGTGTCAACAGACAGAAGACATGTGTCCTGGAAACACCGATTTCAAGATTGCAAAAGAAGGCAAACTCGCCTTTGAAGAAATAGGACCGGTTGAAATAGTTGGATTTGTTTCATGCGGCGGTTGTCCGGGAAAACGAGCGATATCGAGAGCAAAACTTATGGTTGAGCGCGGTGCCGAAGCCCTTGTCTTGGCATCCTGTATTTCCAGGGGAAATCCAATCGGCTACCCCTGTCCGCATTATGCAAATATGCGAGATGCGATTATCAAGAAAGTAGGCCCAGGAATACAGATTATTGAATACACACATTGATAAAGTTTCGAAAAAACCGATTCATCGGTTGGCGCAAAAATCGCCCCACCGCTGATGCTGAGTATTGAGTATACGAAATGACTGGAATGAATAATTTATTTACGATTTTTATTGTTGGTATGGGGGGGTTTATCGGCTCGATTTTACGTTACCTTTTGAGCAAGATTTTCCAAAAGTTTTCGATCACGTTTCCTCATGGCACATTGTGGGCCAATTTTTTGGGATGTCTATTGCTGGGTGTCGTCATCGCCATTGCTACTGAAACGGAGAGTATTTCTCCTTCGACCCGCTTGTTTCTTGCTACAGGGGTATGCGGTGGATTTACCACCATGTCTTCATTTACTTATGAGACATTTCGTTTTTTCCAGGATTCTCAATATCTATATGGAATAGGATATTTGTCTATAACAATTGTAGGATGTATTATTTTATTTGGAGCAGGTCTATTCGGAACCAAATTACTTTTAAAAGTGTAGGTGCGAAATGGAGCTTAAAGGTGAAGCAAAACTATTGCGAATTTTCATTGGAGAGGCGGACAAAATCGGACATGTACCGCTGTATGAAGTTATAGTTAAAGAGGCAAAACGAGCAGGCCTTGCAGGTGCAACAGCTTGGCGAGGAATACTTGCCTATGGCCCAAGCAGTAATATTCGGACGGCCAAAATACTGGACTTATCGAGCGACATGCCCATTATAATCGAGATCACGGATGATGAAACGAAGATTCTTTCATTTCTTCCCACGTTGCATGATCTATTTGAGGAATCAAATTGCGGCGGCCTCATTACAATCGAAAAAGTTCAAGTCATAAAATACTTACATAGTAAATAAATTGCCCTCCAACAGGAGTGGACCTCGCACGGCGGGGTTTTACAACACCGGCGCGAAGCGCCGCAACTATAAATTAGGTGGTAGATTTGGGATTTTTCAATGCGATTGCAAAGGGTAGAAGTGGAAATTTTTCAATCAAATCCCTTCGAGGAGTTTGAAATAATCTTCCCGGCTAATTCCTGCCGATCGAAGGTTGTTTTTAATAATAAAAACCGGTACTTCCGGCCAATCAGGGATTATAATCGGTCTTACAACTCCATCCTTAGTGTATACAAAATGATCGCCTTTTGCTCTGACACATGTGAAACCCGCTTTTTCAAAGACTTTTTTTAGCTCTCTTGATGGTATAGCGTATATTTTAGGCATGTTCGGTTCAATAAATCAGCACGCAGTGCACATTACCTCTGTAGCAACGATCCTGGGTGCCTCCCAACGCGTTGAGTCATTTAGTTCATACCCGGCTTCCTGGAGAATATCTTCCAATGTGCCCATGTTTTCGGCTTCTTCAATGAACAAGTTAACTGCGGTTTTTAAATTTTTCCTGGCTTCATCGATACTATTGCCGCAACTGGATATATCCAGCTCAGGGCAATAAGAGACATATGTTTGTCCCTCTTTAAAAATAACTCCATCAAACTCTATCGGTATCATGTAGGTTCCCTCCTCTTTGTTTTTCATCGATGCCTATAGTAATTGCCACAATCACTGAAAACCTCCGTTTGTTTTGATTGGTACTTCCGTAAAATAATAATATTAAAGTGTTGAAAAGTCAACCATCAAATTCCCATTTAAAAACAGTTATCAGTTATCCGTCGGCTGCGAAGCAGCCGTTTAAAAACCGCGCAACGCGCGCAACTTCCCATTCGGAACCCGTGCAATCGCATTCGGAAAGCGTACAATCGGAAAAAAGGTGTCAGGCGAAAAATCCACCGGTTTAGTTCCAATCCCACGGATTCGGCCTCTGTCAATAATTTCCATATTGGCCATAATGATCATTTTTACTTCAAGGAATATTTTTACATATACAAAAAAATTTCAAGGTGTGGTTGTTTGAGCGTTTTCATAATATCAATTTATTCGTTTTTTTTCTTTAATTGTTTTATGACTTTATCAAAATCCGAATCAAGCTGACCAGTCTCCTCTTTTTGAATTTCGCAATACTTTTCGTACTCCTTTCCTGCAATCTCTATTGCCATTTCGTGCGAAATCTTTCCGGCGTGTTCCAGGATATTTCTATCATTCAGTTCCAAAAAACCATCCAGCTTTTTTATCCAATCAACCATACGCATTGGTATTTTTCGTTTTGCTTGTGTTTCGGCAAAAACCATGTACTGTTCAACCAGGCCCTTCAGTGCAGTTAATTCATCTTCAGTTAGATAATTCTTGGCAATCGCTGTATCGGGTTTCCTGATTTTTTTATGTTTCCAGGATGTTAGCCCCATATTCGGTTTCGAGCTGTCAACCCTGGAATAAACGATTTCAGCGGCTGTTTGACCGGAAATCGCCCAATGGAGTTTGTTTTGAACCGTTTGAAAGAACTCCTGGGTTAAATCATGGTTTGGGTCGTAATCGATACTTAACGTATAAATATCGGTTACTTTTTGATAAAATCGCCTCTCTGATGTGCGAATATCCTGGATTCTTTGGAGTAATTCATCGAAGTAATCGTCACCAAATTGACCGGGATTTTTTAGCCGTTCATCGTCCAAAACAAACCCTTTAACAATAAATTCTTTTAAAACGCCTGTCGCCCACTGCCTGAATTTAGTGCCCACATGAGAGCGGACATGATAACCGATGGCAATAATCATATCGAGATTATAATAGGCAACATCGTAGTTTTTTCCATCTGCGGCAGTTGTTCGGAAATTCCGAACAACTGAATTTTCATCCAATTCTCCATCTTCGAAAATATGCTTGATATGCTCACTGATGGTGGCTTTACCCTTTTGATACAGCTCCCCAAGCTGTTTTTGAGAAAGCCATATCGTTTTGTTTTCAAGCTTTACCTCCAGATGGAGCTTGTCATCATCTGCCCGGTAAATTAAAATGTTGTTAGGTTGCAAATCATTCATGACAACATTTTAATGGAATACTCCAAGGATTTCAAGTTCCAAGAGAAATTGAACGTGACTAAAATGTGACTATTTTATACCGGTTTATAATCATTTTTAGTTGGTTTTATAGACTCCCAAAAACTTTTTTAAACCGTGCAACTTCCCATTCGGAACTCGTGCAATTATTATCCAAACGGTTGTGTCTTACGAATAATAGGACACTTTTTACCATTTTTATTGGAATTAAAATTGCTACAATCGCAGTATGTGGAAAAAAAACGAAATTATAATATTTTTAGCGGTCTTTGTCGTCTCTGTATTTTTTCTTTTCGGTCAATCGACCAAAAAAGATAACCCGGATATCGTTGAAAAAGTCGATGTCAATTGGTGGCAGGTTCCTGTTTTCGCCATCGATAATTCCAGGAACCCCATCACCGACCTTCAACCGGAAGATATCGAAATCCGGGTGAATAACCAACCCGTCACCAATTTCCTGGTATTTAAACGGACTTTCAGCACCACTGAAAAAAAAGAGGAACCCGGACCCGGTCCTCAAACGCCACCCGCCGTTGTTACGACTCAAGAAGAAGCTCCACCTATATTAAAAAAGAAACTCGTTTTCCTCCTATTCGATGTGACCCTATCCAGCGAAACATCCACCCGCAAATCCAAAACCATTGCCGTTGAAATGATCAAGAAAATAAAAGAGGACGCGGTATTCTTTCTCCTCACCATCGAACCTTTTACAGGATTACGTTTTATATGCGGCCCCATTAGCGATAAAAACCAAATGATGAATCAAATCGATCGAAAAATTATCCCCAGGAAAAACGAACGATTTGTCGATATGAGCAAATTCACCGGCGGGTCTTTTTCACCCATGGACGATGGGGGAGTCCGTATGCCTGCTTTATCCAGTCACCCGGAAAGGTCTTTTTCACACATGGACGATGGGGGAGGCGCAATGGACCCCGAAGCAGTCGCCAGCTTCTACCAAAGAAAAAACGAGAGTTTTTTTTATGGAATCAATTCCCTCTGCTTGATCCTGGATTCTTTTGACGATAATAAATTCCTCTACCTCTTCTCCGAAGGCCTTTCCAATGCACTGCGAAAAAGCGTAAGGGGCGGAGAAAGTTATTATTTCAGCCGTTTCCAACAGGTTTCTCAAAAATTGGGGAAAAGCGGTACGGTCTTATTTATTATCAATACACTGGGAGTAGCAGACCCATCCCAACTGATGACGGAAAAATACAGGGAGCTTAACCTCGGAAGCGAACCGGATTCCGCCTTTACGAAAGAAGAGGAATTCTCGGGCGAAATCTCCCTGCGGTACATGGCAAAAGAAAGCGGAGGCAAATACATCGAAGGCGAAAATACCCAGATCGTCGAAACCATCGACAATATGAACCACGCCTATTACGAAATATTCTTCCAGGATATCCCCGGCATTAAATCGCCCAACCGCTCCATTTCCATTAAATCCAAACAAAATGAAATCGAAATTCATACCATCAACACCCTGGCACTAAGAAAAAACTACCTCGATATGTCCCCCTTAGAAAAAGAACTCTTTGCTTTCAACCTGGCTGCCGACAACCCCATGACCCATAAAGAAATGAAAATCCAACACGCCTGCGTAACCAAAATCGATACCGGGAAAAAAAGCATTCAATACCATATCACCCTACCCAACGATTTTCTTAAAAGACCCTTCGACCTTTACAAAATCTGGATAAATAACGAAGACACCGAACAAGAAGTGGCCCTAATCGAAAAAGAAACCATCAACCCCCAAAAAAACAAAATCAAAATCGAATGCATCACCCCCAAAAAAATAGAAGAAACAAATAAAACATGGCCCTATTTCGTTCTAATCGATCCCAAAGAGAATTCCGCAGTGGTTAGAGTCATCGGTGACCGCTGGATCGAACCCGAAGAAACCCTCGCACAAAATGAACCCTCTCATAAAACCGAAACGATCCCAGACGAAGAATTCAAACGATTGATGGACGGAGCAGCCCTCTATTCCGAAAAATTAAAAACCTCTGCGCTTCACTATTTGTGCCGGGAAGAAATCACCGATATCTACACACCTTTCGACCCTTACTCCATGAGACGCTCAAATGCCGGGATACCCATCGATCAAGGCATCAATGAAATTTTTGGCGCATCCACCCTGGGAAGATATGGCCGCTCGGAAGTGAAAAAACACATTTTCGATTACCGCCTCCTGAAAAAAGGCGACGATATTAAAGAAGACCGTGAATTAATCAAATCATCGGACATTCCTCCCCAATATCAATCCATAAATAAAGACCAGGTGATAAAACCCACGGCTTTCATGACGGAAAAAGCCGTTTTCGCGCCCATTACCATGTTGGACCGCAGCCGCCAACCATTATACATCTTCCGCTTCCTCAAGTATGACGACTTGAAAAACCGGAAATGCGCCGTGATAAAAGTAATACCCAGGAACTCTACAACAATAAAAGGCGTATACGGGACAATTTGGCTCGATACCCAGGATTTCTCCCTTCTAAAAATAGAAGTTGCTCCCCAATCCATTATCAATTACCCCAAACTTCAAGAAGCCGCCATAAAAATCACATCTAAACTTTTCCTCTCATTGGAAATGGATTTTTTTGAAATCCGGCAGGGAGTTCGTTTCCCTACAGAAGTCAGGATGATTGAAAAATACAAGGGCGGTCGAACGGTTTCAAACGCTTACAGCTCCTCCGGCTGGGAACGCGTAAAAACCATTTTCACTTACTCCCAATACCAGTTCTTTAATATCCAGACCGATGTAACTTACGAATAGCCACACACCGTGTGGCCCGTCACGGACGGGTTTTATTGCAGTGCCTGATTATTGTGCGAGGTTTCGTGGGATGGTCTGGCTCATTGGTTATTGCAAGTGGTTTTTGTGTGCTGTGTGGCCCGTCACGGACGGGTTTTATTATTGCATTAAGGTTTCGTGGGATTTGTTTAAGAATTTTTCTCAACCTTGATATCTGCATCGATTCCTGGTATACTCTGTTTTCTTAAAAAGAAAGCCCGATAAATGACTAATATTAATAAGGATTTTATTCGATGAGCGACGGAACGGTTAACAATCACCGGGGAATGATGCACCGACCTGGAAAGGCCGGCGTTTTTTCCCCAGCTTATCTAAAACTCTATCAAGAGAGTGAATCGTTTCTTAAACAATTATTGATAAAAAACCTCCCAAGCGATAGTCAAATCTTTTTATTCGGGTCGCGGGCAACAGGTGTTTATTCGAAGAATTCGGATATCGACATCGGTATTATTGCCAATAATATCGATGAAAAAACAATTATTAAACTTAAAGAAATCATCGACGAGTCTTTTGTTCCATTTAAAGTGGATATTGTCGATTTTTCTTCGGTGGATGACGGTTTTAAGAAAGAAGCTTTAAAGAGTATAGTCCAATGGAAGTAAAACTAAAACAATATAAAGAAGCACTTGCGGGCTTTTCTTTCCTGGTCAAATTCGACCTGAAAAGCCTGGATAATAAATGGGATAAACGTTTAATCGACGGGATCGAGAATGGGATGATCAAAAAGTTTGAAGTGACCATCGAACTTTGCTGGAAACTCATCAAGAGATTCTTAATGCAAGAGGATGGAATAGACGCTAAAACTCCTAAACAATCGGTAAAAGAATTCTATATTTCGGGATATATGGATGAAGAAGGGTATTTAAAATTAATCGATATGATCGATGACCGGAATAAGTTGAGCCACCTCTATGACGAAACTGCGTTTAGAAAGATTCTAACTAAATTTCCTGGGTATTTGGAAAGCCTGGAGAGGGTATCGGATATCATTTCCGAAAGAATGTGATAAACCTGTAATTAATCAAATAACACCCTATAAAGCTAACAGTGCTCATTATAGCGAAAAACGGGGCAAGTAAACGATGATTTTAAACCGCTTTACACCATCGAAAGAATATGGAATAATAAATACTACTTTTCAAGGAGTAACTCAACCATGATACGATTCGTAAACCGACTGATAAACAGCATGAAACCCACCAAACCCAGCCGGGAAATCCCTTGCTTACAAATCCTGGACGGACTCTATATCTTTATGCCCGTATCCCATACGTTACCGCCGCTAAACCGGACCAACTGCCTGGTAATCAGCGACAGCGGCAAACACAAAGAGGTTATTATCGCAGACCCCTCCCCTATCGATAACCATGAATACCAAAAATTGGTAGAAATCTTGCAGCGTTTGAAATTGACTTTTACCGGCATCTTGATTACCCACCACCACGGGGATCATCATCACCAGGCACCCAGGCTAGCCCTGGAGTTTTCTATTCCCATTATTATAAGCAGGGATTCTCACCGCCGCATCGTTGAAAAACGCGGTGAAAGTTACTTTAAAGGAATACCAATTCAATTCGCACAGGAAGGAGACATCATTGCTCATTGGAATGAGAAACCGGTTAAAGTTTTCGAAATCCCCGGCCATGATGAGGGACAATTAGGAATCGGGCCAGAGAGTATGGAATGGTTTTTGGCCGGCGATTTGATTCAAAGTACCGGTACTGTGGTAATCGGGACACAAGAAGGAGATATGAAAAAATACTTCCGGAGCCTGGAACGAATGATTCAATGGAATCCACGTATTTTTATCCCGTCACACGGACCGGCTTTAACATCGCCCCGGCAGGTTATCGATACCCTGGAACACCGCAAGGAAAGAGAAAAACAAGTTTTGCATCTATGGAAAGAGGGCAAAAAACCGGAAGAAATGGTAAAAGTACTCTATAGGGGAACAAACAAGCGGTTGTGGCCTCTTGCATTGGAGAACATTAAATCCCATCTTATAAAATTGGCAAAAGAGAACTAAACTTCGCTGTGGTGAACCATCCGGTTACCGCTGAAGATGAGCACCAGTTTTTTCAACGTGGTTTGCCCGATGGTTTCCCGGAATTTCTCGTCCAGGCTGTATTGGTGTAATTGGGTTTCCGCTTCAAGGCGAAGCGCTGTGAGTTTTTCTTCCCCGTCTTCTTTTTCAAAATCGGAGGGCTTGATATATTTGAGCTCGATCAGGTAGGAATATTTAATCCCCGGGTGATTCGCCAACAAAGGCTCCAACACCAGGTCACAGAAACCCCGGTTCATCTCTTTCTCGGAGTAAACATTATATAACGTACTTAAACCGGTATATACATTCCAGAAAACCTGGTGCGCTTTCTCGCTGTTCATTAAGTCGCGTAAACTGAGCGATGCTTCCATTCGACCGGCAATATATTCGATGAAAGCCTGCCAGTTTCCTTTATAAGCCATACCGCTGGACAATGTATTAAAGGTATCCGTATCGATAGTGAGAGTTTCCGTTTCTTTGTAAGTATCCCGGAAGTAATCGTAATAGAGCCGTTTGATGGTTTCGTTGGGAATCGTCAATATTGGGGTATCTTCATCATCGATACCATTGAAAGTTAAAAGCCCGAAATAATATAATAGAGAGATAAAATTCGTGGGATTGGCCAGTTCTTCGGCCGGGAAGCCGGTGGCAATTTGGGAATGGATGGAACTTGTTTCGATGATATGCCGGAGTTTGGAGAAATTTCCATTGGATTCCGGTTTTCCTTTTTTATCGATAATCATCAAGTGGCGGAGTTTATAATAATCGATCCGGGCGTTATTGTCGATGAGAGTATCCGGGATGCGTGACTTTTTTAAATATTCGCGTAAAAAATATAATACCAGTACAGTATTAAACACTTCACGCTCCGAATCCAATGAAAATTTGTAGTGATTGTACCATTGGCCCATGAGCTCCATCAGCTCGGGAGTCGTATGTTTGATTTTCCCCGTTTGCCGGTAGTATTCGATGATGGTTTCGACTTCTGTTTTATAAAAACCCAGGATTTCGTTAATATCGGCATCCAATGAGATGTTGGTTGCGATGTTAAACCCGGACGTGACGTCATCCAATGTAATGGGAGAAACGCCGGTCATAAACAGCCGTGAAACCGGTGTATCGCTCCCGGTGGTGCCTGCTTTCAGTGCATTGAAAAAAGACCGGAAAAAGCCCTTTCCATGGGTTAGTTTTTGAAATACCTCTTCCCCGGATTCGGACAGGATGGTGTTGGCAAAATTATCGTATTCGTCGATGATGACATATAATCTATGTTTTTGTCCTTTGCAATACATTAATAGTGTTACCATCACATCTGGGGCACTTTTTTTCGATTTAAACTCGGTTTTTGCTTTTTCGATATCGATACCCAGGAGTGTTTTATATTTAATAACAAAATCGGTTGCGGATTCCCGGATATAATTGAGAAATGATCCTTCTACCAGCGAAATATCGGGATTAACCGCCGAGAAATTCAGTTTCAAAACCAGGTATTTGTTTTTTTCTTTTGTGGGGTTTTGGTGGATATCGGTTCCATTGAAAATGAAATCGAATTGGTCTTTTTTTTCGATATCGTAGTAGTATTCCATCATGGAGAGGAAGAGGGATTTCCCGAACCGGCGGGGCCGGATAAAGAAGAGAAAGCTTCCTTTTTCTTCGATATTCCTGATGAACCGTGTTTTGTCCACATAATATAAATTTTTTATGCGAAAATCTTTGAAATCGGCTATGCCATATGGGATACCTTTT
>Ga0209593_10000263_pt1 | contig 27007 bp, 17 predicted proteins | sample PPLLaktember2015_3_FD_187260 | JGI IMG/M metagenome (GOLD analysis project Ga0209593, IMG submission 187260) | Freshwater sediment microbial communities from Prairie Pothole Lake near Jamestown, North Dakota, USA - PPLs Lake P7 Core (6) Depth... | ecosystem: Environmental > Aquatic > Freshwater...
AAAAGCAAAAGTTACCGTAAAATCCGGTGAAAAGATCATCTTTTCGGAAGACCATGAGTTTAAGCCGATGGATGTTTTCCAGACAACCGTACCCCTGGCTTCCGGAGCGGATTATGAAGTCAGTGCAGCGGGTATGGATCTGAAATACAACCCCAAAAAACGAAATCTCATAGACCGTCCCTTTGTTACATCAATACCGACCAAACCGATGACCCCGGCATTTCTTTATCATGAAGGAATGGAACTGAAGGAAGGCAGATATTATGATCAATCCAGGGAATTGTTCAAAAAATGTCTTGATAAGGATCCGCTCCATATAGATGCCATGGTGGCCATGACTGAATTATATTACCGGCAGGGTAATTATGATTCCGCATTATTCCATATTAAAAACGCCCTGCAGCTTGATACATATCATCCGGCAGCAAATTATTTTGCAGGGATCACATACCAGGCAAAAGGAGATAAAATCAATGCCCTGGAAGCCCTGGGTTGGGCAGCCCGGTCACTCGAATTCAGATCAGCTGCTTATTCGCTTATGGCGGGCATACAACTGGAGCTTAAAAATTCAGAACTTGCGGAACATTACGCAAACCGGTCAATTGAATTCAACCGGTACAATATCAATGCATTACGTGTGCTTGCAATCATCTACCGCGAATCCGGCAAAACTGCCCTGGCAGATGGCAACATCGAAACCATGAGTCAGATTGACCCGCTGGATCATTTCGCTGATTTTGAACGGTATCTTCTTCATACTACGGATGAAAATCTGGCACGGTTCGCCTCAACCATCAGGAATGAACTTCCCTATCAGACCTATCTTGAATTGTGCATGATTTACCGGAATTTTGGTCTGGATGCTGAAGCGCTCCGGGTTCTGGATAAAGCGCCCGCACATCCGCTGGTCATGCTGTGGGAAGCATATCTTAAAAATGATCCGGCAATGTTGGATGCATTATCGCGCGAATCCGCAGCTTATGTTTTTCCGTATCGCACTGAAACTGCAAAAGCCCTGGAATGGGCGGTATCAAAAAACAGCCACTGGAAATTCAAATATTATCTCGCATTGAATTATTGGGCTATGCTGCGGCAGGATGATGCCCGGAAACTTATGGCAGAATGCGGACAGGATCCGGATTATGCTCCGTTTTATCTTACACGCGCGGTTTTATCCGGTTCAAAGGATGAAAAACAGATGTTGGATGATCTTCTGTCAGCACAAAAAGTGGCACCTGATGACTGGCGAACCAGGAGCAGGCTTATTTACTATTATGAAAATGTACATGACAATCAGAAAGCTCTTGAGATTGCAACAGACTCCTATAAGAAATTCAAGGGAAATTTTGTCATTGGAATGCAGTATGCATCAGCCCTGCTGAACAATGGACAGTATGCCGCCAGCGCAAAATCGCTGGAATCCATGAATATTATTCCCAGTGAAGGTGCAAGCCAGGGGAAAGTGGTATACGAACAGTCATATTTGTTGCAGGCTCTGGAACTTATCAAAAGCAAAAAATATACTGAAGCGATTAAGAAGATTGAAAAGTCCAGGGCATGGCCCGAAACTCTTGGCGTTGGCAAACCCTACGAGCCGGATGAAAGAATCCAGGATTATCTCTCGGCGTATTGCATGAAAAAGCTCAACCGGACAAAAGATGCTTCTGACAAACTGCAGGCAGTGGTGGATTTTACCGGGAGGCAATCTGCATACCCGTCTGTCAATAATCTTCTTGTGTTAATGGCATATAGGGAGAAAGGTGAAACGGATGCCGCAGAGAAGCTTCTTCAGAAACTGAAGAGCACAGCGCCTGCGGAAAATCCGGTCCAATCCTGGATCACTGCTGTATATAAAAATGATGTCGCATCAGCAAAACAGCTTGAGTCCAAATTTAATGACAATTTGTATTTTAAAATTGTAAGACAGGCTGTTGAGTTATAATATTTTGCTCAACCCAAAAGACAATGATCCTTGGCAGGCGTCATTTTGTAAAAACCGCCGGTATTGCCGGTATGGGATTTGCATCCGGTTCTCTGGTGAACGTGTTAACGGGTAAACCACATGCGGTGAAAGTGGTGAACCCTTATAACCGGGTTCCGGTGAGTCTTATCATTGATGATTCCACCTGTCTTGTCAATCTTGCTCATTTCGGGATACCGCAATTTGCGCAGACTTTCCCCGATAATTACAAACAGGATTGGACAAAACTTCCCCGTGAAATACCGGATATTTTTGTGCGGGAATTCGCCGAGTGGTGTCATGAAAAAGGAGTGAAAGGCAAATACAGTGTAGTGCCTTACCCGGCATGTACAGGGTGGGTGAGCCGGTTTATCCCGGGATGGACACAACGCGAGCTTTTGAACAGCCTGAACCTGATCCGTGAAATTATAGTTCCTGACTGGGACATTCACCCCGAAATGGTGAGCCATACCCGGGTGATCGATATTAAGACCGGAAGGCCTTATCCCCTGTCCACACCTGAGTTTATGGAAAATTGGGAATGGAGCCAGACCAAAAGTGCTGATGAATTGGCATCCTACCAGGTTTATGCCCTCAATATTTTAAAAGAAGCCGGATTAACCTGCGAGGGATTCACCACACCCGGGGGATATGGTTCAAAAAACCAGGAAAATCTGTCCATCAGTGCATTGCAATCCTTAAAGAGTGTGTACAATACGGAAATTCCACATTATTTTCGTGATCTTTTTACTGATAAAGGAGTCAGCGTTGCACCCCGGGTGCTTAATGCATCCGGACTTGCAAGTTCCGATCCCAGGTGCGTAGTTTCAATTATCGGATGTACGGATGACTGGTTCGGTGACTGGGATGGATTGCATCCCGGCAGTGAGGATCTGATGATCACAGGGGATCTCAATTCAGGCCGGATGGTGGATGTGATTGAAAGCGGTGAACCAGCAATTATGGTATGCCACTGGCCGGGGATTTATTACAATGGTGATAAGATCGGATTTAATATACTGAAACAGGTTGTCGAAAGACTCACCCGGAAATATGATCATCTCATCTGGATGAAACTGAGTGAAATTTCACGATACTGGGCAGCCAGGGAATTGACAACCCTTGTTCTGAATAAAAATTCAATTTCATTGTCGGCACCCTTTGCCACAAAGGGATTTACCCTTGATCTGAATTTTATGGCCCGACATCCGGGTTTACGGATTAACGGAATTGAAACGAGACCCTTCACAAAGGTGGAAAATATCCTTGATTTAAAGGCAAATACCTGGTATGCAGGTCGATCGGGCTCTGTCTTATGTTTCGATCTTGAAAAAGGATCATCTGAAGTGATCCTGTAAACTGAAATTCTTATTTACCGGATAAAAAGCAGAATATGGCGAAAAATCCCCTGACACGCAGGACCTTTATTGGCAAATCGGCCATCGGGCTTGCTGGAGCTTCGTTATCACTAAACCACCCATCTTCCATGAGCGCTGCCTCCTACGGCAGAATTATCGGTGCAAATGACCGGATTAATATCGGTTTCCTGGGATGCGGAAGCCGAAGCAGCGGACATCAGAATATGGTAAAAATGTCGGAAAAGGATAAAAATCTTGGAGTGGTGGCAGTTTGCGATATCTGGAAGACCAACCGGGAAAGGGCGGCAGCCGGCTGTAAGCAGATGTTCGGAACGGAGGTAAAGCAATTCAGGTATTCGGAAGATATGTTGAAAATGCCGGATCTGGATGCCGTGATGATCGCCACCGGGGATTTCCAGCATGCAAAACTCCTGGCTGAAGTGGTGAAGGCAGGTAAAGACTGCTATTGTGAAAAGCCGATGGCTGAAAGTATTTCAGAGGCCAAGCTGGCACGTGAGGCTGTTCTTACCTCCAAACAGGTGGTGCAAATGGGTTCCCAGTGGTTAAGCGATCCGGTGCAGCGCAAAGTGCGGGATATTGTCCGTTCCGGAAGACTGGGGCAGATCACAAAAATAGAACAGGCCTGGAACGATAACAATCACAGGTGGCATGATCCGGATGATCCGGATGTTGCGGCCATCCGGGAGGAGGACACGGACTGGCAAAGATGGCTGCTGGGTAAACCCTACCTGCCGTTCAATCCATGGGCTTATTTTGAATTCAGGATCTTCCGCGACTTTTCAGGGGGTATAACCTCACAATGGATGAGTCATGCCATCGGTCTGGTGCATTTTTACACCGACACCCACATCCCCGATACCATGGTGGCCAATGGCGGCATATTCGGTTGGCATGATATCCGCCAGAATCCGGATACCTTTCAGGCCCTTGCAACCTATGAAGATGCCGGATTCCTTTATTCCTACACATCAAATTATGGCAATAAATTCGGCGATTATTCCTGCATCCGGGGTAAAAATGGTACGTTGTTCGCACATGGCGGAGAAGGAAGCCCCAGGTGGTTTTACATTCCGGAGCACCAGGATCTGCCGGGAGGTTTTGATTTTTTTGAAGGGATGAATGAGGCCGTTAAGAGCGGCAAGGCTGAAATTGTGACCGTGGATGAAGTGTATCATGGGAAAATTGCTCCGGTTTCCCTCAGCGATGACAGCAAATATCACCTTGACAACTGGGTGGACTGTATGCGAAGCCGGAATCCGAATACCAACGGAAATATTCACACCGGCTTCGGTCATTCTGTGGGCCAGATCATGGCAACCAGGTCATACCGCGAGGGCAGGAAACTTTATTGGGACCGGGCTACTGAAGAAATAGTTGAGTGAAAATAGGATCGGCTTGTTCGGCTTAGTGTTCGGCTTAGGCTGTGCCTAAGTCGAACATATCACTACAGGCTCCAAGCCTGATATGCTTATGATTTTGTTATTGGAAATAATTCAGAAATACCATGTCAACTGCATATAAAATTTCAGACGAAGGCATTTATTTTTTGACCTTCCAGGTTGTAGGATGGTTGGATCTTTTTACAAGGAAAGACTATCGGGATATCGCAATAGAGAGTTTCCAATATTGTCAAAGAAATAAGGGATTGAACTTATTTGCTTATGTGATAATGTCAAATCACATCCATCTACTGGCTCAAAGTGAGAAGGGAGATCTAAGCGGAACTATAAGGGATTTTAAGAGTAATACAAGTAAGAGATTTATGGATTTTTTGGATGATCCTGTCGAAAGCAGAAAAGACTGGATAAAAATTGTTTTCGAATATCATGGCAAATACAAAAACAAACAAACGAACCAGGTATGGACTCACGAGAAACACGCTGAACATATTTATAGTCAGAAATTCATTGAACAGAAAATAAATTACATTCACAATAATCCTGTTCGGGCAGGAATTGTTTTAAGGCCGGAAGATTATGTTTATTCCAGTGCGAGTAATTATGCTGATCTGGATTCTGTTATGGAGGTGACGAAAATTGATTTTTTATGGAAGACCATTCATTAGCAGGCTGAGCCTGGACACATATATTCGACTTAGGCACAGCCTAAGCCGAACGCAGTTTAGGCCGAACAGACGCGATCTTCCAATTAAATCTTAATAAATATATTGTTGCGGTGAAGGAATTTACATAAATGCCATTCAAGGATAAAGATTACAAGAGATGATACTATTCCGGTAATTACTGCATTGACATTCATTGCTCCCAGCACGCCAAAGGTGATAGTATCAATATAATTGTTGAACCAACGGCTGCCGACAATCTCGAAAAAAAGATAGATAAATATTGAATTCATTCCTACTACAGTGAAAAACAACAGGTTTTTCCGGTGGTTTCTGACATCGATCCACCAGTAGAATAAGGCGAGTCCAAGCACACACCAGCCTCCCGATGCCAGGACGAATGAACTGGTTGCGATCCTTTTAATGATTGGCGTGATCGAAATATTCATGACATATCCCAGGATCAGGATTATGATCCCTCCTATGGCAAGGTACTTCAGCTTCATATCCTGGGATCTCCCCGAGAACAGCAATTTTCCGGCCACGGCTCCCCAGATCGTATGGCAAGCTGTCGGTATGCAGTTAATCGCCACCCAACCCCCCCTGCTGGTCTGATGCATCAACACAAGATCAATGTAATTTCCGAAATTGTGCTGGTCAGTAAACGGCTGATCGAATCCGGGTATATTAATATACCGGTACATTATTTCAGTGAGCAACAGCAATCCGGCACTGAATACCAACTGCCAGACCATTGGCCAGTAAAAAACAAGAAAGGCCACAAGGGTAGTGAAGGCAAGCTGGGTGAGGACATTCCAGAGTTGAAATGTAAGTCCCTCGGAACCTACAGCATAATTTAACACCCCCCAGAAAAACAGCCACCACGACCGGTTAAGAACCTTTATAAAAGACTGGCTCCAGGACACCCCTGATATTTGCTGCCGGTGCAATGAATAGGCGAGGGCAGTTCCCGCGATGAACATGAATCCGGGCTGTATCAGATCCCAGAACCGTAAACCGTTCCAGGGATGATGGGAGAACTGTATCATTAACGAATGAAAGATACTGCCTTCAGAAGCTTCGGTAAGGCGTTCGTACATCCGCGTACTTTCAAGCATCAGCAGAACCATAATAAGGCCCCGCATAAAATCGAGGGAAAGAAGTCGGTGTGAGGATAGTACAGTGCTTGTATGTTTATTCATTTCAGCTTGTTGGTATCACATCATTTTAGCCAAAATAAATATAACGAAATAATATTATGAAACATTTCCTGTTTGAAATTAAATTCGAACTTTCCTAATACGGGCCGCCTAAACCACAGTTAAAATCAGTTACCCCTCCTGAATGTCATTGCTTAATGATCTTTCGCACATCATTCCCTGACGGGGAAAGAATTTTTATGTAATAAATTCCAGGTGCCAGATTGCGGATTTCAAAGGTATTAACCCCCGGATTTATGTTCAGTGATTTGATCATACTCCCATTCGAATCATATATCCTGCCGACAGCCATATGATTGTCCGTCAATTCAAGAATCAACACTTCCCTGGCAGGGTTAGGATAAATTCTTACCATTTCACGGAATGGTAAATCATTCATATTTGTGATGCTGACAGAGGAATAATAATAATATCCCTTTTCAATCAGTTCAAATCGGTTGCCGGTGATATCCCAAAGATAATAACTGTAAGAGGCTGCAAAACCATCGTCATTGTATGTACTTTCGGTTTTCCCGGATCCAATCCAGTCTGACTCGGCAATATTCCAATTATATCCAATGATCAGCGTTTCATTCCCATTTGCATCAAATTCGGATTCACTTTTTGTATCGCCAATCCATTGGCCTGAGATTATATCCCATGTATAAGCAACTTGCATGATCAGGTTCCCGTTCGGATCAAAGGTGAAATCTTCCCTGGAAATACCTACCCATTGGTTTATAGCTTTGGATTCAGGCTGCAATTTGCCGGACGCTGTTTCCCATTCATAATCGATGACCCTGATCACATTTCCGCTCCCGTCATAGGTATATTCCGATTTGGAATCCTCAATCCACACTTCATCCCCTGCGTCCCAGTTATAATAAGCATTTGCCGATACATTCCCGTTCGCATCATACAGGGACTCTCCTTTCCATTCAAATACCCAAGACCCGGCAACATAATTCCAGTAATATCCAAGTAATATGGTCTGTTTTCCGTTTTCATTATAGGCAATTTCTCCCTTATAATCCACATACCATTGATTTTCTTCCGGATACCAAAAATAACTTGTAAATAATGAAAAGTTACCATCCCCATCATAGGCATATTCCTCTTTCCAGTCCCGAATCCATTGGTCGACATTATTATCCCAGGAATATGATGTATGGGAGGTTTTATTACCTTCTTCATCATATGTTGCTTCATAAAAATAAAATATGCCGGACCATTGGCTAAAAGATTCGTCCCATCCGTAAATACCCTGGGAGGTAATATTCCCGTCTGCATCAAACGTGCTTTCTTCTTTTACATTTTTAACCCATTTCTGGTTTTGCGCATTCCAGAAATACCTGGTATGAAGGGTTTGATTCCCAAAATCATCATAAACAAAGTTGCTTTTGATGTATGGCAGAGAATCTGACAATGAACTAAATTCATAATAGTAGACTGAATCCAGAAGAATGAAATTTTCCTGTGTTTCTTTTAAGGTCGTACGTTCAGGTGATTTTGGAAACATGTTTTCATGTTTTGTAAACAGGGTTTTGAATCGTTTATCTATACCATTCAAATCTCCTGACTGGCGTGGAAATACGCTCTTATACTGGGTTTCTGATTGAGCTATACCTATTGCAGGTATAAACATGAGAAGAAAAAATAGTTTTTCCATTTGTGGTTTTTTAGGGTAAATCGGGAGACGTTTTGAAAGCAGGATCGGATCGGGATATTGCTGGAAAAGATTTCATTTGAAACGGAATTGCATTGCAAGGGAGAGTTTATCTCTTTTCATAGGCGACAGAATAGGTTTAATTATAATTTAGATTCATTCTAAATTACAAACAACAGAGTTTATAATCATTATCCGGTATTAAATCTTTCTTCTAAATAACATATGAACTGAACCGGCATTTGTCATTAATGTTCCGGAACTTGTTCCGGGATTGATGCAGATTAAATTACTTGCATATTCTATGAATTAAGGGATTGAAGGGCAACTAATCTTCAGGGTGCGATACTCTTTTCAAAATTTTCATTTAAAGCCGGTTATTTACAGAATTCTATTCCGATTGATTGCGCTGTCTTTCTGATGTTAGCGGCGGCCCGATCGTAATCTTCCTCTTTTTCAAGGTGTTCAAGCATCAAAGGAACATCTTTCAGTTTACTCAGTTCGGTAAGATATACTTTATAATCAAGGCCGCCGGTGCCCAGCAGCACCTCATTCAGATGTACTGTCAGATTTGTTTCAAGGCGAATATCCTTTGCATGGCAGCTCTTAATATAGGGCCCGAGTTTTTGAAAGCACTCCCCGATAAATGCCCCGCTGTTATAATACCGGCGTGGCGATGAAATGATATTCACTGGATCGAGATGCACTCCGAACTGCTTCCGGTCCATAGCCTTAATAAGATCAAGATATGAATCCGGTGAGTCAGGGAATACCCAGGGCATCGGTTCAAGTGAATAAAAGCTGCGAACAGGTTTGACATCATCAATGATTTCCCGCGTGGTACGGACAATGAGGTCGAAGGTATCGGATGAAAAATTTTCCGGATCCGGGCCATCCCATTGTTCACCCCGTGAGCCGCTTATGTTCACGCAGCAGGCGGCCCCGATCTGATCAGCCAGTGCCAGTGCATCCTTGCATTTTTTCAGGGCTTCTTTCCGGGTTTTTTCGTCCCTGCTTATCGGATTGCTCCAAGCGCCTGCTTCTGAGATTATAATTCCGGCCTTTTTGGCAGCGTTTTCATAGGCCTTTACAATGGAATCCGAAGTCCCCGGCTCTACCGGGCAGTATGCGGCGGTATATCCCTTGTCTTTTAAGAGCCTGATCCATTGTTCCGGATCAGAAGTGTCACCAAATACCGGACCGCCCAACCGGATGCAATTTCCGGCACTCCGCATTCTCATATTCGTTGCCAATGCATGGGGTATAGCGAACAGGGTTAATCCGGCAGCTGAAAGCCGTGAAAATTCCCTTCTTGTCAGTTTGTTTTTCATGGTATATTTTGAATTTATTTAATCTTTCCTTTTCTAATTTCTCACCACAACCTACAACCTACAACCTACAACCTACTTCAGCCACCTGTCAAACCAGTCAAATGCTTCGGTCTGCATGGCCGCATCAAACTTATGTTCACCGGGATAAAATGAACATTTATAATGGTCTGCGGCATTGGCTTTTTTAAAGACTTCCTTCAGGATATTATCCGCCGCATTCATTTCCGGTACAGTATATAAGTCATCGTCCGTATCATTCAATACGAGGGTTGGCAATGGCACCCGCAATCCGAGAATTTCGGGAAAATCCAGTTCGTTGGGCAGCAGCGGCACATAAGTCATCCAGGTATGGGTAAAGGATTTGTTAAGCAGGAAATCCTTCCATGTTGTCATAAACCCGACACAGACCGCACATTTAATCCTGGGTTCAAGTCCTCCCATAAATGCTGTACGCATACCCCCTCCCGAAAGACCTCCGCAGCCAATCCGGCCTGGATCAATATCTTCCCTGGCACATAATATATCCAGGGCAATACGGTCTTCAGCAAAGAATACACCGGGCCATGTAGTACCGGCACTGAAAAGTGATTTGGCCATGATGTGTTCGTGGCTTCCGGCCCATTCGTTATACGCTTCAATGTTCCTGGGATCCTCGGGATTGTTATCGTTTAATCCTTCCCGATGCATTTCGGGAACATCCTGAAGCATCACCCTGCGGCTGGCAAAGGGGAATGCATCCGAGACAAGAACCACATATCCCTTCCGGGCTATTTCATTGGCCCAGGCGCGTCCGCTGTAATAGTTTTTCTGATGTTCTGCCATTAACAGATGCTGGTCGTCATTTATCCTGGTAATTTTTCTTGTCCCAAAATACTTGTTCCCGCCATGATCATGAAAAGCCAGGATGCCGGGTAATCGTCCACTTGCATTTTCAGGTTTCAGCAGAATGGCTTCTGTAGGGCGACCGTATGGCAATTGCCAGCTTAGCTCTTCAACATAAAGCCCGTCAAAGGTATGCCTGTTTCTGACTGTAACTTTGGGAATGCTTCCGATATCAGGAACAGCCAATCGTTCCATGGCCCGTTTTCCGGCCATAAGCTTCCATTTGTCCATATCCGTAAAATCATTCTTCCTGAATGACAGGGACGGCAGTTTGTTGCCGTTAAGGGAAGCAGCCCAGCTTCCATATAGGCCAATGAGACTCAGGTTTTCGGGTATTACATTTGTGGAATTCATATCAGCTTCATTGCGTTTGGGTGAAAATAAATCAGGATTTTGAACCGGTCCGGAGGCAAAAGCCCCGGGAATGGGGCTTCCTGCAATACCGAGTCCCGCCATCCCGGCATACTTAAGGAAATCTCTTCGGGTATTTTTCATATCGGTTATATTTTGTTCAGTCAACTATTCTAAAATATTTTTTATAGCCGGCATCAGGGTTTCAGCGATCCGCATCATTCCCAGATCATTCGGATGAACACCGTCCACTGTTCCCTCATGGTCGCTCCCGATCATGCCCTCTCCTTTCAGGTAATATATCTTCTGAACACCTGCATCCTGAAGAGTTTTATAGACCTTTCCCAATTCGGCATTCTTTTTTGCCGTTTCCGAATCAACAGGCTTTCCAAATCCGTTTTCATAGTAAAACCCTTCCACAAGCAACACAGGCACGCCAGGCTTTTTCTCCTTCAGCAATCTGACCAGGTCGACTGCCCGGCCATATATCAGGTCCCTCTGTGTATTCGGATTGCAGTCGATCACATACAATGCCGCATCCATCTCACACATGGCTTCACCTACCGGACGATCAAAAGTGCCGTTCCCGCTGAACCCCAGGTTAATAAAACTGCGATCAAGCATACGGGACAGGATATTGGTAAATGCCATTCCCGGTCTGGAGGCACAGCCTCCCTGGGCTATGCTGCTGCCATAATATACAACCGGTTTGTTCCGGACAAGATACTCCTCTTCCGGCATTGAAATAATTGCACCGCCGTTTACCCCAATCTGCAATGAGTCCACCCCGTCATAGAGGGGAAGGTTAAGAAGGTATTCCCTATATACCCCCTGTGTGGTCTGAACCAGGGTGAATTCATTGTTCCTGCCCGTAACCCTTCCGGTGTTGACATATTTCCAGTTATTATCAACAAAAGCATAGAGATCGATACCCTTAATTCCGGTTGAAGGCATGTGGTCCATTGTATTGTCTCCGAGAACTGACCATTTAACCGAAATAACCGAGGCATTGGTCCGGAACCGGATCGAAATCCCCGCAGCATGCTGGCCCAGGTTCCACACTTCATCCCTGACCCTTCCTTTATACTCCATTGGAAAACGGGCATAATTTTTTTCCTTATGGTATTTTCCGATAATGACAAAGTCCTGGCCGTTATAGTATTTAAGGGAGTCCTTTGTTTCTCCGGATGTGCAATAACTATTTTTCGAAGGAGCCAGCAAGATCAACAGCACGAAAGAAATCAGGCTGTATATATACCTATGGATTTTTTTGCAATTTTTTTTCATTTTCTTTTTGGTTTATGATTGTCATGGTTCTTAAGAACAACCGGAACCTGTTATCGATACCGCCTGCGAGTATTCTGCTTTCAAGTTCGGCTGATTTGTTCCCGTCATTTTCAAACCTGGCGAATAGCCATTGCATGTGAGGTGAAACAGTTCCGGGCGATATTTTCCAGTTATACAATGAATCCTGTTCTGTCCTCCATTTTGACATATAAAGGTCCGCTTCGTGTTGTTTTTCTTTTTTCCGGAAAACGCGGACGGCAACATCAGTCTGAATGGGATCGCCGGAATTTCCCCAATGTGCACGGGAGTAATCCAGAATCCGGTTGAAGCAGGAATCTGACATTTTCTGATCCCCGATGCGGGAATAACAATAGGCTGAAACATAATCCCCAAACCTGGTATCGGGTTCATATGGCATTCCGGCCCCCAGGTTTTCAGGCCATTTCCCGGCCTCGTATACAGCCTGGAGTGCTTCCCTGAATTTCCCCTGATCCATATAATCCACGGCCATTCCAAGTTTTGCTGTTTCATATATGACATGACCCTCCTGCGCACCCTCCTGGGGTAAAATGTTTACTCTGTTAAGAATTTTTATACATTCTTTGTATTTTTGCAAATTTAAAAGCGCTTTAGCCAGGTCAATACCAATCACAGGATTATCAGGGAACCGGTCATAGGCTTTTTTTGCATTTTCAAGCTGAAGCTGAAAAGACCTTTCAGCCTGTAAAAACCCGGTAAGATAATGCCATGTCCTCCATTCGGAGGGATTCAGCCTTACAGCCCGGTTATAGTCATTACAGGGATAACAATAAGGAGTCTGTGCATTTTGAAACAGTTCTGCCCGGGCAATATAAAAGGGGGCATAATCGGGTGCGTCCCCGCATTGCTCAAAAAGTTCCCTGGCTTTATCAATGCGGTGTATGTTCCAGTAAATCAGTCCCAGATAGTAGGTTGTTTTCCAGTTTTCGTGCTGATCCCCTGCCCAGCCTAATACCGGGATGGTTTCCAGTCTGTACGGAAATACCAGGAAGGGGGACATTTCTTCCGCACTTGCCAGGTATGATCGGCTTTTTTCGGGGTTGGAATTCCGGTGCAGATAGGAAAGCCAATAATAAACAACCGGATAAGGGGGGGATTTTTCCAGGACCCGGATGGCTTCCCCGGTCAATCCCAGGTTTACATAACCAAGGGCTAGTTCCAGGTAGCTTTCATACGGCAATTCATTCCGTATGCCGGACCTGAAGCTTTCCAGGTTAGCTTCGTCAGGATGTGACAGATACAGTTCAAATCGGGCATGGTGATTCAGTGGATCTGTCTCGAGCAAGACATTTGCGGTATTGACCGCTTCCTGCGATCTGCCGAGTTTCCTGTTTGCCGTCACCAGTAATTCGTGTGCCGGGATATTCAGACGGTTGTAATCCAAAGATTTCTTTGCAAAGGCAAGCGCGTTGATAAAATCCTGGTTTTTCATCCTGATCGCCGCAATCTCAAGAAAAGATCCGGAACGGTATTCCATTGTTCTTGCCGCAACACTGAAAAACTCTTCAGCCTGAGCCAGGTTTCCAAGTTTTCTGTGGATGACACCGGATATGAAATTGGCACTTCCGTCGTATGTGTCGTTTTCCAGCGCCCTTGAAGCAAATTTAAGGGCCTCATTGTATTCTGCCATGCGGTAATAAAGTTCAGCCACGGCCGGCAATGCCCTTCCATGATCGGGTTCCTTTTTCAGACAGGCAAGATAATACTCCAGGGCTTTGTCATAATTTCTCATGGCTTTCTCGTCCTCAGCCAGATTGTAAAGAAATTCAGCTGAACTGAAATCCTGGTGGGCCGACTTTGCAGGTCTTAGTGTTCTGTATTCATTTATGTCGGATGTGTAGACCAGCAATTTATTTCCGAGAATTACCCTTACCGGCTGGGAATCACCGGCAGCAAAGGGAATGACTTTCCTGAAAACCTGCATGGGGTTGAGCCTGACAAATGCCGAATAAACGGCCTTTTCGCGACTGACAACTTTCAGGCTGTCATTTATTACGCTGTTTGCGCAAAAACGGATGTGCAGGCTGTCACCGGATCTCATTATGTTAAGTGTTCCTGCAGGGGACGCTTCTACGATGCCCTTCGTCTCTTTTACCGGAAACCAGTATTCAGTTTTGGTTTCGGTATAATAGGGCCTGATTGAAAGCTGATCAAAAGGGCTGTTAAAACCGCTCTCCCTGCTGGCCTGATTAAACTTCACACCTGATTGGGCTTCAATGTACTGGCCGTCGGAGTCCGTAAGCAGATCTTCCCATATAGCCCCGTCACGCGCCTGTGACCAAATCCAGATCTTTTTACCCGGTGCATCCGAATAAGGAGCATAATGCCCGAATCCGAATTCATCATCATGCCAGTATCCACCAAACCAGTTCGTAAACAAACCTGAGACATGATATGATTTGCTTGTGCCAAAATTGTTTTCACTGTAAAGGGATAGATCGCGGCCATTTGCGTCCACCGGCCATGGGTTTACGGCGCCGTCATGGCCGATATAGTATGTGCCAGGAAAATAGAACTGCAGATCACGCGTAGCTTTAAACCCCGCATTTTCCCACGACAGATAGGCATCATGCAAAGGAGACGGGTTATACCATATGCTCTGCGTCACAAAATAGGCTTTGTCTTTTGGCAGGATAATGCTGACGCGCCATTGCGTGCGGGATGCCGGATCAAACCCTCCTACTGTGCAGGTGACACTCCCGTCTTTGCCTGCTTTTGTAATATAATCCACTGCAGATGAAGTCCAGGGTGCATGACCGAGGTCGAGCCCGAAGTTATGTTCAATGCCACCGCTTGTCCAGGGACCGCGTATGCCAATTGCACGAAATTTAAGCACATGATTCCGGTAAATAAATTCCCTGCCTGTGGATTTTTCCGTCGCACCCCATACTTTTCCTCCAACCTCCGGCAGGATTGACAAACTTATGTAATCATTTTCAAGTGTTATTACACGCCAGTTTTTTGTCAGGGCGCGATCCGAATAACCGTCAAAAACATACCACGGGTAGAAAGGAGAAACCATGGAATTCACTGCCATGGAAGGCAATGGATTGGGATCGGAATATGGATATGTTTTAACCGGTATTGTTTCTTCCGTGATAGCAGTATTCTGGCCTGTAACTGCATGCAAGCCGGATAACAGACCCAGGAAAAGCAAAACATACCACCGGATACGACCGATCCAGATATTCATTTTATTTTTTTTCGGTTACCATCTCTGTGGATCCTGAAATCTTATTGTCCCGTGCATCTATCCTGCTTGACTTCTTTCCCACAAGGATTGCCGTTGCCTGATTTCCCTTCCCGGTGGAACGAATTGTGTTTCCTTCTATCTTAATGTCATGTGTTTCACCGCCAATGTAAAATCCGCTGGCTTCCCTCGACATTCCATTGTTTTCAATTATATTGTTGGTAAAGGTGTTGCGATGACCGCTGTTCTGTTCGGTCTCTTCACGGAATAAAACACCCCAATGGCCGTTTTCATAGATATGGTTGTTTTCGAAAATATTGTCGGTATCCTGATGACCTATTGATATTCCATTGTGGGCGTTGGCATAGGAAGTGTTATTCCTGAAAATTCCATTCTGTACCCGCCAGCATAAAAATATTCCATCGCCATTGTTGTCGTGGCTTATACAGTTTTCAACCAACGATCGGTCAGAACCTGTACCCGGATGAAATCCCAGTCCATTTCCATTGGAAGCTTCACAACCCCTGACCGAAATGTTTTCTGTGATCTGCCAGCTGAAAGAATCACCGTTGAATTCATTAACGGTAACATTTTCCACGAGGCAATTTTTTGACCTGTGAATATAAATGCCGCCGCCACGGCAACCATTGATATAGTCGTTGGTGGCCTTATTGCCTTCGACAACAAAACCGGCAATTTTTACATTTTCAGCATCCACGGCTTCTATGATGGAACAGCCGTTTGATATTTTCCCATCCAGCGCGGCGATGTAATCATTCACCGTATTGTTATCGAAATAGATCACATTGCCGACAATATCGGTAATAATGGCTGTGGTTACATCCCAACCCTGATTATGCTCATTGTCAGATAATTGTATACCCATTCCTTTCCTGAATCCTGATACATCCTTTACCACAGCTTTTAACATGCCCCAGTCCGCGTCCACAATAAAGTTGGTCCTGAATCCGTCACACTTTTTCAGAATTGTAGACTTGCCGGCGCCGAGCAGTGTGGTATTGGAAGGTATCCTTACCGGGGCTATAATGTCAAAAACTCCGGAACTCAGTTTTACGGTCCCGCCACCTCTTGTTTTGATCGCATCCAGGGCGATCTGAATTGCACCTGAAGAATATCCTGCAATATCTGCCTCAGGTCCTCCCACTGTTATAACCGGTTCAGCATGTCTGACGTCCACCAGTCCGATAACCTGACTGTTTATTTGATTGGTAAAGCACAGGCATAATGCCACCAGGCTTATCTTCCCCAAAAATCTTAATTTCATTTTCTGTCCCTCCTTATTGTTTAAAATCAAATTATTCATTCCTCTTTTTGTTTTCCGGATCATAACCGAAAGTCAATGCGATTTATTACGATGGTGCACAATCATTTCACCCAGGGAGATCCTGCTCTTATCCCATTGTTCCGCGTCATAGCTCCAGATATCCAGGTTTCCTATGGATTTCGGTCCGAAAGGCAATTTAATAATGCTGTTCACCACAGAGTCAGCTCGTTCCCTGTTTTTATCCAGGCCAGCCAGCAATCTCATGTATTCATACTCCTGCACACCGTTCCTCAGGGTTTTTAAACGAATGGACGGACAGGGTCCGTATATATTGGGTACAATCCCGGGACTATATACAAGCAAAGCATTGCCATTCAGTTTTTTATATGTAAATTCCGCATCTTTTTCCTGCCTTTCCTTTGAGGCGTCCTTCCAGGTTTCCGGGTCGTACCATGCATGATCCCATCCTGCGCCAATCCCCCAGCTGATCCAGGAATGGGTATTGTATTTCCAGCAACTCCAGCTGATTGCACGGTCATTTACCATGGGCAGATCGATAAAAGTAATGCTTCCGACCCAGCTGTTGATCTCACTTTCGTACAGAAGGGGCCCGTAAAGCCAGTCCTTTATTCCCATTTCCTGGTACTTCCTGATCAAATCAATATCATAATTAATTGTATGGGAAGCCCAGGAATCGATTGATTTTTTCACCACCGCCATGGCTTCTTCACTGTATCCTCCATCAATTCTGAAATGCGCATCGGGATAATACTCGCGGAACAGATCGCCATAGTAAACCATCCTGTCCCACGCTTCCGGGAAGTAGGATTCGTCCAGTCCGTTCAGATAAACGGTAATTTCCGTTTTTTCAGGGTTTATAAGCGAAGCGTAATGATTGCGGACCTCATTGACGCATGAGACATAGATTTTCCTTTTCCCCGGATCTCTTTCCGTATCAGGTTTGCCTATGTCAGGCCAGCCTGCAGTTCCATGTTTTCCATACACATCAAAAGGAAGCACAAAGGTTTCCAACGGTTCTCCGTAACCCGGACCGTAGTTATAGCCGTATTCTGCCGTAAATGCCCTTCCTGAGAAATATTTGTTCAAACGGTCATCCAGGGGTTTCCAATCCAGTCTGACCTGTCCGTTTTCTGAAATATTAAGTCCGGGATCATAGGTCGGATCCATCAACGCAATGCGGTTGCGCTTAAAAAGCTGATACATTTCAAGTTCCTGTTCCGGGTCCATGTTTTTCAAAAAGCCCTCATGCTGCAGGCTTGCCTTAAATGTGTTTTCATTGGGAATGCCAAAATCCCAGACGTTAAGATCTATGGGTATTTTTTGTGTCATCCCGTCGATCGTTACTGAAATGGCTGAAGAATAAACCCCGGGTTGCGCTTCCTTTTCAGACAAGGGAACATACTGATCAACCCACACGATCATTGATTTCTGCCCATCAATCCGATTGTTGAAATCCGGGAGCCAAAGCGGATATGTCCACCGCGATTTGACCGCAGAAGAATCCTGCTGCAAATATCTGAACGGTATCAATGCATCAGGATACCAGCCTGTACCCAGTGAAGCCCTGGGATATCCCGTACTGGGTGTTTTGACCTCCACTGACCATTCAAGGAACAGTTCAGGATCTGCCGGAAACCTGCCTTCGTTGTTTTCAAACGGGTCCATCTGAATCCGTATGTTTTTCAGGGTTTCTTCTGTGCTGTTGGTAACAACCAGCTGGAAGGAAATATACTCTCCCCGTGCAGCACTCAGAACGACCTGCTTTCCGTCAAATATCCAGTTCTTTCTCAGAAGGGATTCCTTGCGGGCGGGTTTACCTTTTAAGAGAATGAACCTTTGCTCAATTATTTCATTTGTAACAGGGTCAAGCCGGACAGACGAGGGTAAAACTGAAATTTCCCAGGATGAAGTTTTAGAATCTGGTTTTACCGATTTGCAGCCTGACGCAAGTAAAATCAGGAACAACAAAAAACAAGATTTTGGCATAAGTTTATTTTTTGACCTTAATACCGGATTCAGGCAAATTTTCCTGACCATACGACCGCAAAACCGCAAGACCGCAAGGCTGTTTCTTCCCGCTTCCGAATTTAGGAAAAACTTGGTTAAGATGATTATAATCCCTGTAAAAATTCCACTTTCAATTTTTTGCTATATTGCAGGGCGGCATAATTCTACTTTGACAGATTTAAATAATTTCAAATCAATATCGTCCCTACGGGACTTTGAAATATAAGCGTGATCATTTTTCTACCGATATTTCGCCCTGCCTGCCGTCGTTCTGGCCCAAGCCAGGCAGGCAGGTTCTACGAAGCTGAAAAGTGCCGGAGGTACAAAATATCGGTAGAAAGGAAATCTTTAATATGGCTCTGCAAGTCCCGTAGGGACGATATATCTGAAGTCTGTCAAAGTAGAAATAACTTAATCTTAAATAATGAAAAACGGAAATACTTCTTCGGATAAAACTCATCAGGCATCCTGGATTACAGTGGGAACAATCGGATTGTTTTTTTTCATTTTCGGGTTTGTAACCTGGCTTAACGGCATATTGATACCCTATCTGAAAATATCATGTGAGCTGAACCATTTCGAATCTTACCTGGTGGCCTTTTCCTTTTATATTGCCTATGTGATCATGGCAATTCCTTCATCCTGGGTGCTGAAAAGGACCGGATTAAAAGCTGGGATGATGATCGGTCTGTTTATTATGGCAGCCGGAGCGCTTCTGTTCATACCTGCTGCCCTTTCAAGAACATATTCCCTTTTCCTTTCGGGTTTGTTTATTATGGGATCCGGCCTTGCACTTATGCAGACTGCCGCAAATCCCTATATTACCATTTTGGGTCCCATTGAAAGCGCTGCACAGCGAATCAGTATAATGGGCATCTGTAACAAATCGGCAGGCATAATAGCCACATTTTTATTTGGAGTGATGGCCTTAAGTGACGGGGATGCGCTGCTTGCCCATTTAAAAACACTTGATGCTGTGCAAAGGGCAGCAGCACTTGACCAGCTTGCTTCCCGCGTTGTCCTTCCCTATATCGGGATGGCTCTTATCCTGGTGACGATCGGTATTCTGGTTAAAGTATCCGGCCTGCCCGAAATAGATCCCAACACACAAAACTCAATCGAAGACGATACTTTTCATGGTTCGAAAAGCTCAATATTTCAATTTCCATTCCTTCTGTTGGGAGTAATTGCTATTTTTTGTGATGTGGGTCTTGAGATCGTTGCAGGGGATACGATTATTAGTTATGGCCTCAGCCAGGGGATTCCCATTTCAATTGCAAAACATTTCACATCCTTCACCATGATGGCGTCTATCATTGGTTATACCATAGGAGTTATTGTTATACCCCGGTATATTTCACAGAGCAAGGCTCTTCGCATCTGTGCCATACTCGGCATTGTTCTTACGCTGGCTGCGATCGGTTCACCCAGACTGACCTCGGTGGTTTTCATAGCCCTTCTTGGTATGGCCAATTCACTGATCTGGCCTGCTGTCTGGCCCCTGGCAATAGAAGGACTTGGAAGGTTCACGCGGATCGGCTCCTCCCTTTTGATCATGGGTAACCTGGGTGGTGCTCTCCTACCCCTGCTGTATGGACGCCTTGCAGATATAATCAACCCCCAGGATGCATATATGGTTGTTATACCCTGTTATCTCTTTATATTGTACTATGCAATAGCGGGTCACAAAATCGGTAAAAGGGTCAAAGTTGTTGCCTGAATTATGTAAATCGGGTAAAAACTTTCTGTAATTTTATCCTTCTTAACAAAAAAACACCGTATGAAACACGTATCCCGGAGAGGTTTTATTAAATCAGGTACCATCGCCACATTGGGAATGGGGGCCCTTTCAAAATCCGCCTATGCGGCCGGCGGAAACGGAAATGCTGTAAAAGTCGGCATCGTTGGCACAGGAAACAGGGGGACAGGCCATGTCAGCACCTTATTGACCATTGACGGTATTGAAGTTGTTGCACTTTGTGATCTTACAGAGAGCAAGGCCTTAAATGCCGCAGAGTTGTGCGTGAAAGCAGGGAGAAAACGCCCGGCCATTTACATCAACGGTAAAAATGCGTACCGGGACATGCTGGAAAAGGAAAAATTGGATGCGGTCATCATAGCCACCTATTGGGATTCGCATTCCGCCATCGCAGTGCATGCCATGAACAATGGCATTTACCCGGGTATTGAAGTGCCCGCGGCACTTACGATCGGGGATTCCTGGCAATTGGTTGAAACGTCCGAAAAAACCGGGATCCCATGTATGATGCTGGAAAACTGGAGTTTTCGGCAGGATAACCTGGCACTTTTGAATATGAAGCGCCAGGGATTGTTCGGGGATATTGTGCATTGCCATTGTGCCCATTCCCATGACTGTATCGACCATTGGTTTTTCGACAGCAAAACCGGAGATCAGAAATGGCCGGCCGAATACCTGCTTAAATATAACCGGGACCAGTATCCGACGCATTCCGTAGGACCTGTGATCAGCTGGATGGATATCAACAGGGGGGATATTTTTACCCAGATTTATTCTACTTCCTCAGCCTCAAAAGGCATTAACGCTTACTTCCGCAGAGAGTTTGGCAATGACCACCCCAACAGCAACCTGAATTACCGTCAGGGTGACATAGTAACTTCCCTGCTCAGAACAAAAGGAGGCAAAACCCTGGTGATCAATTATGATATGCAATTGCCTCGCCCTTATTCAAACAGGTGGATGCTGCAGGGCCTCAAAGGGGTATACGACGAAGAGAAAGGTACAATCCATCTTGTCGGAAAGAGTCCCGAATATCACCAGTGGGAACCATGGAAATCCTATGAGCAGAAGTATAACCATACCTGGTGGCAGGGTGATTATTCTTCACAATCACACGGAGGCACTGATTTTGTTATGCTGAAACAGTTTACGGACGCAGTGAGGACAAAAGGGCCTACTCCGATTGATGTATATGATTCCGCTGTGATGACTGCCATTGTGGAGTTGTCCGGAATTTCAATTGAGAAAAATGCACCGGTTGATTTCCCTGATTTTACAAAAGGGAAATGGCAAACCAATAAACCTTATTTTGCCCTGGATCTCTCCTCTTCTCCCACCTGATCGGAAGGCAGGTGGTCAGAATATTGGTATACATGTAAGGATTATTTTTTGGCAACAGTCCTCAGAATTATCTAATTTTACTGAATCTTAACCATGAATATTCTTCCCCCTCGCCTTTAGGAGAGGGGCAGGGGTGAGGTGAACATATGAAAGTAAAATTTTGCAGAACGGAAGTGGACTTTCCCGGCGACAAACTGGGTGAGTTATGCGATTCCTCGGATCTGCTTTACAACCGTGAGGCTTTGATAAGCAGGATACAGCAGGATGGTTACCTCTTTCTGAGGAATTTCATAGACCGTGAAACGGTAATGCAGGCCCGGGAAGCCATTGTTAACCATCTGGCCGGCAACAATGCGCTGGTCGAGGGTCAATCTTTGCTGGAGGCTGTTATGCCCAAATCGGGTAAGGAAGTCAGGATGACCGGGCAGAATGTTATCACCCATCATCCTGCGTGCCTGGCCTTGTTTGAAAATCATAAGCTATTTGATTTTTTCAGACTGTTCTTCGGTGAAAATGCAGTAACATACGACTACAAATGGCTGCGGGCGGTCGGAAATGAAAATTTTACGGGCTGTCATTATGACGTGGTATATATGGGCCGGGGATCACAAAGGGTCCATACTGTCTGGATCCCGATTGGTGATATTCCGGTCAGCCAGGGAACGCTGGCTGTGTGTGAGGGATCCCATAATCTTGAGTCATTTTCCCGCCTGAGAAGCACTTACGGAGGTATTGATGTTGACAGGGACCTGATCAGCGAAGGATGGTTCAGCTCGGATCCTTATGAAATCACGGCAAAATTTGGAGGGAGGTGGCTGACCACCGAATTCCATCCGGGTGATATTCTGATTTTCGGATTGTATACCCTCCATGCCTCCACAACCAATCTTACCAATAAGTTCAGGATCAGTTGCGATATCCGTTTTCAGCCTGCCGGAGAAAAAATAGATGAAAGATGGGCAGGCAGGAATCCCCAGGGACATTATGCATGGGGAAAGGACGAACGAAAGGAACGACCAATTACAGAACTGCGGAAAGAATGGGGAATTTGAAATTTACCGAAATATCATAATGATCAGAATCGAAGCAAGCGTCTCAAAAGGGTGGCTCCACAAACATGGCGGATTCAATTTTACGGAACAATATTATACCGATCCGGTTTTTCGATGGGAACAGGATAAAAAAATAAATGCTTATGTAAAAGAAGTATTTCCACGCTTTCCCATTTACAACATGGAGGCCAACCTTGTGCAAGCCGAACACGTCAGGGAAAATCACGTGCTAATAGGTGCCATTCAGCCCAATATGATCCTGGCAACTCTCCTGGGAGCCAGTTTTTCTTTTTTTGAAGATAAAGATGCCGATGTACTGGGAAGACCGCTTGAAAATATATCCTCTCCCGAAGAGCTCGTTTCACCTGATTCCATTTTGACTCATCCGCTGGTCAAAGACCTGGAGAGACAAATTCAGGAAACGCGTAAAGCGGGTCCTCATTTAAAGGTGATCCCTCCGTTTTTCTGGGACGAATCAGGACGTGCCACAATCCACGGGATTATAACAACATCCCTTAAACTTACAGGAGACAACATCATGGTGATGATGATGTCGGATCCTGATCTCACACATGCCATTCACCAGTGGATTGTTGATGCCTATGTTAACCTGATTCATCATTTTGCCCGTCTGGGCGATGTCCCGGTTACTTCGGTTCACGTCGGGGAATGCGCAGGGACCATGATATCCCCGGAATTGTACGATGAGTTTATTGTTCCCTATATCAGTCAGCTTGGCCATAAGCTGGGTTCTGTCCGGCTACATTCATGCGGTTTGTCCGATCACCTGATCCCTGCCATGTCGCATGTCAGCAATCTGAAAATAATTGATTCCGGATCAGGAACTTCTGTAGGCAAAATCAGAGAGGTCATGGGCCGTGAATTTATCGTCCACATTGCTCCTCCCATGGAATTACTGCTCGAAGGCGTTTCACCTTCGGAAATATTAAAATGGCTGGATACCACCCTTTCAGAAAACAGGGAAGGCCCGCTTCAGATCGCATATCATATTGAACCCGATTATGATACACGGAATTGCCTGGCCATTCATGAAGAACTTGAAAAAAGGGGACTTTTTATAAACAGGCGGTTATACTAACGATCAATCCGGTTCGGATTCAGGACCTGTTTCAATGCTTACCCTGCGGTAATCGAATTTATGTCGTTGAACAGGCCTGTTGAAACCCTCCTCCAGGAACTCATAGCTTTCGCATTTTAACCACAGGTCAATTCTGGTACCCCCGGGAACAGCGGGATCTATCAGAATCCGCGACTGCAGATTCGGTGCGCCGCTGTATTCAGCTCCCTTTATGTTGTACCGGAGATCCGGAACACTTATCCATTGGTATTCGGAAGCATTGAGGAGGTATGCCGGGTGCCAGGTATTCCGGTCAGCGGATCCCATTCCCCTTGAAAGGCGAATATATAACTCTATGGTCTCTCCGGGTTCAGGTATGGAATTTCCGTTGCCGGTGCCTCCGCTCAGGGTATCCATCAAAATCTCATGTGTGCGGTTATTATAAATCTCTGCCTGCCTGCTGTTCCCGTCAAGGATCATAAGATCAGCCATATCAGCCGGCAGGTGTGCTTTGGGTACCGGATATATCATAAGATCCAGTTTATCCTGCAGGGTATCGCCATCCATGACCCTGATGGTAATTCCCGCGATAATTTCTGCGCTTCCTCCTGCAGTGTCAGGTTTTTCTGTCATTACACGGAAAGGAAAGCACTGTTTTAGCTCCTTCTTCTCACCTGGTCCGATGCTTTCCACTTTCATCTTATCCCGGATGAAACTGACACCTGAATGGCCGGTTCCGGCTTTCAATTGCAAAGGTCCCGACGATTTGGTACCTACATTTACGAGAACAAAATCCAGGCTGTATTTCCGGCCTGTTTCACAATACATGTCCTCCTGATCATGAAGCGGGATCAGAAATAATTTCGCGCCGGAGTCTGCAGTTTTTATTCCCAGCGCATGACCTCCGCCTCCAAGACGGATCTTAAGCCTTCCGTCTACATCAGCCTGCGCCCCGGAAATTTGAAAATCTCCGGTTGAACGGTTGAAATCGGTTACAACATAATGTTCCGAAGGTTTATACAAGGCATCCGAAAAAAGGGTAATCTCTTCATTCCTGACCAGGGGTCCGTTGGGCAGATAAGGCCGTGAACATACCAGCATCCCCGAGGCCGACACTTTTTCAAGTATTGTAAAGGCAGCAGGATCGCGTTGGACACTGACTTCGGTATTCCAGACCCTGAAACAGGTAAAAGGATCAGCATGATGCCAGGTAAGGGGAACAGGATGTTTCCTTGTAAACTCGTCCATATGGAATTCAAACTGATCCGCAATTCCGACCGCCCGGTGATCAGGATAATTTATAACCCTGTATTCAAACCGGCCCAGGTCTGCCAGATCCCAGACACTTTTTTGTTCTGCATAGTACTGGCGGTACCGGTCACCGTCGGCTATGGTGATCCGGAGCGGTATTCCTTTCAGGCTCCGGTAGAGCTCACGGTTAACAAAACACACTTCCTTGCCAACCGGACCAAACATGGCAGCATCCGGGGAAGGGGAGAACATGCTGGCACACCCGATGAGATCTTTGTTCTGACTGGCAATCCAGGGCGACATGAGCCCACCCATACTTTGTCCCGAAACAGCCCTGTGATCCCGGTCGGGTATTGTGCGGTAAAGTGAATCTACAACGCCTATCAGTTCCCGTATGTATTTTGAAAAATGCATGCCGGTCATTGCAGGCCTTCCTTCCTGTGTGCGTGTGCCATATTCAAAAGCCAGTCCGTAGTCCCATGTGGATCCTCCGGGCGTCGTTCCGTCGACATTTACAATAATCAGATCATGATTATTTATAAAATCTTCAAATTCAGATCTGTAAGTCTCCTGGGCATAGGAACCTCCGCTTCCGTGAAACCAGTATAAGACCGGATAACGCTTCCCGGATTGAGAGTAGTCAGGAGGAAGAAACACTCTGTAATGGCGCGTGGAATTCATTACTGTACTGAAATGAGAACGGTCTTCAATTGCTGCACACGGGCAACGTAAGTGCATGAATATTGTCAGCAGCAAACCTGACTTAATGGCTATACGGATCCCGGTTTGACACATGAGTTTAAAATTAAACATAAAAGTTGATTTGGTTCCTCAACATTTGGCGGATTAATATTCGATATCATGATAATTTCCCTAATTTGGTATCTGATTAGTCAGATCCGATTTTTTTGTGTAAAGCATAGTTAAAATTTCATATTTCATGAAACAGGGATTATTTGGTTTTCTTCTTGCTGTTTTGACTTCGTGCAACAGATCTGAAAAAGTGGCTTATCAGGACTTAACACCAGCGGAATTTTCATCGAGGCTGAGCAAATGTCCGGTTGCCTATCTTCCATTGGGTACCCTGGAATGGCACAGCCACCATCTGCCTTTGGGATCTGACGGTTTGCAGTCTGAAGGATTCTTCAGGCGGCTTGCCAAAGAAACGGGAGGCATCGTTCTTCCCATGCTGTTTATGGGTCCTGATCCTTATGATACCACCATTGACGGCCGGGATTATTACGGGATGGATTGCGGTAAGCTGTTCAGTGATCAGTGTACGTATGAAATACAACAGCTTACGGGAAGCGTTTACTGGGTGCCGGATTCAACCTTTGACCTTATGATAAATGGCCTGATGAAACAATTAAGCCGGGCCGGATTCAAAATTGTGGTCGCCCATGGTCATGGCCCATCCACCAATTATATCAGGGAGCATGCCGGGGAATTCAGGGATCGTTATAATCTCACCGTGATGCATTGCTGGGGAGATGACACAGAGGACCTTTGCCTGCAATGTGATCATGCCGCTGCCAACGAAACATCGATCATGATGTACCTTCACCCTGAGTTGGTGCACATGGAAAATCTGCCTTCCGATCCGGCTGTTTTTCCCCTGGGGATGCTTGGCAAGGATCCGAGGATACACGCAAGCAAAAAAATGGGAAAGGCCATTATTGATTTTGAAATTGAAAAAATGAAAAAGATCATTAAAAATGAATTGAAAAGAATGGGTTACTAGGATTATTGTTTCAGGGGCTTCGCCCGTTTCAGGTTTCAGCGGTCAGTGGTCAGCTTTCAGCCTATAGATACAACCTACAACTTACAACCTACAACCTACAACTTACAACCTACAACTTACAACTTA
>Ga0209593_10000265_pt1 | contig 26987 bp, 23 predicted proteins | sample PPLLaktember2015_3_FD_187260 | JGI IMG/M metagenome (GOLD analysis project Ga0209593, IMG submission 187260) | Freshwater sediment microbial communities from Prairie Pothole Lake near Jamestown, North Dakota, USA - PPLs Lake P7 Core (6) Depth... | ecosystem: Environmental > Aquatic > Freshwater...
ATTATATAACCGTTCTCCATAAATGTTATCTAATATAAGTTCGATTTTTTTACTTAATGAAAAAGCAAACCTGGAAACGTGCACCCGTGCACCCGTGAACCGATTATTATCTTTTCTCAATTCATCAATCATCATTCATCATTTCAAAGGCACCGACACGCCCCTATAGCAAAAAATAACCTTAACTTAGTGACATTCCCGACTGTCCCCTTTTTTGTAATTTAATAAAAGTTTTTGGTCCCACCTTTTTACAAAAAGGTGGGTCGCAGGATGGCACAACGTGCCATAATAATCCCCCGCTGTGTGGTTTTTTTGACTGTCCCCAATCCTCTTATTGTAGAAAACCGGCAAGCTGCTCCTTCAATTGCTGCTGAAGCGTTTCGGGCGTATCGGCGAATTGAAGATCGATGCGATCGCTGCCTAAACCGATTTCGACCGCGTGCTTAATAAAAGCATTCTCCCGGATCGGTTGCTTTCCCAATTGTTTAACCTGGCCATTAAAAAAGATGAAGAGTTTATCGAGAACGCGATTGAAAAAGGGAATCCTGGCAGATAGGAAAAGGATAGTGAGGAAAGCAAGAGCCACCGCTTCTGCGGCAACGGGATCCGCAGCAGCAAAAACAAGGGAAGTCGGCGGCGTAACACGATATGCTTCGCCTATACCCATTTTCCCAATCGGGACCATATATTTATTGGGACCCAGGGTCACCTGGGCTTGGGTGGCTGTAAACAAAGTTAAACGAAGCTTTTCCCGGAAAGCGGTTTGGATTTCGGTGATTTTTTGAAAAAAAGCATTCATATGGTCATTATGGGGATGGAGTTTTGCTTTTCGGGCACAAAAGCGAATATATGAATAAAAAGGTCCATCAGCGTGAAATTGGAGACGGCTGTCTTCCCGAAGGAAACCCACCATATTTTTGAAACCGAGTGTTACACCGCCCTGGACATGAGTGCTGAGACGGGGCAAATTGATAATATGGCGAACGTCTCGGATCCACTTCGTATAGAAGAAACCATCGGGCCAGGAGGGGGCTGCCCCGGGTTTGAAATGAACGAAACCCGTTTGCCAGTCCTGCGCTTCAATGGATTCAAACCGCAAGGATGAACCTTCGGCCATGCGGGAAGCCATGTAATTTTCTTTTGAAGAACCTTTTACCACACCTTGAGGCCCCATCACGACGAATTCCACCCCAGATTGATCGGCAGCGATGACTTTGGCCCCCCGCTGGAGGAGAAGTTCGGCAGTGGCATGAAGGGATAAAGGGTGGGTGGTAGCCGGGTACAAATCAGGCGAATTCAAAGCTGGTTTTAAAAGAACCGTTTCGCCCGGTGAAAGCCAGGAGAGATTATCGGTAGTTTCTAAAATGACCCGGGTAATGGTTTTTTTTAGTTCTTCATCCGGTGCCCCGGCGGGTATACCGTGGATGAATACAGGGGCAGGCGGATGGCTTCGATTGTTTTTCGATGAGTTTTGGTCAAGCATGTTTTCCTCCCATAGGTGAGAGATTAATTTCGCATGATGAGGTACCTCGCCATCCAGATACTAATAATGGATGCGACGAATAAGCCTAAAGAGAGTTCGGTTAAATTCCAGGTCCTGTTCCAGAATTCCGGGGCAAAATCGGGGTCCAGTGTTAATTTCAAAACAAACCCCGCTGTGGATGCGGCAAAAGAGAATTTCCCGAAAAAGCCCAGCAGTTTAGCCGGTACTGTTTTAATATTGCTGATAGCGCGGCCGGTGCCTTTGAGTATTTTTTCCAACCTGGATAGTATTTGGTCGGCGCGGCGGGGAAGCGTGACCATGACGTAAGCCGATTCCACCAGGACTTCCAATAAATTTTGCTGCCGTATTTTCTGTGCCCAGGTTTTGACCATCAATTTCCGGAGATAACGGGTGGTGACTTCGATGACATCGATTTTAGGGTCCAATTGGAGGATAATGACATCGGAGATCATCAACAGCCGGTAGAACCTGGAGGTAACTTCCGGGAAATAGAGGTTATATTTGCGCATGATCATTCCTTCCCGGAACATGCGGCGGAGGGCGCTGCGTTCGCTGAGTGGGGCTTCCGTATCCTTGACATCTTCCAACCAGTCCGCCATCAATTCTTTCATTTCACGTTCGAAATGGGTTAAGTCGAGATTGGAAGGCGGTTGAATGACTTCCAGGAGTGCGGAATAAGCTTCATCGATTTCATCCTGGAAAAAGGCCTGTAAATATTTGAGTGTCATTTCCCGGAATTTTTTATCCATTTTCCCCACGATACCGAAATCCACGTAACCGATGATATTATCTTCCATGATGCAAATATTGGCTGCGTGGGGGTCGGCGTGGAAGTATTTTTTTTCAAAAGCCTGGATAAGGGAGTTTAAAAGGAGGTTTTCTGCCACGGTGGGAAGATGGATACCGCGTTCTTTGTATTTTTCCAACTTTTCATAATCATTGGAGTTGATAGCCGTAAGGATTTCATTCATCCAGACCCCTTCCAGGAATTCCAGGGTTAAGACTTTACCGGTGGTGTACTCCCAGTAGACTTTGGGGATTTTTTCCCTGGGGTTTTTGATGGGGCTGCTGCTCATCTTTCTAATATACCGGGCTTCCTGGAGATAATCGAGTTCTTCTTTGGTATAAACAGCAAAATCGGAAATAAACGGGTAAAGGCGGAACGTGCCGAGAATGCACAGGAAATCGATGAGGCGAGCCGCTATTTTTAAAATTACCAGTTCTGTATAAACAATAGGGCGGATATTGGGTCTTAAGACTTTAAGTACCACCTTTTCCCCGGAAAACAGGACAGCGCGGTATACCTGGCCGAAAGAGGCGGCAGAAATATGCTTCGGCTCAAATGAATAAAAGAGCCGGGAGATTTTTTGTCCCAGTTCTTTTTCAATCATTTTGATGGCTTTTTTATCTTTGAAGGGGGGGGCGTTGTCCAGGAGTTTCATCAACTCGACGCAATATTCTTTGGGAAGGAAATCATGCCTCATGGAGAGGATTTGACCCAATTTGATAAACGTGTATTGGAGATGCTCGAAGAGTTTCCTCAAGATAATGGGTCGTGTGCTGTGGTATCCTCTCCCGGTAAAAAGAAAAAAAGTTTTTTCTACCACCAAGGCAGCGATAAAAAAACAAATGTAAAAAGGAAGGACAAAGAATATTTTTATGAACCGGCTTAGAATGATAAATATGACCATTAATGAGAGGGGGGGTTATTCTTTGAACTTTTTTGCGATTAAATCGAGTTTTTTGTTCAACTCTTCGATGTCTTTTTTAGTAGGGATATTCATGGTTTCAAGGGTTTTAACCACTTGTTCGCCTACTTTTTTCTCGATATCGCCTTCGATTTTTTTCATCTTGTCGAAAGTTTCTTTGAACATTTTCTGGTTTTTTTCAAGGGTTTCGTCACCCTTTTTAATCATGTCATTGACAACCTCTCCTGTTTTTTCAACAGAATAAGCCATCAACCCCACGCCGAATAGCATGCTTTTTTTTACCAAGCTAAAAACATCGCCCATATTTTACCTCCTATACTAGTAACCAAAGTATACAAACCTGGTTTTTTTTTGTCAAGTCCTATAACGATAATAATCAATTATTTTTGTCTTGGGGGTTCGCCTTTTTGTCAAAATCGTCACGGATGGTGCTTAGTGGATTGGGTGGGCAGCGTATTTGTTCGTTCGGGGAGGGGTTTTATTATGGCGCGCTGCGGCTTTTGCCGTGCGGTTACGATTCATTTTTCTTTGACAAAAGCCATTTTCCCAAGCTTGACGAGCCTGTTTTTCATATACTCGTAATTGCTCTCATTATTAAAAAGCCATACTATTCTTGTTTTCCTATTTTTGGGAATACCCGGTTTCGGGGCATACCCGTCGGTAAAAATGATCAAACCGTCATACTCCCTGTACCTATCGATATAATCCATAAGAGGTTGAAAATTTGTTCCCCCTCTCCCCAGCACCTTAATCTCTTTTTTTGCTTTTTTCAGGCTTAACTTCTCGCCCTTAATCTCGGTATCAAAAGAGATCACATCCAACTGTTCGATCCCGTATTTAAAAAACAGGTTGACAATGGAAAATCCTTTTACCAAATCCTTATTGCTAATGGAGCCGCTTACATCGACGGCGAAAAGAAGTTTGGTGGTGAAATCTCTTTTACTTCCCATATACTGGAAATCATATCTTCGACTGGGTTTCATCCGCGAAAGCCTTCTCGAAACGGATAAAACCGATGCCCTGAAAGATTTCAGGATAGATCGATAATCGACTTTCGGTTTTAGGGTTGCCAGGATTTTCTCTTTAATGTTTCCGCGCAGGCTGCCCCAGTTGTTGGATGAAGCTGCTTCAGTGATTTTCTCGTTGACCAGGTTTTCATAATAATCGTTTTTTTCCCAATTTTCGCAATTTTCCACACCGCTGGCGCTGTCGATATAGTCTTCCAGTGTCACATCGCGCGAAGTTTGGCTTGGAGCCCCCGGTGGTCCGGGTGTTTGCCGGTCATCGGCCGGTTGTTCGGCGGTGTTGTCCGGCTGTTCGGTGGTGTTGTCCGGCTGGTTTATGGTTTTACCGGTTTTTTTGCTGTTGTCAGGCGTTGCGTCGCCGGGATTTTGTATTTGTTCTAATAATTTATCGTAATAAAATTCAAAATGTTTTCTATCATAGTCGTCGGTAGAAAAGGCATCCCTGGCATATTCAAAATCGAGAGATGTATGTAAATATTCTTGCACCGTAATGTTGCTGGCGCGGTATGAAAGAGAATCGATCTCTTTTTTCCTGGTGTAAGGGTGTTTTAAAATAATTCGCATAGCTTCGAAGCATAAAACTTCATAAAGCTGCTCCGGGGTTAATGCGCTTAAAAAATCGGGGTTATACTCGATTTTCCCGGCACCGCTCCTGATGGTTTTTGCGTGTGCGCTGGGAATAACGGAATGAAGGGACCATGCGGAGAAAAAGAGGGGTTCCAGTATATACCATTTTTCGACGATTTTAGTGATACTTTCCCCGGCTGTTTTCATTATAGATCGATTCCTGAAATATAATCCGATAGTTCTTTCATAATTTCAACGGATTCAACCAGGACAAAGGCGGCCACTTTTTCAAATTTTTTGTTTTCAAACATGGAGGCAAGATGGGCGACGGCTTCGTTAAATTTTTCTTTTTTCAGATGCTTGATATAAAGGGCAAAGTTCTTCAGCAGCAGGTTTTTTTTATCGAAGTTACCGTTATTGATGAAATAAATAACCTGTTCGTTTAAAAAGATATAATCCTGGAGTTTAAAGGATTTGAGTTTGGCCTTTTTAGCCTCGAAATGATATAAGATATCTTCAGCCGACACCAGGATTTCAGTGTCCAGGCTTTTTTTGAAATTAATCGCAGCGGAAACACCGACAATACCTGAAATAATTTTAACATGAGAAGCTGTAACCCTGTCGATATTTTTGATAAAATCAGAGACTCTTTCCCAGGCTCTTCGGTCCGGGTTTTTCTCAATTTCGTAATGATAAATGTCGTTTTTCAAATCAATCGCAGCGCTGCCGTCCAGGAAGAGGTTCTCTTTTTGAATAAAAGAGATGACCCGTTTGTCGATACCGGTGCTGTTGGCCCAAAGCAGCCAGTCTTCGACAGTAGGAGCGAATTCATAAATATTGAATCGTGAAACCAGGGCGGGGTCCAGGTCGGTAAGTTGGTACTCATCGCCGCTGTTGACCGCGGAAATAACAATACTTCCCTGGGGGAGTTTTTTCCCGGCCAAAGTTTTAGTCAAGGTCAAATCCATAACGGATTGAAGGATTTCCGGTCGGGCCCGGTTGAGTTCGTCGAGGAAAAGAACCACGGGTTTGTTATCTACGGGCCACCAGTAAGGGGGTAAAAACTCGGAATGCCCGGTTTTTTCATTTTTGTACATGAGGCCGATGAGGTCGCCCGGGTCGCTCATTTGTCCGAGGAAGAAAGCGACGATTTTCATTTTTCTTTTGGTTTCGTAGTACTCTGTCAATATCCGGGATTTCCCGATGCCGTGTTTCCCGACCAGCATGATGTTTTGTTCCGGCGGGGTGCCGGCCAGCACGTCAAGCAACTCTTTTACGTCGATTTTAATCATGGTAACTCCATTTGGGTGCATTGGGCGGTGTATATTTTTTATGTTTTATCGTAATGTTTTTTCCCCTGAGATCGAACAGCGCCGCTATGGCGCTTTTTATATTTTGAAGAACTTCCTGGAAGTGTTTGTAGGGGATATCGATTTCAAACATTTCGGAATCGGACAGCTTGATGAGGAATTTAATTTTAGTAACGTAAACTTCCAGGGCGTAGGTCAGGTTTTCCTCGGCGGCAAGCTCTTTAATCTTTGCCGTTATGGCCCCGTGCTTTATATCCTTGATTTTTTCATGTTTTTTCCAATTTTTTTGGGCGGTTTCTTTTCTTTTTTCATCGGCCTTATTCGCTTTTTCCTTTTCCGATTTCACCAGGTTTAGCAGGATATCGATGTCTTCGGTCCCCCGGCAGAAAAACGGCCCTTTTTTACTTTTATCGTTATTGTCATATCCTTCGATAATCAAATTCCCGTTTATATCGAAAGTAATAACAATGAAAGGTTTTTGCTTGTGCCAGGACGTGTCGATTACGAAAGCCACGCTGTTTTTTTTATTATAATGAGCCAGGTGCGTATAATAATGGTCCCGATCCCTGTTAAAAAGGGTCAGCAGTGTGGGTTTGCAGTTTTTTTCAAAGGAGTCCACTATAAAATGAATCTTTTCCGAAAACTGTTCCTGTGCCGCCGGGTCTGCCATGTTTAACGCAGGTCCGTTATGTTTGAATTTTTTTTCAATCGTTCTTAAAATTTTGTTTGCCGATAATGCCATAGCTAAAAACCTCGAATGTCTCAGGGATCCGTATATTTGGTAAAATGTCTTAATTGATACTCATTATTTAGCGATCTAAAATTAACATTTGCCACGATCCCCGATTTTTCCAATTCTCTTGAAGAGTCGACGATATTTTCAATTTTCCCCATTTCTTGTTGGAATTTGGAAAAAAGAATGTCTATGGTTATAATGCCTCTTTCGCCGATTTGGATGGATAATTGGAGTTTGTTATTTAACTCCTCGAGGTAGAAATTAAATTTTTTCTTTTTGGCCAGTTCTTTAATACGGGCCAGTACAGCTCCCTTTTTTAATTTTTTAATTTTTTCGGTTTTTGTTTTTTTATTATCCAAATCCCTGTATTTCTCCATGACAAGGTTGTAAAATTCGAGCAGGTCTTCTATTTTACCGGAAAAATTGTAGAACTGTTTTTCATATTCAGGCTTGATACAAAGTTTATCCTTGCCCATTTCTTTTTCGAAGGAGATAACCAGTCGGGCGCGGTCATACCAACTCCCGGACCGATAGGGATTGGGAATTTCAATGCGCAAATTTCTTTCCTTGTCAATCTCTTTCCTTCCGAAATAACTCGTGTAATTATTTTCGATTTTGAGATTGAGATTATTTTTCTCTTTTATTTTTTCTTTTAAACTATTGATAATGTTTTTCTGTTCCGACATATTTTCTTCATATAGGGGGGGGTGGTCTGAAAAAAATTCCCTGGTTATTTTGTTTAGTGATTTTTTGCGCATGGCATCACCTTAAGGCTGTCCCGGGTAAAAGCCGCAGTCCCCAGGAATACCCGGGGATCCCCCTCCAGGTGATGTTTTTCTTCTATCAACTGCAGCCGGGCATTCCCGGGATGCCCTGGATATGTTCATTTTTGTCGGCATATTTAACAAATACCACAAACTTCAATAAATATCAAGCGATTTTTTTGCACAAGAAGTCGTAAGTTTGCTATTTTCTGCATTATGATGGCTTAATGGAGTATCCCGAACGTTTTGGTTTGAAGAGAAATAAGTAATTCCATGTCGCATTATCCCGTGTATTTTCGAAAATAAAATTTTTCGCCCGGCGCAGTACCTCGTTTTTTTTTATTGATAGCACTCTTATTGGAATCGAATTCAAAAATCATTTCAGCCATAGAATAAATGTTCCATTGTGCTTTTTGAGATTTTTTTCATTGCCGATATTTTCATTGCCGGCCATTTGTGCTAAAATACTTTCATGGAAAACACTATTTTAGAAATCAAGAATATTACAAAATCCTACGATGAGATCACAGCGTTGAGTAATTTCAGTTTGTCCCTTCATAAAGGCGAAGTACTGGGCCTACTAGGCCCCAACGGCGCAGGCAAAACAACCCTTATTTCTATTCTTTCCGGGACGGTTAAAGACTTTACCGGCACAGTCTCCTTTAAAAACCAGGACCTTTTCTCCAACCGCCAACTGAAAAACTACATCGGCATCGTTCCCCAGGATATGGCTTTTTATGAAGACCTGAGTGCGACAGACAACCTGCTTTTCTGGGGGGGACTGTATGAAGTATCCTACCCGGAATTGAAAAAACGGGTGCACGACATCCTGGAAACCGTGGAACTCAGCGCCAGGGCTAAAGAACCCATCAGCCGCTTTTCCGGTGGTATGAAACGACGGCTCAATATCGCCATCGGGCTCATCCATAAACCGGAACTGCTCCTGCTGGACGAACCGACAGTGGGCATCGATGTGCAAGCCAAAGTAAATATCCTGGATATTATTAAAAACGTAGGCGCTGCAGGCACATCGGTTATTTTTACCACCCACCAACTGGCGGAAGTGGAACAAACCTGCTCTCGCATCGCCATCATGGATAAAGGAGTCGTACTGGCCCAGGGCACCATGGACGAATTAATCAAGATCGTGGGCGAAAAAGAAATCGTCGACGTAGACGGCGATTTCACCGCAGACCGGTTCTCCGAAGTCATGAAAGGTATCGACGGAAAAGGCATCGAAATACTCTCGGTCACAGACAAAGTGGCCAGCATGGCTTTCGATAATACCGACCGGATACCATCTCTTATGGAGCGATTATTCAAAAATAATATCGCAGTCAGGGATTTGAAAATCAAATCCCCCAACCTGGAAGCGGTTTTCCTGAAACTAACGGGAAGAACCCTGAGGGACTAAACCGTGAAACCGATATCATTAATCTTTAAAAACGATCTGAAACGACGGGCTAAATCTCCCTTCAGCATCTTGGTCCTCCTAATCATCCCCTTTGTCTTAACTACTCTTATCGGTTCTATTTTCGGCCAAAATGATGAAGAAAACAAACTACCCTCCATCAAGGTATTGCTGGCAGATAACGACAAAAACCTTATTTCAAAGTTTTTAACGGGTTCCTTCGATACGTCCCAAATGAAAGACATGTTCCAGGTTACGATAGTGGAAGAACCCGCAGGACAAAAACTGATCTCCAAGGGCAAAGCCTCCGCATTGGTGATCATCCCGAAAAATTTTACTGAAGACATCCTCAGCGTGAAAAAAACGCAGATCCGGGTGATCAAAAATCCCTCCGAACAATTCTTGCCCAATATCGTGGAGGAATATTTAAATACGGTGGCGGTACTTCTATCCGGCGCAGTCCAGGTTTTCGAACCGGAAGTCAAAGAGATAAAAGCCTTGATGGATACGCCTTTCGAAAAAATCCCCATGGCCGGTGCATCTCCCTTCATGGAAAAAATCCAGGAAAAATTCAAAATATTGCAAAAATACCTGTCCCCCCTCTTATTGGAACTCCAACAAGAAACCATAGGAAAAAAAGAGGCAAAGAAAAAACCGTCTTTTAATATTTTCAGCGCGATATTACCCATGATATCCATCATGTTTCTTATGTTTATCATCGAAGTGTTTATGCGGGAAATTCTCACCGAACGTGAAGACGGGAAATTAAAACGGATAATGTTTGCCCCGGTTCGGCCCATGGATTATATTGTGGCCCGGATCATCAGCGGTTGGATTTTCGGGATAATGGTATATGCGATCGTAGTTGTGGCCGGGATCCTGTTTTTTAAGATCAAATGGGGGAATTACTTTTACCTGGCCATATTGGTGGCAGTAACCTGTTTTTGGATCGCCTCATTGTTTGCGCTGATGTATGCTTTCTTTAAGAACAAAAACCAGGCCGGTGCGTTTATCAGTCCCATCATCCTGGCTTTTAGCGTTTTCGGCGGCAGTATGATGCCTATCGAGCAAATGCCGCACGCTTTTAAATATATTGCCAATTTCACCTTGAACTATTGGTTTATTCAAGGTACAGGGCATATTGGCCGCTATGTATTTCCCTCCACCGCTGTCCTATCGATGGCGGTCACCGGGATCATCCTATTTTCGGCCGCCGCGCATGCGCTTAATAAAAGGATAACCGTATGAAAAAAATATGGCATATTGCACTTAACGATATTTTCCTGATGGTGAAAGACAAAATTTTTCTCTTCTGGGGCCTGGCTTTCCCCATGGTGTTTATAGTCCTCTTCGGGACTGTTTTTAAATACGATCAAACGTCCGTCAACGCGGCATTAACCATTCAGAATAAAGACACCGGCAAGTGGGGCGCTTATTTCATTGAAAAGCTCAAAGCACCATCCATAGACATTATCCTTGTAAAAGAATTACCCAAAGAATATAACCGCATCCTGGTACTGCCTGCGGATTTCTCAAGTAAAATCGAAGGAATGAAAGCCCAACAATTGCATTTTATAAAGAAATCCGAGGCCAATGTTAAAGCCGCGGCCCAGGTGGAGACCAAAATCATCCAGGCCATCGCTAAAATAATAACGGAATTAATATTGTATGGGGATAAAGATTTAAAAGCTTTTTTCGATCAAAAACCGGGATTCAAGAACATACTGGAAGTTAAAACCGGGTTCCCGGAAAACACCATAACCAAAATCCCCTCGGGTTTCGATCATGCGATCCCCGGTACTATCGTGCAGTTTATCATCATGATGGTATTGATTTACGGCGGCGTTTCGGTGATGGAAGACAGGAAGCGGGGTGTATTGAGCCGGATTCTTTTTTCTCCAGTTTCTATCCCCGGTTTATTCGGGGGAAAATTTTTAGGGCGGTTAATGATGGGTTTGGTGCAGGCAGGGATTTTGATTATCACCGGGATACTTTTTTTTCATTTGAACCTCGGTAATATCCCGCTCTCGTTGTTGAATCTCTTGGTATTTTCACTTTCTATTTCGTCGCTTAGTATCTTGATCGGTTCCATATTCGGCAAAGAAGATTTGATTGTCGGTGTATCGGTCCTGCTGTCCAATCTTTTTGCGGCGTTGGGAGGGTGTTGGTGGCCCATCGAGGTGGTACCGGGAACATTTAAAACCCTGGGATTTATTTCCCCTGCGTATTGGGCAATGGATACCTTTCACCAAATCATCTTCTTTAATAAAGGTCTTGCCGATATCTGGGTGAACCTGGCGGTGCTTTTGGGATTTACTGCCGTGTTTACTTTTTTAGCGGTGAAGTTTTTTAAAATTAAAGCGGATTAACGCAGCTTTTTGTAAAAGCCATCACGGATGGGCGGCGAGCCCAAAGAAGCGTTTGATTAACGTGAATTCTACTTCTTGGAACGCCGAGACAGCGAGAGGACACGGGATCGCCCTCTTTTGGTATTTTTAAAACCGAGACCAAGGCGAAAAATCTCAGGCATTAAATATTCTTCTTTCTCCCTGGTTATTACACCGTTGTTATCCAAAACAGCGATTTCATCCCCATCTAGTTGAACCTGTTCGCGGGTGAAGGGGATTACTTTCGAATCTTGGTCGGTTATATTTTGAAGTTTTTCAAGAATTGCACCCAGGTTAGGATTTTCAACAAAAATTTCTTTAATTTTTTCCTTACTGCATTCTTCGATTGAATTACGAATCGCCATATGTGTAAGGATGCGATCGGCCCAGAAATTATCTCCTATAGAACCTTTAGCTGATTTATTCAGTAAACGGACGATATCCCGGGCTTGAATTTGACCGTTAAGATCGGATAACACAGAAATGACCCATTCGGCGGTTCGGGCTTCTTTTCCCTGCTCTTTACCGAGTTTTCTTCCCCATAGTGGTACCATTAGATTGGTGAGTTCGGTCTTATCCATTTCTTGTAAAGATTTATCCTTCATTTCCGGCAGCACTTTTGATTCGGTGGAAATCCAGGCCACCAGCCTTAATACTTCTTCCTCTTCCCATTTTAGTCCATAGGAAGAGTAAATGCCCATTAATTGGGCATGATTTTGTTTTACCGCATTAATAACCATATCGCGGCGAGCGAACACGATAAGTCCTACCTGCCGGGAGGGTTGCAGTTTCAGCCATTCCGGTACATCCTGGAGCAGCGATCTTAAAGCGATTTGTTCATTTTCCAAAGATGAAAGATTATGAAGAAGGTCTTCCAATCCGTCGAATACTGCAACTATAAGTTTTTTTCTATTTTTTAAAAACTCGTTAAATCTTCTCCCGGCAGTTTCATTTAATACTTCAAAGCCGCAACTCCAGGCAATAACATTTAGCCAACAATCTCTCCACTCACCTTCATGTAAATTTTTTTTCAAATTGGTCAGTAAATAATTCCTGATTTCTTGGATAATAATCGATCGCTCCAATCCAAGTTTTTTAACCAATTCCAACTTTATTTGTTCGATTTTTTCCGGGAATGAAATACTTTTTGAAAAAAAGACAGGGGAAATACCCGCATCAATAGATATGTCCATATCCACTGCATCTTTCACAAAACTCTGCCATGTCTCTCTCAAAGCAATTTGAAGATATGTATACGTTTTGCCTGCGCCCTTGGCTCCGACAACTACAGCAATAGGTACTTTGTTACTGAAATCCGAAGCCAGGTTTCTCAGGGGGGATATAGTTAAAAATTTTTCAATACCGCTGGTCTCTGCAAAAATAAGTTTTTCAGAGAAATCAGCCAAATTTTTTCTTTTCTCTTTCAATCCTTTTTCAGTCATTTCACTATTAGGGGGATTTATTTTATAACTGGTTAGCGGGAGCCAATTATTCAATTGTTTCATTATATTAACTAAGTCGGCCCCGTGGATTTTCTGCAATACATCATTCCAATTACCGGGGAGCACGGATAATTTTTGATTGAAAATTGAGTGGAACAAAATTAATTCCACAGCTTCATCTTCATTTTCGCTTATATTTGCCGCGTCGGATATATCATTTTCTTTATCCTGGAGAAAATCGCTATTTATTAATTCGTCGGGAATCTGGGTAATAAGAATAGACAGTTTTGAATAATCAAGGTGGGCGATAGCTGTAAAGTGGTTTAAAATATTTAAAATTCTACAGGTTCCCTTTATGGATTGTTCGCTTAAAGTTGTAACGATAACTTTATAAACCCGGGGATCCAGGAGGAGGCCGGTGGATAATTCGGACAAACCGGCTCTTAGGTCGATAATTACAGCGTCAACTTCCAATTTTTTGCCCAGTTCGGCAAGGATTTTTGTCAGGATATAGGGGTCCTTGGAAAACTTGATGAGGTGTTCCGGCTTTATTTCGATTGAAGTGAAAAGAGAAATATCCCGAAAAGCGGGTAATACATAAACTCCATCCAGGAACATATCTTTAATTCGATCGACTGCCAATTCGATGCTTTCTTTTGCTTCCGGGTCCGGGTCGCCGTGTACGAGAGCCAGCAAATCGACCAGCGATATCTGCGGTTGGGCTATCCTGGGATATAGTAACCAGGTGATTCCCGGAGCTTCGAGATCGCCATCCACCAGGAGAACACGGGTCTTTTTACCTTTTCCTTGAGTAAGCGATTGTGCATAAGCCATCGCATGAAGTGTACGGCCCACACCGCCTTTAAACGAATGAAAAACCACCACCGGGGGATATTCATGCGGGAGATCGGCAGGGTATTCGGGTTCATAAGGCTTCAGAACCACAGAAGGTCTGGCCAGGCTGGGCATAGTGCGGGTTTTTTTGGGTTCTTCTTCGGTTTCCTCCAAAATGACTTGCATGAGGCGCGGTTTATTCCCGGTGCTTTCCAGTATTATAAGAAGATTTTCCATATCAAACCTGGGATCGAATTGTTCCATCAACCATTTTTTGGCTGAATCTTCGCTATTTTCACGTATCCCCAGGGTTAATTCATTCCAATAAGCACGGGCCCAAACCAGCCACTCCGGCCAATCGTTTTCTTTTTGTTTTCGAAGTAATATTTCTTCGACGTCTAACCAGGTATATAAACGTACATCGGAGGGAATCATCTTTCTAAATTCTCCTTTATCCACTGCTCAATATTTTTTAACCATTCGACCAGTTTCTCCTGGTCAGTCGAACAGATTTCGATACCATAACGCCAGGCCTGATGCGCTTGATCGATATCCCAAGATGTATTATCCCTCCTTAGTTTTAATTGAGGGCATGTTCTGCTTACACTCGCAGGTAATTTTAGTTCTTTTACCCAATCCGATAAATTATGGCTATTGCTGAGTTTTTCGTCGACGATTTTCTTAGTATTAAAAAATTTGTTCCATCTCAGGTAAATGGATTTAAGACCTGATTCGACTGCGTAGAACAAAAGCAGATAATAAGAAATCGAATCTTCATCGATATTTGCTTCCGAATGAACAAAAAAAGCATTTTTTAATTCTTTAAATCCGGCATGAATCATTGTCATTCTCTATTCAGCTTATCTGTCAAATATTTTCCATTCAATTCTAAAGTATTTCCAAAAAAAAGTCAACTCTATTTATATCTAAACAAATTAAGGATATCTTCTTTTTTCAAGTTCTTGAAGGCCTGGGAATCCGACGTGATTAAGTTTTCTACTAAAGTCTTTTTCTTCTCCTGCAATTGAAGCATTTTCTCTTCGATAGTGGTTTCCATAACCATCCGGTAGACCATGACCTTCTTGGTCTGGCCGATGCGGTGCGACCGGTCTACCGCTTGCGCTTCCACTGCCGGGTTCCACCACGGGTCGAAAATAATCACATAATCCGCTGCCGTGAGATTCAGTGCCACCCCCCCGGCTTTCAAACTCAACAAGAAAACCCGGGTTTCTTTTTCTTCCTGGAAACGCTTCACCATAGTTCCACGGGTATTCACATCCACGGAACCGTCGATATACGAATAATCGATTTTTTCCATGTCCAGGTGGGAACGGATTATTTTCAAAACTTCGACGAATTGCGAAAAAATCAATACCTTGTGGTCTTCGGACAGGATATCTTCCAGTAGGTCTTTGAGATAGTTGAATTTCGCGGAAGCGATGTCCTTGAATTTTTCATCCAGGATCCCCGGGAACAAGCATACCTGGCGGAGTCGAAGCATGGCTTCCAAAATTTTGATGGAGGAGCCGGAGACCCCTTTTTCGTCGATTTCTTTTTCCAGTTTATCGGTGTAATATTTTGCTTTTTTCGAATACAAGTCGGCCTGGTCGTCTTCCATGCGAAGTTTTGTAATAATTTCCGTCTTTTCCGGCAGTTCTGTTTCCACTTCTTCTTTTTTTCGCCGGAGGATAAAGGGGTAGATCATTTTTCTTAGTAATCCCGTATTTTTCGGATTTTTATCCGCTTCCACGGACTGGGCGAAGCGGCGGTTGAACCATTGGGCAGAGCCCAGGAATTTGGGCATCAAAAAATCGAAGAGGGACCACAATTCCATCGTGTTGTTTTCGATCGGTGTGCCGCTCAGTGCCAGGCGATTTTTTCCTTTCACGACTTTAACCGCTTTCGAAACCAGGGAAGCGGCGTTTTTGATATTCTGGGACTCGTCCAGGATGACGTAATCGAAGGAGAAATTATCGAAAATTTCGATATCGTTGCGCAGGGTGGCATAGCTGGTAATCACCAGGTCGTTTTTTTCCCACACTTCCCACGCGGAGGTATCTTTATCCCTGGAAACACCGATATGGCGGTGATAGGTGAGTCCCTTTGAAAACCGCCCGATTTCCGCTTCCCAGTTGGAGACCGCGGAAACAGGAACCACCAGCAGCGACGTGGACAATTGTTTATTATCTTTTAAAGTCTGGAGCAGGGCCAGGGTCTGGACTGTTTTCCCGAGTCCCATATCGTCGGCGAGGCACCCGCTAAAACCATACTCATGCAAAAAAGACAGCCACTTGAAACCCTCTTTTTGGTAAGTTCTTAATTGGCCGTTGAAGTTCCGGGATAAGTCGTATTCGGGGATATGTTGGAATTCGTTTAATTTTTCTTCCAGCGCGAGGGTTTCTTTTATGGGGGGGAGTTCATCCATTTTTTTATCATAGAGTTTTCGAACCAGGACATAGTTCTTAGAAGGGATTTGAAATCGGTTCCCGCCGCGGTATTCGGCGAATTCAAAGAGTCGTTTCAGCCGTTCCAGGTCTTGTTCCGTCACCAGGTGGAGGTTTCCTTTTGGGTCTACAACGATATTTTGGTCTAATAATCCCGGGTCGCTGTTGTCAAAGTCGATTTCCATTTCTTTGCCCGATATGGAATCCACCAACACCGGTTGAAATTCCAGCCAATCGATGCCTGCATTCAATTTGACCTTGAGGTTTCCCTTGGCATTCCCGATGTATCGTTTCCATTTGGTGCTGAAAATTTTAAAACCTTTCTCCAGGTATTTTTTTCCCTGTTTTATCAGCCAGTCCAGGAAATTACCTTCCCTGAAATCGAAGTAGTAGCAGACGTTCCCTTTGGTTTTGTCCAGGTCCATTCGCCGGACCAGGAAAGGATCATCTTTGATTAGTGCAACGCAGCGGTTTTCGAAAACTTCGTTTCGTTTGAAGGTGCATACTTCTTTACCCGGGTTTTCGGCCGCGAATTTTTCTAATTCGTCGAGGTAGTCGAATTCCAATTGAATCCGGGTTTCGAGGGAAAGCCAATCCTTTTCGTTGAAGATTTTTAAAATCGGTGTGGGCAGGAATTCCAGTTCGTATTTTTTGAGTGGTTCCCGGTGGATCGTGATGTATTCGGATTTGAGTTCTTGTAGGGCGGCGGATACTTCCGGGAGGTCATAGTTGTTAAATTCGCTTTGAACCGAGAGGAAATCGAAGAGGGGGTGGAAATGAAGGTGAAGAGAGTCGTCTTCAGGTACAGCCAGCCAATTTTGACCGGTGCGGTCGGGAAACAATACGTAGGTTTTGTTATTAATTACCTGGGTTTCGAAACGTTCGACGGAACCGATTTCATCGCCCTTGGAAGAAGTGAAGCGGAGCCGGTATCTCATGGCTGAGGGTTTTTCCAGGGAAGGAGCAAATCGCACCTGGAGGTGTTTAAATTTGAATATTTTCAGTTCTTTAAATAACTTCCAGTCATCGGAAGAGTCCTGGTAGAAGGTATACCCATCGGGGAGGTTCAAAAATTTTTCTATCATGGAATCGAAGAAAAACCGGTTTAAGATGTCCATCTTTAATTTCTGGCTTCCCTGCATATTTTCGACCGCCGTGTAGTGTCGAATAAAATCGAATAAACCGGGGTCGGTATTCACCCATTCGTATTCTGCGAGATCCGATTTTTTGCAACTGGTGGGAGTGTCCGGGGTCCCGTTTGTTTTGAGGGGGAGAATCACGGGTTGAAGGAATAAGTATTTTTCGCCGGAGAGGTCCAGGCAGCGAAGGCAAATCGCAAGGCCCACGTCGGCTTTCTTAATATTTTTTTCTTCATCTATTCCAATGTGTTTTTTAGGGACGTTTTCGCTTTCCCAATCATCATTTTTATTGCGTGTGTTTAATCGTTTTAAATTTTCTTTGAGGCCGCGGGATTCGAAATTTTTCACCATTTTAGGCGGTTTGATTTCTGTACAAACGATCTGCCGGTTATTTAAATCGAAATTAAATTGTTCTAGTAAAGACCCGGTGGATTTGGGAAGGCTTTGGCCCAGGTATTCGTTGATTTTTTCTTTTGCCATTTCAAAGACGACAGCCGCTTTCCCCGTGAGGGTCATGGTATTTTTCAACTCATTTTTCAAGAAATATAGGGCGGCTTTAACGAATACATTTCGAACCTGTTTTTTCCCGTCTTGTTCGATCCCGATAACGGAGACCGGCTGGTCCATCTGATCTCGTTTGTTCAAGAAAATAACGGAGCCGTAATACCCTGAGTCCCGGTAAAAGTCTCTATAAATGAATAGAAAGTAGTTTTCTCCCATCTCCCCCATTACACCGAAGCGGATGATTTTTTGTAGTTCTTCATCGAGGATGGATTTTCCAAACCGCTCGCTTTGGTGGTTGTAAATGTCGATCAATTTTTGTTTAAAATCATTGTCCATTTTTTTACCTTTTTACACGTTTGGGTTGAAGTATAGAGTGGAACGATTGTTTTATACCGGGTCAACCCTTTTAAAAAGGTAAGATTATACACCAAAGTGTCGAACAAGTATAATAGAAAATTAATTTTACCGGGAGCGCTGGCAGCCGGTTACCGGGTAAAGGGGTTCTCATGTACGAATGCAGCATGGAGACGGGAGGGTAACGAGGGTAACCTGGTCGATATTGACTTTTCCCAGGGTATTGAGTAAAATTACCCAGAGTATTGAGTAAAAAAACATATAGTATTGAGTAAAACGCCAGGAGGTTTGAGTAAAATGTATAAGCGTCCCATTTACACCGACTTAATCAAACGATTAAAGGAGAAGCGCCTTTTTATCCAGGTTTTGGCAGGACCCCGGCAGGTCGGGAAAACAACCCTCATCCAGCAGGTCTTGAGTGATATCGATATCCCGTCCCATTTCGCTTCTGCGGATGATGTCCCTAATCGAAGCAGTATTTGGTTAGAGCAGCAATGGGAAATCGCCCGGTTAAAAACCAAAACTTCGAAGCATCCTCAAGGCTTTATCCTGGTCATCGATGAAATCCAAAAAATAAACGGGTGGACAGAAACCGTAAAAAAACTCTGGGACCGGGACACAAGGCAAAATCTCCCGGTTAAGACAGTCATCCTGGGATCATCGCCTCTTCTTTTACAAAAAGGACTCGAAGAAAGCCTGGGCGGTCGATTTGAACTATTGAGATGCACGCATTGGCCTTTCAGGGAAATGAAAGAAGCGTTTGATTTTTCTTTTGAGCAATTTGTTTATTTTGGAGGTTATCCCGGCACAGTCGCGTTAGTCCCGGAAGAAAAGCGCTGGAAAAACTATGTAAAGGATGCATTGATTGAAACAACCATATCCAAAGATGTTTTAATGATGAGCAGGGTGGACAAACCCGCGCTGCTTAGGCAGCTTTTCGAGGTCGGGTGTTTGTATTCCGGGCAAATCCTTTCCTTTAATAAAATGATCGGCCAACTCCAGGACGCCGGGAACACGACGACCATCTCACATTACTTGAGACTCCTTACCGGTGCCGGGATGTTGGCGGGAATCGACAAATTCTCAAAAGGTCCTGCAAGGGGGAAAAGTTCAAGCCCAAAATTACAAGTGCTTAACAATGCATTATTAACCGCCCAATCAAGCCAATCGTTCGAAGAAAGCCTACTGCAACCCCAGGTATGGGGACGATTAGTCGAATCTGCCGTAGGCTCTCACCTGCTAAACTCTGTTCCTGGAACCCCAATCCAGGTTTATTATTGGCGGGAAAAAAACCTGGAAGTCGACTTCGTTCTCCGAAAAGGCGATAAACTCGCAGCATTAGAAGTTAAAAGCGGTATCCGCAAAGAAAAGCTCCTGGGTTTGGAATTATTTTGTAAAACTTTTCCCGGATCCAAGCCTTTTTTGATTGGTAGTGGCGGTTTGTCCCCGGAGGAATTTTTTCAAATCGACTTAAACCATCTGGTGTGACAATTTCCCGGGGTCAAGTCTTGCGTTGCGATGGGGGACCTACGCATCGATCTCCATTTCCCGTTCTCCGCGGTCCTGGTGGACGGAGTGGGCGAGGAATGAGTTTGTGGAGCAGCGGTGCTTGCCGATGGGCTGTTATGCAAAGGAACAAATGTTAAGTAATTTCGATGGTCTCCATGAATTTGAACGCATCGGACCTTTTTTCAATGACCCTGCAATAGTTGACCAGGTTTTGCTCTAACGACCTTAATTTTTTGCGGCAAAACGCGGCTTTCCTTTCGTGATCGAAATTTCCTCCCTTTCGAATGTTGTTAAAGCATTTCGTGCATAATCTCACAGCCCAACAATCACTACAATCGAAAAAGAACCCGTCATATTCTTTATAGAACTCAAGTATACGCCGATAATCAAAACCAGTATCTACATGGCCGATCGGGTAATGACTCCCTACACGTTCACACATGTAAAAGGCTCCCGTGATATCCACGAATAACCGCCTTAATCCGGGAATACATGTCCCTCTCGGAGAGCAAATATGGCGCAGCGGTTCAATCGGGCGGCATGCTATCGCGTGAAAAGCCTTTAGAAACAACCCCTTTTCAATAGTTAGTTCTTCATATTTATCTTCAATAAGCGCTTTAGAATATCTCCGTTCCAATCGTGACAATTGCTCGTTTACTTTTTCTTTTTGGCCCTCAAGATGATAATCCTGGAAGAAAGTATTCTCATTCGCATTGACAAAGAAAAACATTATTTTATCTCTGAAAGGTTCAAAAAATTTTGAACGATAAAAAAATTTTTTAATCGCAGGAAAATCGGTGGGAGGAACTATACCCACATTAAAAAAAACATGATTCTCAAAATATTCCCGGTTGTATCGCTTAAGCTTCTTCAAATTTTTGAACAATGGATCAAAGGTGCCCCTGCCATTGACAAAAACGCGATAGCGATCGTTTAATTTTTTCGGGCCATCCAGGCTGACCAGGATCGTAATTTTATTCTCCACCAGGAACTTAATCGCATCCTCTTTTAAAAGGGTGCCATTGGTAGTAAAAGAGAATCTAAATCGATTGAAAACTCCCTTGGTTTTAATATACTCGATCACTTGTCGGATTAAACCGAAGTTTAACAGGGGTTCGCCTCCATAAAATGTAACAGCGGGAACTATCCCGTTTTTAAGAGTATCGCTGCTGTGAGTGATGAAAAAATCCAACGTTTTTTGAGCAATCTCCCAGGACATGGCGGACGCATTGTGAGTACGTTCAAGGGGATATGTGCCGGAAAATGGGCAATACCGACAGCGTTGATTGCAATCCTGGCTTACTTGCAGGATGAGTTGCCTGAGATCGGGATTATATACGACTTTCACGTCAGCTTCAGACCGGAACCCGGAAGTGATTTTGGGCCGGCGAGAAGAAAATAAATTGCTTTCCACTTTTAAGCGAAGGAGTTTATTGTATGTTTTACGGATGAATTTTGGAGAGTAAAGGTGTGCGAATTTCTGCACTATTTGTTCGAGGTTAAGTTGATCGATTTCTTCGATAAGGTCATGAGTTATTGCATCGACCCTGACCAGGCGGTTGGAATTGACATCATAAAGGTAGCGGTTGTCGGGGGTCTTAAATTTTTTGACGAAAGGGGTGTTAAATACCGTTTTTTCCATTGCTTCAATGGTTTAGGAAAAGGTTATTTTATACTCATAAATTTTCATTCCTATATTCATATCGATAATAAACAGGTGATCACCGTAAATATAGATTTTATCGCAAAATACATTTAACTGGGCAGCAGCAACGATTTTCCCCATAGGGTTGAAAACAAGCAACCTGAAACGATCGGTATTTTCTGATTCAATATTACTTTGCGCACGCCTCCAATTCCCATTTCCATCCGATACAAAACCGATCTTTTCACTTTTTTTGACATACCTTTTAGCGACCACGAGAAAAATTCGTGATTGCTCATCTAAAGCCAAACCTGCTGCGACTCTTTTATTTTCAAGGGTTTTGATACGAGGTTCGGCATTTGAAGGGTCGATTGCGATTGTCGAGCTTTTAAACGGGACCTCGTATGTGACAATAAGAAGTGGGTCTCCGTTTTTTGAATATTTCCTGAAGAAAGGAGTACCCCAAAAAGCGCAGTAAAAGTTCGATTGATTATCGGATTCCAGGTAAAATGCTTCTTTATCTTCAATGGAGCTTGGATTATAGTGGTATTTCCCGATTCTTTTTTCAACCTGGCCTTTTGGATTTAGAATAGATATGAGTGTGCTTCCCTTCGATTGGCCACCAATAGAGTCCACAGCAATTTTATTATCCCCGGTTAAAATCATAGTGGAGGAGTTGCGTTGATCGATTTTAAAGCTGTTTAGATATTTTCCATTACAATCCAGGGTTTGGATTCGCCTGTTTCCATAGTCCAATACGAGAATATTTCCCGGCAAATCTATGGCAAAGGATGTCGGCGCATGGATGTCCGACGGGCCTTGTCCGGCGTGTCCCACGGTCCTTTTGAAGGTTTTCTTCATATCGTACACCTGGATGCGATTATTTCCCGAATCCAGGATATACACTGATCCATTTGAAATTTTGATGTCTTTAGGGTACCTGAAGAATTGATTTTCGTCATCTACCTTATCGTCGCCCCACACATAGACCAGGGTTAATTTTATTTTCTCTTGGCAGGAATCGATTTCTTTTAAAGAGTTATGAACCCATAATGGCTTTCCTGCCGATAAAATAAAAAAATATCCCGCAACCAGGATAAAGAGCGAAATTGTGATTACTTTTTTGACGGATAGCATTTGCCTACTCGGCGATAAAAATTTTCTTCTTCTTCCGGATGATTTGTATTTGAAAAAGATTCAATGTGCAATATCATAATTTGCAGTACCATTGGTCACATTAAGTGCTTTTATGCATGCGCAGCCGCAGCCGCCGTAGTCATGACCATCCTGCCACATACCGGGTGAACAAGCGCACCTAACTCCCCCGCGAATGCGACCGGTGGTTTTAATACCATCATCGAGTACTTCTATACCGGCACCACTCTTCTTCATCATTTTGATACTTTTTTTTTTTTCAATCATCGTGATCTCCATATCGATATTTTTTATAATTGTTCATAATCATAAAGATATTTTAATTTTTGGCTATCTTGTTCCAATAATGAGCAATAATTGGATAATAAGACTTCAAGGGACTTTTTCTCTGCCGGACAGTAGTGCTCCCGGTTTTTAAAGTCAAGTTTTCCATTGGAAAAAATATCCATATAGCATGATTTACAGAGTTCAACCGCCCAACAATTGGAACAAAACGGAAAGATTGCTTTGGTATATTCATCCAGGTAAATTTTCCTGATCACTTCAATGTCAATGCCTGAATACACATTTCCAATGGTAGGCGCAGTGTGATTAATCCTCTCACATACATGAAAAGTTCCGTCTACAGTAACATATAACCTGCGAACACCCGGGATGCAGCAGCCATTCAATGAATATTGATCCATGGGTTCCTGGCATACAGAACGCTTGACTAAGCCGGCAATTCGTGGTTCGGTTACAGAAGATGCCACAGCATTGGAAAACCCTTTGCCGATAAATTCATCATAGAACTTCTCGTAGGACCACTCTTGCAAACTCTTATCTTCATCATCTCCGCTGTTAGAATACATTCCAGGTAAAATACTTCCGGGAGTTGGATATGATATATGCAATTTCATTTCTTTCGGAAGCCAGGAAACCTCTTCCCAGAGTTCAGCAATGCGGTCCAGTCTTTGGCTCGACCACGGCGGTGAATATACCATATTCAAATGAATTTTCCCTGTTGATTCGTCTCCGTAAGCATCAAATAAACATCGAAGGCCTTTCAATGCATGATCAAAACTCCCGTTTCCGTTGAAGTCTTTTCGATAACCGTCATGGATTTCTCTGGGGCCATCGATACTCAACAGTACCTGGAAAGAATTTTTATGGAAAAACTCCGCTATTTTAGATGTCACGAGGGTTCCATTGGTAGATATCGAAAAAGTTAAGGGTTTATCACTCAAGATAGACCTGGCATAGGTCACACACTCTTCAATAAGAGGGAAATTGACCAATGGCTCACCGCCATAAAAAGAAATAGCGACATTTTTGCTACAGAGTGAGTGCTCTTTCAAATAATCGATGGCCCGTCGAGCGACTTCCCAATTCATTGACTGCTTCCCATGGTTACGCTTACTCGATGCATGTTCATTATATATACAGTATGCGCATCGTAGGTTGCACATTTCACAGGTTTCAAGGCAAAGGATTTCAAGAGAAGAATGGATCAAGGATTCATATTCTTCAAAGGTATCAAAAGCCCCGAATTTCTCAACTTTTGTTGTTAGAAGAACATTTTGAGACTTGATTACAGAGCGGATTGATCCCGAGGCGTAGAGAAATTCATCCCAAGCATATTTTGATAAAAAGTCGGTTATTGCTTCCTTGATATCCATAGAGAATAGTTTTTCCAGCATGATATATATCGAAGGCTCGCAACTCATTACTTTATTGGTTCCTGCATCATAGATATAGAATTTTGAAGGGGTCTTAAATAATTTTGCGAGGGGTTTTGAGCCTTTCCAGATTGCTTTCAAAAATGAGAGGAAGTTCTTTATCTTTCTTCTCTTCATTGATTCATTGTATACAGGAAAGTTATCGGCGGAAAATTTTTTATTCATCTTATCCAGTCAGTAATATAAACCTGTTTTTGTATTCGTTTCACTTTCAAGAAATAACATTTGTACCATATAAGCAGAATAGTGTCAAGCGTTTTGCGAAGAACTCAATGACGCCAAGTCTTGCTTAACTACATTTCGGATGCAGGGGAAAAGTCATTGGCGGACAGGGTGGACGAGGAATGAGTTTGTGGAAGCAGCGGTGCTTGCCGATGGGCTGTTATGCAAAATTGAAACTTATTCACCTGCAAGGCGCCTGGAAATATCTGCAATCTCGTCCGATATCCAATACCCGCACTCCTTTAATTCATCGATTAGCGGAACAATAAACTCAAGAAAACCTCTCTTTTTCGCCAATAATAAAAATCCTATTAATCCGACATGGGGGATATTTAATTTTTCAGCCACTTTTCTTCCGGCACGGTCATCCATCATCAAGAGAGCATCTTTTGAATATTTTAAAGCAAGAATTATTGCCTGTCTTTCACCCTCTCCTAATTCAAATAGCATTTTCTTTATTTTTGGAACCAAGTTTTTCTTGATTGTGGCTTCGACTATTTTTATTTCATCGATATGGATGAATTCATCCAGTGCTTTCTCTATTCTTTCCGATTCTTCACTTATCTTGCCTAAGAGTTCCCTGTAAACCATGGGAGGAATCAGCACTTGTTTGGAAATTCGATTTAGAATATCGAGTTGATCTATCTTAGCCAGGCCGATAAGAGGGCCTGTATCGGCTATTATTTTCATCTTTCGAAAATCGCATCCACTCTTTCAAGGTCCTTTTCTATTTCTTGATGAGCTTCATCAGGAGAATAATTAAAAATGCTCACCCGGTATCTTCCGCAGGCGTCCAAGAATTCCACCCGTGATAATCCTGCTAACTCAGCCGCCTTTCCCGAAGATATTTTCCCCAATTCGAACATCTTGAGAGCCGCCATTAAACGAATGTACTGTGCCATCTCTTCTTTATTCATTCGTAAAGCCAATTCAAAGCCACCAGGGTACTTTATGGTAAATTCATCGGTTTTCATAACCAATCTCCTCGTTAATAATATAAACTCATTTGCCGGATATGTCAATACAAATTAATAAGAGGGTCAGTCTGCCGATGGCCATTATGCAAAGGAGTGTGGACTGTGTGGACAAAGTATTTGTTCGGGTTCCCGGGAATGAATTGGGGCATGGTGGCTTTTCTTGACTGTCCCGAATGCTGCTAAGTTAAGACTAAAATTTGTTTTTAATTAAATGCAAAAGTCCCTATTCACTTCCAATTTCTCGTGCGAATATTTTGTCCATAAAGTCCATCAAGTCCATACAGTCCCTATTAATTTGCATAATGGCCATTGGCTAGCATAGGCAAGCATGGGAAGGATAGGCAAGAGTATGGACATTATGGACAATATGGACATTATGGACAGAGATCGAGTTCGTGGTGTTAGAACTAAATCGGAGCTAAAAACGGATAAGCACGAATGCCGACACGCCCCTATAGCACAAAAATAACTTTAACTTAGTGACATTCTTGACTGTCCCCTTTTTCCCCTATTCCGATTATTCCAACAAATTTGAAATCAGCACTCCTTCGTGATATAATTTATTCCTAATTATGAAAGCCAGGTGCTAAATGGAAGCAGTGAGAAAAATAGTTGAAGTAAAAAATAGTGCTATTACGTTGAAGGACCTTGCTTCCTTCAATAACAAAAGAGTTGAAGTGATTGTCCTTCCTCTCTTAGAGGTAGAAAAAAAACGAGCGCCACAAAAAGCCGGGAACCTCCGAAAATTTGCAGGCAGCATCAAAAAGTTTGGCGATGGAATCGAATATCAGAAAAAAATTCGCGCTGAATGGGGAAAATGAATCGTTTTCTATTGGATTCCAATGTCCTCATTGAATACCTCAGTGGTAACGATAGGATTGTCTCATACCTCGATTCGATTTTAATGAGAGGAAATTGCATTATCTCTATTATTTCTAAAATTGAACTTATCTCAGCACCCCAATTAACCGCTAATGAAATAAAAAAAATACTTTCCTTCCTTGAGAATTTCCAACAGGTAAGCTTAACTGATGAAATCGCGCTAAAATCTGCAGAGATCAGACGAAAATATAAATTCAAACTACCAGACGCCGTGATTGCAGCAACTGGGATAATTTCAAAGGCAACGATCGTATCGGGGGATGTTGTTTTTAAAAAACTAAAACTCATTGAGTGGGTGAATCCCTTTATTCCCAATATTACTTAGCTTGCCTCTCGTGTGCGGCCCGACAACAGCCTCTTGAATAGCAATAAAATTGGTACTGAACCGTTTTTTTTGACCGTCATGAAATTTCATGGTCTTCGGGCGAGGCCGCGGCGTCAGGCAGTTTTCGTTCTCCGTTCTCTTCTCTCTTTTTCTTCCTCCGTGGTCTCCGTGAGCCCCGTGAGAGATAAATAAAGGTTTTCCCGCCTGTGGATATTTTCTTGAATGTCCCCTTTTTGCCAAAAAGCCAATATTTTTGTGCTGCCGGTCATTATTTTGTTGCTGCCGCTTAATAATGGGAGTGTATAATATTTTGTGTAAATTTTTGGGCGCATCCATTTCTCTGTCATCTGCAATCGGATTCGGAAAGCGTGCAATCGCATTCGGAAGTCGTGCAATCGCATTCGGAAGTCGTGCAATCGCATTC
>Ga0209593_10000266_pt1 | contig 26966 bp, 42 predicted proteins | sample PPLLaktember2015_3_FD_187260 | JGI IMG/M metagenome (GOLD analysis project Ga0209593, IMG submission 187260) | Freshwater sediment microbial communities from Prairie Pothole Lake near Jamestown, North Dakota, USA - PPLs Lake P7 Core (6) Depth... | ecosystem: Environmental > Aquatic > Freshwater...
GGCCATGACGCCGTAATGCACCGTCGTCGGGTCGGAGATGTAGCGGAAGTGATAGGTCGGTGCGCCGGCGATGTCATGGCCGAGCGGCGTGATGTCCTGCTTGAAGCGGCGGTCAGATAACCATGTCGCCCACGGCAGCGCCCCGGCGACGGAGGCCCCCAACCCGAACATGCCGGACATGTCGTTCTGCGCGTTCGTCGCACGGGCATTGTAGTTGTCGTAGACCATCTGGCCGATGTTCGGGGCCTGCATCGACGACCCTTGGAACGGCTGGAACTGCGGCGTGTTCGGCGCCGACAGTCCGAGCAGCGAGGCGATCTCGTTGATCGGCTGGTTGCGCTCCGCGTAAGCCGCAGTGGTCTGCGCCTGGCGGATGTTGTTCAACTGCGAGGCCCAGTCGGCACCGAGTTGGTACTTCTGCTGGGTGGCGGCGTTGTAGGCTTCCTGGCCGCGACGGGATTCGTCGCCGGACGCCAGGAAGGCTTCCCGCGTGGCATTGCCGAACTGGTCGTCCCGCGCCATCGCCATGGTGCCGTAGCCCGGGCCACCGGGCGACATGCCGCGATTGGCCATCTCGGCTTCCTGGGCGGCGTTCTGCGGATCGGCGTACCGCTTGTACCGCTCCATCATGGCGTTCTCGACCGCCCCGCGATCTGTAGGCGTCTGGTCCTGGCGAATGTTGCCGGGCTTGGCGGTGATCTGCCACGGCTGCAGCTTGGACAGGTCGATGTTGGTGTTGAGATGCTGGCCAAGCTTGGCCGTCTGGTCGACGCCGATCTGGCCGATGTTACCGCGCATGGCGGTGTTCTTGTCGAGGATCGCCTGTTCCTGCGGCGACAACTTCACCGTCGACGAGTACGTCGGCGAGGTGACATACTTGCCTGAGTTGGCATCCCAGATTTGCTGGTTGCCAGTCTGGGCGTATGTCTTGTTCCCATACGGCGTGAACTCGTTGACGTTCTGCAGCCCGAAGTTCTGCTGCGCCGTCGTCATGTTCGCATTGGATTGAGCCGCTGCTGTCGCGTACGGATCGGGCGGATCGGGCATACCTTTACCCATGGATCACACTCCTTTGTGTGCGGGCGACCGGCGGCCTTGCCACCGTACCCGTGAGAAACTTGCAGTCACTGCGCAGCATCCCGAAGGTCAGCGCGTCCTTTGTCCCGTTGATGCCAAGACGACAAAGGCCTTCAACGACGAAACCCATCCGCGTCGAGACGCGAATGGCCCTGCGGTTGTCTACGTCGATGAAGGCAGTCAGTCTCACGACGCGGGAGAATAACGCCGTGTAGACGGCACGCAGCAGCCGCTTCGTCGCGCAGCGCGGGTCGGCGACGGCTGAATTGAACAAAGCCTCGAAGTGATTGATGAACTCGCACAGGATGACGCCCATGATCCGGTCACCGTCGCGTGCAGTGACACAGAACCAGCGGTGCTCCGGAAACGGATACCCACTGGAGAAATCGATGCCGGTGCGCTCGCTGACGAAGGCGGTGGCGTCGAGGTCCAGCGGGTCGAAGGAGACGTTCATATCAACGTCCCCGCTTCATAGATGACTTCCCAGCCCTTGATGGCGAAGGTGGAATTCTGCACCGTATGGGTCATGCGGATAGCACCGACGCGGCCCCGCCCAGCGACACCGTTCCAGATGGTGATGGCGCGCTCGCCAGTCGCCCATGTCGCCCCGTCCGGCGGGTCGTCCTGGGTCTTCGCCCAGGGGTCTTCATCCCAGTAAGACCCGTCGGTGATCGTGCTGAGGTCCGGCTGGTTGATGCCTTCGGAGAAGTCGTATTCGGTCTTGATGTCGATCACCGGCTGCGGTGCGCCATCGGTGGTGATGTAAGTCTGGATCGCCATGAAGGTCTTCTTGGCCGGCGTCTTGAAGCTGTTCCAGGCCATCTGCACGTCGACGCGAATCGCCTTGCCGTTGTCGTTCAGGTGGGACGGGTGCATCTCGTAGACGTTGCCGCTGTCGTCACCGAAATAGATGATCGGGTCGAGCCAGCCCCAGCAGCGCGCCGGGACACCGTCCCATGTCGACCAGATGGCCTTCGGCATGTGGCGGATGAACTGCTTGTAGCGATTGTTGGCCCCCTGCGGAGTATTGCAGTAGAGGCGTCCAGATGACGGGTTGAGGAAGGTCGACCAGCCCACGTCCGAGCGGTAGGACACCGCCGCATTGTAGAACAGCGTGGTGACGCCCTTCTCGGACTGGCCAAGCTGGTCGGATTCAGCCTTCAGCATGGTCGACATCGGCACCAGGCCGGTCGAGATCAGCACGTAGAGTTCACCGCCGTAACGGGTGATGGCGTGCTTCGACATCGGTGCGTCGAAATCGAACCGCCCGACCAGCTTGAAGTTAGTCGCCGGGTCGGTGCCGGAGTAGATGACGCACTCGCCGTTCGAGGAAAAGATGACCAGCAAATCGTCCATGCCGTTGCCGCCGTCGACGGACCACGTCGCCATAGCGCGGATGGAGCCACCCCGGCGGAAGATGGCGTTGAGCGGAAACAGTTCCAGTTCACCGGACTTCTGCTGGATCGGCAGGTAGTAGATCGCCAGGTTTCCGGTGTCGGCGAAGAACAGCCGGTTCATGTGGCTGACGACTATGTTGAGAGATAGCGGCGATACCCACGTCTCGCCAGCCGGGCTGGTGACATCTTCCTTAAGCAGGCCGGAGGTTGGGTTGATCTTGACGCCGGAAGTCTGCGGCGGCCCTGCCGTGGGCGGCGTGCCAGGAATCATGGTGTCGACGTTGAGCGTCACCGTCGTCGCGTCCATGGCGGTCACCGTGCGGTAGCCGTTGGCCTTGACCGTGCCGGGACCGGCGGCCCCGGACACCTGGACGATCTGGCCGACCGTGAAGATGCCAGCGGTCGACGCGACGGTGGCGACCGCCGGGTTGGCGCTGGTCAGGCTGGTCACCGGAATGTCGCCGTGGATGTCGTCGGCTAGGCTGCCGTTCCAGCTCCACACTCCGTCCGCCCCGTTGACCATGACGGTGTAGTCGTATTCGCCGAGATTGGAAAAACTCGTCCAGTGCCAGTTGTTGCTGGTGAAGCCACCCTTCAGGCGGTTGCCGCTCTGGGCGTCCCACAACTCGCCGTTCGACGCGGCGGCAATGGCGTTCGGCGTGCCGTACCACGGGATCAGGTGCCAGACCGGCGCGGTGCCACGGGTCGCCTTGATCTTGTATCCGGCGCGGCAGCGGATGCCGTCCTCTTCGATGTTGAAGTTGGACAGGATGGTCGCCGTCAACTGTGTCGCTTCCGCGCTGCTGGAGGACAACTTGGTCGCCATCGACAGGCCCATCAGCGGCGCCTGGACGTGCGCAATCTCGGCCCGCTTCTTCTTGACGATGGCGGGCTGCGCCTTGCCGGTGTAGGTGGTCGGGACCATCCTCATACGTTGCGGCTTTCGTCGGCGTCGAGGTCGAGGACGCGAGCGTTGACGCGACCGGCCAGCTTATTCAAACGCGTACTGAAAGAGCGGAACTGCTCGCCGAACTCCAGGCCCTTGGCTTGCAGGAAGTGATACTTCAGCCCGTCGATGGCCAGCCTGGCGTCGAACAGGATGATGTCGGTGTCGGCGGTGGCGAACAGCTTCGGCTGAAGATCGGAATCGGTCACCCAGACATCGTCGCCAAGCGTGACCCGGTACGGCTCCTCCAGCAGAACCTCGTCGGCGACGGCGTTCATCAGCGCCCCCATCTGGACGATGTCCTGGTCTTTGGATCCGAACACACTGGTGACGGCAATCTGGGTGATGCCGATTTCCATCGACGCCTGCGTCACCGCTTCCTTGATCGTCACCAGCCTGCTCATCTTAGGCCACCCGCATCTTGAGGGTATCGATCATCGCGTTCTGCGCCGAGATGGTGGAGCGGGCCTCTTTCAACTGCTCGACCACCTCCTTCAGTTGCGCATCGCGCTCGGCCAGCAGGATGTCGTACTTGCCGAAGTTCTGCTGCATATCCATCATCCGCTCGGCCCGCAGAGCCAGTTCGGTAAGGGCTGGCGGCATGTCACGGCGACCGGCCAGCTTGGCCAGTTCCTCGACGGTGTAGATGCCGCGGGCGGCAAAGACCTGGATGTCGGCGGGGGTCAGCACCGGCCACATGACCAGCGGGTAACCCTGCTCGGCGACACCGGTGTCGCGGCCTTTGTTGATCGTCTTGAAGACCGCGTACTCCTCCGGGTAGTTGAGGAAGTCGTCCTGGTGGGCCTCGCGGTTCAGCTTGAGCAGCGGCGGGCGTTCGATCTGGATCATCACGGTGTGCTGGAACACCGGGAAGCCATCCGAACTGACTTCGTGATGGTCAGCCCAGCCGTCGTAGAAATGCACCAGTGCGGGAAAGTCGGACATAGTTTCTCCTGTCCCTACGTCCCTACGGGGTGGTGGAGCGACGGGCCGTAGGGAAACCGCCGCCCCACCGATTCCTCACGTACCGGTGAGGAAGAGTCGACCCTGTGCTGCGCGGTTAGACAGAGTCAGAGCGCCCATGAAGCCGATGTGCTTGGTGATCGCATCCATGTCCGGCGACTGGTCGGGAAGGTCCAGCGTCTCGAAATTGTAGCCGCTGTAGATTTCGAACTTCAGGTACTTGGTGTTGAGGAAGTAGGCACCTGGAGATTCAACACCGGTCGGGCCGGAAATACCGGTTGCCGCACCGTCAAAGACGATGGTGGCCGACTTGTATTTCAGCGTCTCGAAGCCAAGACCACCGATCTTGCTGTCCGTGTACCGCTGGTTTTCCTGCAGGCCGGACTCATACGTCGCGTAGACTTCGGCGTCGGCGACGATGAGGTCGGGATGCTCGGTGCCGCGCACCAGCTTCATCCACAGGGCGTTCATGCCTGCTTTCAAAGCCGGATACTGCAAGCCCGTGGCTCTCGCCACGCCCTGGAACTGGTTCTTCCAGAACGGCCAGGTCGTTGCCGAGATACCGCCGACCGTGCCGAGACCGTCATTGGTGACCATTGCTTTAAGCCCGACGAACGACTTCGCCACGCTGCCGTCGCCATAGACCGCCTTCGTGATGTTGTTGCTCATCGTCGCTTCGGCGTTGTCGAGCTTCCCCTCAAGCAGATTGAGGATGCGCTCGCGGCCACGGTTCTTGGCCAGGTCCGGGCCGGACATCGTCACGGAAGCCACCGCGTTTGACGGTGCGTAGTCGGCCTCGGAGATCGTCTCCTTCACTGCTCGCGAGAGCAGTTCCGTGCCCTGATACCAGGCGAACGTTTCCTCGGCGTAGGTCAGCGGCGTGGCAATTGCCTTACCGCCTTCGATGACGCGGGTACGACCGCCCTGCTTTAGCTGGGCGGTGATTGCGTTGGAGTTGCTGATGTTGTCAGCAAAGTCTTTGTGGTAGTTCGCGATGGTTGTCGCGACAAGTTGGTTTACTGTGGGTTCAGCCATTTCGACTCCGGGGACACCCCCTAGAAGCCGACCTCATCTGCCGAGTCTTCGAGCACCTGCCTGATACTGCGCTTGGCACCGTTCTGGGCGGGTTTCGCCACCGGTGCTGTCATGCCACGGGTATTGGAACGCACCGCGTTCTGCGCCCGTTGTACGCTGGACTGCTGGGTGAGTTGAGACTTGAGTTGCGCTTCCAGGCCGCTGCGCACCGGGCCGATGGCCCTGTCGTAGCAGTCCTGTATGGATAGCTCCGGGTTGACCCGGTAGTGCTCCATGATGACCGGAAGAAAGTGATCGAAGTGCGGATGCGCGAGGCTTCCGTCTGCGTTCTTCTGGTCGGCGAAGGCGTCGATCTCGGACCTCTTTGCACCAACACGAACTTGCTCTTCGTATTGGTTTCTCCGCTGCAGTTCAGCTTCCAGTGCCTGGATACGTGCTGAAGTCTGGCCGACAGTGTCGGCTATTTTCTTGACTGCCGGGTTGGCCAAGTCCTCCTTGGACAGACCACCGACCGGCGTGGCGGATAGGCCGAAGACCGCTGCTGGATCAATCTGCATCCGGTTCGCCAGGTCAAAGAGCAGGGTGACCCGCTCTTTCAGGTCAGGAGACAGGGCGCGCTTGTGGAAGCCTGCCCACTGGTAGACCGCCTCGATCGGCGTTCTACCCTCCTGCCGCAACGACTCCGCAATCGTGGGGTCGTTGAACACTGGCGATACCGCTTGAACAAACTGGTTGCTGAACGCGGCAGCCTGAACGCGCTTCTGATAATCGCCTTCCATTTCCGAGTGCCGACGCAGAAGGAAGGCCTTGCCTTCAGGCGTCTGCTTCTCAAAGACGGCGCGATCCTCCGCGCTCCAGTTGGCCGGTGCCTGCACTGCTACGCCCGTTTCCGGGGCTGGGTGTGGCGGCTCGGTTACTGGGGTAGTTTCATCTTCGGGGCTGGGTGGCGTTTCCGCCTCTGCTTCACCCGGATCCTCCGCCTGATCTGCGGCGACGAATCTGCCGTATTTATCCCTCTGGCGTCCGTCTTGTCCAGACGGTGATTCATCGTCACCGCCATCACTTATCTCGACGACTTCATCGTAGGCCGCTTCGGCCACCTCTCTGAGGCTGCGGCGGGGTTCGGGGGCTGTGTCTTCGCCGTTACCCGGCTTTTCCTGTTCGGCCATTGCGTTCTACGATCCTCCTACGGTCTTCAAATGCTTTAGACGGAATATCCCGGCGGTCTACAGCATCGGCGGCATTCATGTCGCGTTCGCGCTGCCGCCAGGAGGAAATCGGTGCACCAGTGACCGGCGATTCAAACGTCTCGAATCGGCTGACATAAGGCCCGGAAGCAATCCGGGCCGCGCCTTGTGTTTTCTCGACCACCTGGCCGTCACGGTAAACGTAAACAGTCACTCTTTAAGTGCCTCTCTGGCCCACAGCCAGGATGTGTCGAGATACGAGGCGCAGATCGCCATCTCGCGCGTCGAAAATGGCGACCCGGCCTGCGTCCCTTCAAGCTCATGCAGCAGAGCTTCAAGAGCTTCATACGCCGCTTCCATCCTGTCGCGGCGAGCCTGTCGGTGTGCCGCCTGCTCGGCGGCGTGGCCCTGCTGCGGGCCACCTGCTGGCTGCGTCGACCTCATGTGAAGGTGAAGTTCACGGCTGAGGTCTTCAGATTGTGCTCCAGCACCTTGACGCTGATGACGCCGGCCACCGAGTTCATGGTGTCGACCGGGAAGCGCAGTTCGGTCGGTGAGACATAGGTCGTCGGAGCGTAGTTGGTGCCGCCGACCTCGACCACGCTGTAGGGCGTGAAGTTGGTGCCGGTTGCCTTGACGATGACGCTGGGCTGGCCAATGGCAGCGGTGTTCGGCGTCAGGGTCGACAGCGTCGGCACACCGGGGGCGGGCGATCCGGCGACCGGATAACCGTCACGCGGCTCAATGGACCCGAACGGTGTGTTGATCGGGTCGGCAAAGGCAACGCCAAGCTGTGTAGCCTTGTCCGACTGGGTGCGCGGCATGTAGTCGACATCGGTGTTTGGGCCATTGGTGTCGAGCTTGACGTTGGCCGTGCCATGCTCGTTCGACGTGTTAGGCCCGGTGAGTGGCTTGCCACCGGCCCAGGTGTTCGTGGGGATGTAGGCCGGGATCAGGTTAGCCTTCGGGATCGCCGGCGGGTACTTGTGCCAGTTCTTCGGCGTGATCTCGACCAGTCCGATTCCGGCCCCGCTTGCCGGATTGAGCGGGAATGTCTGCAAGGCCATCAGTGTCTCTCCTGTATCCGTGCGCCGCGTAGAACCCACCTTCCGGCTCGTTGGGAAGTGGCGCGTCCTCGTCCTCATGGTCGGGGCGACGGAAACCGTGCGCCTGGTAGAACTCGTTCTCAAGGTCTCGGTCACCGACCGGATACCCCTCCAGCCCGGTGTCGATAACCTCGACCATCCCGACATTCAACAGGGCGGCCTTCTCTTCCTGGGTCTTCGGCGTGTAGTCAGGAATCGAGTTGGTCACGCCATCCGGGTTTTCGGTCGGATGGTCACCCTCGACGTAGTCGTCATAAACATCGTCGATAGGCACCGGGACGTAGGCGTCGACGTACTGTTCGACTTCAGGGTCGTCCTGTCGTGTTCGGGGCATCCTTGTCCTCCGGGTAGCTTCCGTGAATGGAATGGAAAATCTCACGCTGGTCCGGCGGGTTGCCGGTCGGGTATGGATCGCGAGGACCGATGCCCAGGTCTTCGTCCACCCGCGTGACAGGCTGCTGGTGTACGTCCTGACGAAAGGTCGCGGAAGAGGTGTGCGCGGCATTGGCAGGCGTACCCTCCAGTTCCTGCGGCGTCACGTCGGCAAGATCGTCTTCACCGTCTGCGGTGGTCGAAATATCGCGGGATTTCTTGGCCATGGTGTTCCTCCTATGGAGCTTGGGAGAGGCAGGCTACACTGAAGCCTCTCCCGCGCCAGTTAACGTTTAGCGGCGGTCGTCGCCACCCTGACCCGGACGGTCGCCGCCCTGACCAGGCTTGTTTTCGCCAGGCTTGTCCTGACCACCCTGGCCCGGACGATTCTGGCCGCCTTCGCCGCCCTGCTGTCCACCCTGGCCGCCTTCGCCGCCTTGTCCTGGATATGCCATAACATTTCCTCCGTAACGGTGGGGAATCCACCGTTACTGTAACTGCGGTCCTGCCGCCCCGTTCCCTGACGGCGGTCCTGAGTTCACTGTTCCCGGTCTTGGACCGGCCCCATTGGGACCGCCTGAATCTGGTCCAGGCGGTCCCGCTGGCAAGCCGCCACCTGGCTGTGGCCCGTTTATAGGCGCACCGAGCATCGGCGGCGGCAGCATCCCCATCATGGCGTCCATCTGTTCCTTGAAGTCGTCGAGCAGTTCGATGACGCCACGCGAATGGCGGAGCGGGTGCAGGAACATACGCAGCAGTTCCAGCGCCAACTGGATCACCTGCGGCGGTGGAAGCACGCCGGTCTGCAGCATCTGCCCTGCACCCATCATGACAGCCTGCACCGACTGCATGATCTGCGCCATCGACTGCTGCTCGGTCTGCTCGTCGACCTCGACCGTGCTGTCGGACTCAATGTCGATCATGCAGGTGCGGGTGAAGTCGCTGCGCAGGATGGCCAGCACCGCTGGGGTGACTTCCTCCCCCGTCATTTGTGTCAGCGTCTCGGCATCGAAGTTTGTGGCGATAATCTCAGCCTGCAGGCGCATCAGATCGCGGGCGAAATTCGCCGCTGCGGTCTTCTGGTCCTGCAGGCGAACCACGCCCATGGACCCTTTGATCCGCTGGGCCGTGGCTGTCTCGGAGGCCTTTGTGGCCCCCCTCATAATATCCGAAATCCCCATGATCTCATAGACAGCCTGCTTCTGCGCCTCACGCGACATCAGGAGCTTGTCGAGCGCCTGCATCCAGATGTCGATTGGCACCATCCAGATGTGGTTCTGCAAGCCACCGTTGATCATGTCGACGCCATCGACGGGGATCATTTTGCCGTCGTCGGCGGTGAGCAACTGGGCGATTTCCGGCGAGGCGCTGTTGTAGGCGCCACGCACCCTGATCTTTTCGATCAGCCTGGAAATTCGAACGGACGTGGTTTCGATGTCCTCGGCCAGCCGACTGTAGAGATCGTAGAACGGTTTCGGGATCCGGCTGTCCGAGGTGCTGACGGCGAGCAGCGCCTGCGGCGTCGAGAAGAAGCCGGAAAGGCCGAGCGGGTCCGGGTCGATCCGCAGATCCATGCCACCGGCCTCGCGCATGAACCAGATGATGCGCGGGTTGGCCGGGTCAGTGCGGTCCCAGATTTCCCAGACCATCGCCTTGCGGATGGCGTCACCAAGCTGCTCGGCTGACTTTGTGTAAGAGCCGCCTGACGGCGGCGATTTGGCTGCCGATTCCTCGGTCCATTTGAGCAGGTTCTTGACCTTTCCCGCCGCGACGATCCGGTCGAACTCAGGTGTTCCGCTGAACTCGGCGATAAGCTCCTGTTCGGTAAACAGATGCCGGAAGGCTTCCCACTTCTTGTCCACAGCCTGGCGCACCGGATCGCACAGGTAATCCTCCCAGTATACATACTCGGTGTCGGTGGTTTCCCACACCTTGACCATTTCCGGCTCCGGCGGCGGGGCCATCGGATCGGCGAACTCCTGCAGGCTTGGCCGCTCCATCTTCTGCGTTTCGATCAGCTTCGGCTTCCAGCGGACGCGACACAGTCCGCGACCGGGAAGAAGGACATCCTTGATCGCGGTGCGGATCGCTTCGTGCGACGACTCTTCCTGGACGACGATCTCCAGCGCCTTTTCCATCACCGCAGCGGCGGTGTCGATGTCTTCGGTCTTCGGGCCGGGGCGTGGCACTTCCATCATCGGCGGTGGGGCCGGTGGGCCGCCCATCGCCATCGGGTCGAGCGGGGGAATGCCGCCAGGGGATTCTGGCGGCACCCCGCCCAGCGCGTCAGGCGACACCTCCCCCGATGGGGGTGGGCCCGGAGGGGGTGCCATCGCACCGGAAGGTGGCAAACCGGGAGGGGGCGGCCCTCCCGGCGGCATGCCGGGCGGCCCAAGAGGAGGCATGCCCGGAGCCATTCCCATCGGCGGCATCATGGGCGGTGGCGGCACCGGGACCATTTTGCGCGACTGAATGAAGCGTGACCTTACGACAGGAGTCGGCGGTTTGGCATAGACAGCCGGAAGCATGACTTCGGTGTTGGCGAACAGGATGTTGAAGTGCTGGCCACCGGCGTTCTTGGATGACTTCGGCGACGACGTGCCGGGGCCTTCGTTACGATAAATGCCGACGATTTCCCGTCCTCGACGCCGCCAGTTCTGCTCGGCGCGCTCGGCGTCGGCGAGGCACGTTTCCCAGTACTTACGGTCGACTTCGCGGTCTACGCCGGTGTCTTCGACGGGCGTATCCGGCTCGTCGACAGGCCGGTTCGGCTTGCCGATCTCCGCCGTCGACGGTTCGATGGGTGGTTTGGTGATCTCAGGGTCGCGCGCCATCAGATCACCTGGCCCTGGCTGTACTGCGGGCCTCTAGGCATCACTGTGGTGTCCGATGGTACGTTCCCCATACCAGCGGGGGGTACACGACGGGCTGGGCCGCCGCCTTGCCACCATTCCGGCGGAACAAAGTTGAAGAAATTCGGCATGCCTGGCTGCACCTGCTGATTAGGGCGCTGCGCCCCGATCTGCGCCAGAAGCTGCGCGAACATATTGCGGTCTTCCACCTCAGACGCCCAGCCCAAGCAGCCTGGCGAGCATCGCACGCGGATCGATGACCGGATTGCCGGCACCGGACGCGCCACCCATACCGGAGACCGGCGGGTTGCTGTTGCCGAACGGGGTCGCCCCACCCATACCGACCGGCGGTCGCCCTGCCACTCCGCCGCCGAGCATATCCATCGGCCCCGGCAGCGGCGGGCGCGGCGCGGTTTGCTGACCAGCCATGAAATTACCGGGCGGCGGCGTCTGCAGTGCCGGTGGCACTGTGTGCAGGATCGATGCGTCGGACATCTGCGGGTTGAACGGCGGCACGAAGGGCGGCGCGGGACGCGGTGCTGTCTCGGTGCCGGCCATCGACTGGCCTGGTGTCACCCCGCCGCCATACATATAGGGCGCGGGTGCCGGCGCTGTTTCCGTACCGGCCATCGACTGACCGGGAACTTGCGCCGCCCCGCTGCCATACATGTAAGGGGTTGGCGTCGAGCCGGTGGTTATCGGATCCGGGCGTGGTGTCGGCACCGGGGCCTTCGACGGTAGTGCAAACGGGCTTTTGGCTTTCGGTTTCGGTGCGGCTGCTTTCGGTTTCGGGGCGTCTGACTTACCCGACATCTCTTCCCTGGTCACGCCCTTCGGCGTCTGCGCCTTGAAGGGCTTCTTTTTCTCGGCGGTCGAGTTGCCGCGCCCTTGCTTGATATTCTTGCGGCGGACCTCCTCATCCCTGACGCTGGTGCCTGCATCTCGGCTACTGCGTAGGTGGAAGTTGGCCATGGCGTCTCTCCGGGGATTTAAATCGGAGTACGCTTAAAGTTAACGGTTTTCCAGTTCTTTTAGCTTGAAGATGTTGGCGATCAGGTACGGATTCCTGTCTTCCAGCTTCTCCTTGCGGGCACCGAACGGTCGCGACATGCAGGAATAGCGCAATTCGTCGACGGCGTGGTCCTCGCCATCGGTGTCGAGGTCTTCCACGTCGAAAGTGTCGTGCTGCATCATTGGAAGCGTTCTAATCAGGTGCCGGCAGGTCGAAAACAGGAAGATCATCGGGTTGCCTTCACCGTCGCCCTTGAGCCGGTTGCGGACCTGATCCCACCCACCTGCCCTTTTGTCGCGGCTTTTGCGGGTGTTGTCGGCGCGGCGGAAGTGGCAGCCGTGGCGGCCCAGAGTCTCCGCAATGGACGGACCCGATATGACCGCAAACGCTGCTGGGTCCAGAATGCCATAAGCCATCTTCGTCCGCGTCCCGCCGTGGGTTTCACGATGTACGATGCCATGCGCCACTTCCTCCGCTGTCATGTGAAGCCCGACGTTTGGTTTGCTGCAGCCGTACCACTCGGCGTAGCGGATGATCGCACCACGCTTGAGGATACGGCCATCGTGATGGGTGTCGTCCTGGACGTGAGCGTACCACCCCACTGAAAAGGGCTTGGCCGAACCCCAGTCCATCGCACGCCATTTAGTCCAATCGTCAGGGATATCGAAGGGTTCAATGATGTGACGGTCGGGACGAAATTCGGGGAAAAAGGCACCTTCGATCACCGTCCAGTCGCCGTTGAGCCAAGCCTTCACAAGTTCGGGAGAACCGACAGCCTTCAAACGATTTACGTAATTTGGATCACTATCCATCAGCGCCGGATTGTCCTTTAGCTTGGCCGGTATGAAAGCCCTGGACAGCCCGGATTCCGGGTCCACCGTGATCTGGTATTCACCGGGGTCGATGATCCATTCCTTGACCCAGCCGTGACCGACACCGCCGGGATTACAGGTCGCGCGGAACTGCGGCCTGATGCCTTTGGAAGACCTGAGCGTTGCAAGCAGCTTGAACACCGGATCCGGTAGCGGGAACTGGGTCAGTTCTTCGACATAGACCCGCGTGAGGGACCAGCCTTGATAGTTCTCCGCGTCACGGTCATTTTCCAGATAGGCGCAGTTGAGCCGCGCCCCGTTGGCAAAGCGGAAGACATTCCCTTTCTCACTGTAACGCGCCGCATTTCCGTACATACGGATCGCCGTGGCAATCGTATCTTTAAGATCTTCCCTGGAGCGTCGAACGATGAGGCCGACCGCGTCCGCACCGTGATCCTCCGCGTGGATCCAGAACTCACCAAGGCTGGCGTAGGTCTTGCCGCCGCCGCGAGCACCGCCGTAGACGACTATGTCCGTCGGTGCTTTGATGAACGCCAGTTGTGGACCCTTCTGGGGGACAAATCCTAGCCGGACGCTGACGTTCATCATTTGACGACGGTCAATTTCGGCTTCGGCGCGAACTGCTCCTGCCACTCTTCCGGCGACAGCGTCACGATGTCGGTCGGCTCGCGCGCCGGTTTCGACAGGATATGCAGTTCGATCTCGGTCTTGTCGGCCAGGTGTCCCATCATCTTACCGATACCCATCACCGCCTGCACGGCGGGGCCGAACTGGTTCTTCTCCATCGCCGCGATGCAGATGTGCTCCAGCCGGGCGCAGAGATTGTCGATTGAGTAATCCAGCCGCTCGATCTGCCGCTTCCGCAGTTCATCCAGATGCCTGATGAAGCGGGGCCGCTCCTCGACCGTGTCGTTGCTCACCGCGACGGCGGAGTAACCGGCTTTCTGGTACGCCGCCTTGCGCGACAGCCCCTGCACCAACCCTTGAGCCAGCAGCCGCTCCTTGTCGGTGAGCGGATCGGTCCGCTTCTTCAGCGCGGCCTTCTGCCGTGACGGCCTGTTGTGCGGTCCGAACGTCTTGGTCATCCGACCCACCATACCAGTATCACCACGATGCCGAACATGATCAGCGCGAAAACGCCAAGCGCCGCCAGCCACTCGGCCTGTGACCGGGTCACGCCATTGGGTCCGGTAGACGAGCCTCATTCAAGGCACTGAGGAACGTCTTGTGGTAGCCGGCGATCAGGTCGGCCTGGTCGGTCCCATTAATAATGCGTCGGGCGTTCACCGGGTCGTCCTTGTCTTCGTTGAAATAGTCACCCAGTGCGACACCGGTGAACCAGCCCTCGGCCATGCCCCGGAACATAATGCGAGCAGCAATAAGGCTATCAAGGGCCACATCAGGATGAGCCACCAGATCGCGCTTGTCGATAAGCGAGAGAGTCTTTGACGCCTTGTCGTAGTTGTAGTCCCAGGTCAGTTGGACGAAGCCGCGCCCGATATACGGCCAGTACGCCTTGCCCTGCAGGTACTCACTGCCGCCCTGCTCTGTCACCGGCCACATCTCGTAGGCCGTCTCATGGTAGACCGTCGCCAGCATATACGCCAACCAGCGGACATCATCCATCGGCGTGCCACCGCCCTCGTACTCCCACACCGCCAGAATCACGTTCTGGCCGTCGACCTGAACCTGCTGCAGCGCGCCGCGAAATAACTCGCTGCGCACCGCCGAAAAGTAGATATCCCGGTCGAATCTCATTTGAAGCCCCACCAGATAAACCCGACGCCCAGCCAACATCCGACGATCACCGACCAGCCAATGGCTTCGACTTCGCTCATGGCAGCATCGCCCGCACCGCAGCGTCCTTGGCCTCCAGCAGCTTCCGCAGCGCCACCGTCCGTTCCGCATTACGCGGGCATTTCAGAATGATGAATTGAGCCACACCGCAGAACTGGGCGGATATCGTCCGCAGCGTCGGCGGCAAATGGCTGTAATGAAAGAACCGCAGCACCGGGTCCATCCCGATCTCTTCCGGCGAGAACTCACCGGGAGCCGGGTGAATGCCAACATTCTTCATGCGGATCACCGGTTCGTCATTTCTTTCCAAAGGGCTTCCACTTCTTACCGAGCTTGAATGGGCTGCTCTTCTTCGCGGCACCGCCGCCAAAGGGCTTCTTGCCAGCACCTATCTTCGCCGCAGCGGCGTTGGCCTCTGCGGCATCCAGGTCAGGCCCTATGGGGTTCTTCTTTCCGAACGGCATGGAACTCTATCCTTGTGCTGGCATTTCCGTTACATTACATATTCTGCAGCAAAGGAAAAGCCAAAATGCCGAAACCCCCCGACGCTTTCATGGGCATGCTCGACTGTGCATGGGAAGACTTCAAGACGTACCAGGACACTGAAGAACCATCCACGCCGCTCGGCATCGTCGTCATCCTGATCGGCCATGACGCCGAGGCTATGACCGTCAAGACCGGTGCCAACGTCCACCCGGAGTGGGTCAAGTCGGCGCTGGCGCAACTTACGCTCGGCATGGTCACCGGCAGCATGGAGATGGAGTGCATGCCAAAAATCCGAAAGAAGCGAGTCGTATGACCAACCATGACTTCCGAAGAATTCGCCACGGCCTCCTGCTGACACAGAAGGAACTCGCCGAGGTGCTGGGCTACGCCCACAAGATCCGCATCTCCGAATACGAGCGCGAGACCAACCCGGTGCCGATCCCGGACCATATCGCCGACGCGATGTGGAAGCTGCAGGTCACCGGGAGTGATCGGTTGCCTCGTCCTGCTGTCCGCGAATGGAGCCGACACGATGGCCTTCGTCAGTAGCACCGCCGTCCTTCGGATCGACTGGTACGACATCTCCGAGACGCTGGTCATCAACATGCGTGACGGCTCGAAGCTGGTCTACAGTGGTGTGCCCCAGGGTGTGTACGAGGACTTCAAGGATGCACCGTCGATAGGGGCTTTCTTCAATTACGAGATCCGAAATCGGTATCCGTTTAGCTATGGATGATGGAGTCCCTAAGTCAGGGTAATCCGTTACCTTTTTATATTTCCAGATTTTGCGCAGGAATTGGGGGCCCCGACGAGCCGGCCTACCCCCCGCCAACCGACGATCCCCCACCCCTATACTATACCGTTACTTGAGCTAGGCTAAACTATACTTGACTTAGGCTAAACTATACTTGTCAAGCAACCGTTACGTGTATGATATACTTGGCCAGGATAGGCTAAACTACACACGCATAGCGCGAGTGCCTCCAGGGCTGCCCGGCCTGGCAACCGGCATGCTGCAAGCACCGCCACTCGTTAGGCCTTAGATGCACCGGGGGGTTTGATAGGGCTTTAGGGTGGAGCAAGGGCCGGCGGCGGCGGCGGCGCAATAGGGGGTAGGTATACCCCCTATTATTTGCGCCGCTTAACGCAAATCCCGCGCCGCTCCGGCTCCGCCTTGCGCCGCTTCCTGTTTTTTCCTTTAGAATCAATGGTGACTCAAAGCCGAAGCGGCGCAGAAGCGGCGCAAGGTAGCGCCGAAGCGGCGCAGGAAGCGGCGCAAGGGGGTATTTTAGCGGCGCAAGCTGCGCCGCTACCCCGATTATTCAATGATATCAAACACTTAACTATGCCAAACAGTTACTAAATCATTCCGCATCCGAAACGATTTTTGCCCTTGTATATGGTAACGGACTATGAGATAAGAGGACATCAGATTAAACAAGGAAACAAGCTAATGCTCACATACACCGCTCTTGACCCTAACGGTCGCACGCACACGCGCAACAGCAAACGCGCGTTCTCGCACGCGGTGCTCGCGACCTGCACGAACTACGATGCAGACGACAGTTATTACGTCATAGGTTGGGCCAGCACATTGCCGCTGGCGGAAAAGCTTTACCGCGCCACGCTAACCGCGAAACATCCGCGCACAAAAAAGCTGACATACAACAATGTAACGCTTGTAAACGCAAGCTAGGACGAAAGCGCCCGCCTATGGCGGGCGCTCCATGCGTCAAGCGCATGCTGATGAGTCCAACCACGAAAGGCCACGAAATGACCCTCTCGAAAGAACAGCGCAAGCACCTTTTGTACGCCTTCGGCTGGCACAAGGATTACTGCGAAAAGCTACATGCCAAAAAGCCGCGCGGCATATCGTGGCAGGATTGCCGCCGCATGCGCGACGAGGAACTCAAAGCCGCTGGAATCGAAAATCTGTTCGAAACTGATTTTGAGTTAGTTTCCTAACAGGACGAAACGCACCTTCCGGTGCGTCCATGCGTCAAGCGCATGCTGATGAGTCCAACCACGAAAGGCCACACCGCAATGGCATACCTAGACAAGAAAACCGTAGCGGGTTTCCGCGACCGCGCCTCCGCATGGCTTGCGGTGAAACATCCCGCTCACACCATCGAAACGATCAAATCAGGCCGCGACGCATGGACAGTCGCGCACGGCGCCGGGATCGTCGATGAGTGCTACCGCGTCCATAAGGCCCATGACGCGCACATACAGACCGCGCTTGAGGCAATATTCCCTTACGCCGTGTTTCGCGACAAGAAGCATTATTGAGGACGAAACTCACCCTCCGGTGAGTCCATGCGTTAGGCGCATGCTGACGAGTCCACGAAAGGCCACGTAAAATGAAACAGCCATCCTTTTACAACAATCGAGGCCGCTTGACCGCCTACGGCTTAAGCTGCGGCTATGTCGAGCGTGTCGAGACAGTTGACGGTGATTCCTCGCTGACACTGTGGAGCACCTACGGCCAAGTATTCCATGTCCGCGAACACTCGCGCTCAAATGGCCGCCGCTTCTGGTATTCCTACGCCACGCTAACCGAAGCGCGGAATCGCTTCGATGTCGCCAAACACGTTTTGCGCAAGGTTTACGGGCTGGCCTATGGCTATCCAAGGGCGGTGCAGAAATGAACACGCGCGACAAGCTTGTTCATGCCGTCACGGCCTTTGACCGTGCACAAGAGGCAAAAGCCACCAAGAATCCGCGTCATTACTATAATCACTACGCCCTGCCGCAGTACCTAGGCGCTGTCGCGCGCGTGGCAGATGACATTGAGGCCGGCGCGGCGGTGGATGAAGCGATTATCGCCGCCATGCATGGGCCACTCCGCACCGCCTGTTTGAAAGCATGCGGGTTTAAAGCCAACCATGTGCCAGCGCGGCACGGGAATTATCTCGGATTGCCGGTGTATCGCCCGGCCTCACAGAAATAGGGCGAAACGCACCGCGCGCGGTGCGTCTAGGCGTAATGCGCCTACTGACGAGTCCAACCACGATAGGCCACACAATGATTACCGACATTCACGAGCTACGCCGCGCGCTTAAGGGTTCGAACCCTAAGTTTCGCGGCGTTATCCTATGGCAAGGGGCATCCTTGATTGACGGTGCGCCGGTAGTTGCCATTGCTTCGAAGATTCTCACGGCTTCGAAGAACGAAAAAACCGGCGCAATGGTACAGACCTATATCATCCGCTCCGATATGGATCCTATGGACGCCGTGAAGTCAGGCGACGATGAAAGCGTTTGCGGTGATTGCAAACACAGGCCTTATCTCATTAAGACCGGCGCAAGCGATTCAGACCCTTGCTATGTCCAGGTCGCGAAAAGCGTAAAGAGCGTTTACAACGCCTTCACGCGTGGCCGCTATGCGGCGCCGGGCATCGATTACGATGTTAAGCTCTTGCCGCTGTTGTTCGAAGGCCTTGCCTTCCGCATTGGCACCTACGGCGATCCGTGCGCTATCCCTTTTCAGGTTTGGCGCGCGGCCACGCTTAAAGCGCTGTTTGACAATGGCTATACGCATCAATGGATGTCTCCGAAGTTCGCAGCGTTCAAGTTGCTTTGCATGGCTTCGGTAGATTCCATCGAAGAGCTCTATGAAGCGCAATCGATGGGTTGGCGCACATTCCGTGTGCGCGGTGCCCATGAGCCGCTTGATCGTGAAGTGGAAAGGCCTTGCCCGGCCTCGAAGGAAGCCGGCAAAAAGACCAATTGCGACAAGTGCAAGGGCTGTGGTGGCCTTGGCGCAAAGGCCAGAATATCCTTCGCCATTATCTCGCATGGCATCGGCTCGCCAAAATGGCTTATTGCCGCCTAGGACGAAACGCACCGCGCGCGGTGCGTCCATGCGTTAAGCGCATGCTGATGAGTCCAACCCTTGAAAGGCCACACCATGAATCCCTTAGCCGCTTATTCCGACATGCGCCTTGTGCGCGTCCTGAAAGGCCTCGACAAGCGAGTCGGTCCGCTCACCCGCGCCTTGCGCGAATTGATCCTGGCAGAGATGGGTGCGCGCGTAGCGCGCGCCTATGCCACCGAACAGCGCCGCTTGCGCGCATCGCTGAAGGCGCGGTCATGATACGTATGTGGATCAATCAACCGTCGACATTGCAGCCATTCCATAATTTGCACGGGCAAAATGTGCTCGCCGAAAAAGATTGGGGAATGATGCGCGTCTATTTCCTGTCAGGCGACATCATATCGCAGCGCATGCCGGTGGAATGCTTATCGAAAGGGTGGCGCACATGACCCGCACACTCTTTTACGCTGTCGCCACCTACGCCACGCCGCGCGGTGCGCTTGGCACATGGCGTGGTCGCCTGTTGGCGGCTGACCTGGCATCTGCGCTCCACACGGTGGAGCGTATCGTGATCGGTTCCCGCCGTGTTGCCGGAAAGCTGGATATTCAAATCACTACTGTAAAGGATCATCGCTAATGCCTGTATTCCTGATGTGTATGATCGTCGCCGGGTTGATCCTGTACGCACCCTGGGCGGTGTGGCGCTTTGTGTTGGCTACCTTCGGTGTGCTTTTCACCTTACTCGCCCTGAGCGGCTTGGCGCACTGGATGGGCGCATGAGCCGGCTTCGCCTCTATGTCTGTGGCTGTGATCCGATCATTCGGATCCGCTGCGGCCACGACGATTTGGAAATCATGTGCTTGGAGTGCATGGAAGTGTTCACCCAGGTCGAGAAATCGCCCACCAACAAGAGAAGGCCACGAAAATGAATACGATGTACCCACATCAGGAATCGGATGGGACATGGACCCTACGACAGGAACGCTATCGCGGCGCTAAGCACGCGCACGATGTCTGCGCTGTGGCCAGAAGCCTCGAAGAACTGAAGGCCATGTGCGCGCCGCACTGGCCCAACATCAAGTGGCCGGAGGTGGTATCATGAAATGTTTCAAGCCGGAAGTTTTTGTCGAAGGCAAATGGTGCCGCAATGCCCTGATATTCGCCACCGAAGAGGAGGCCGCACAAAACGCGTCTGACCTTATGTACAGGTGGGTGAACGTCCAGGACAGCCGCGCTGTCGAAGTCGACGAGCCGCGCGTCACCCACACCTACATTGACCGCACGCTGGGCCACACACCGGATCCGGTCGAAGAGGCTTGATTGCAACCGCTTAGGCGGCGCACAATGAAAAACGGCGTCCAAGGCCACTCGGACGCCGTTTTAGTCCTATTCCAACCGCTTAAGAAGGAACCTGACGTGTGGCGCAAGATACTGCTTCAGACCCGCAAATCAAGACCCGATATCCAGACCACACGACCGTAGACGCCGTTAAGGCCACACAATTCCTCACGTCTATCACGCATGGTGGACCGGTTTTGCTGGTCTGCTTCGGCGCGACCGGTGGATTCTCACGGCAAGGGTTGTTCGACACGTCCGACCCGCACGCGGTGGCCGCCATGCGCTCGTTCATCGCCTTCCAGGAAACCCAGGCCAACAATGTGTTCTATCTGGCCAACGTGGCCGAAGGTTGCACCGGTGTCCCCGGTCGCGATGACATCACACAGATTCGCCTCGTCGTGCTCGACTTCGACCCGGACAAATCCTTGCCACTGCACGACGAGCGCGACCGGCTGCGCCAGCGCGCGCACGACTTCCTGACCGGCCCGCTGCAGCCGCGCGCCATTGTCGACACCGGGGGCGGCATCCAGGTGGTCTATGAACTGCTTGAGCCGGTGCCGGCCACCGAGGACCGGATCGTCGAGATAGAGCGGCTGATGAAATCGCTGGCCAAATCATTAGGGGCCGATACCAAGACGTGCAGCGCCAAGAACCTGTTTCGCGTGCCGCACACCTACAACTGGCCAAACGAGGCAAAGAAGCTCGCTGGGCGCGTGCGAAGCGTGTCGGGCGTATGGTTCAGCGGCGGACCACGTGTTGCGCTCAGTGACCTTTATCCGTTCGCCACGGTGTCATCCGAGGACGGTCCTGTCTCGGCACCGGTGGAGTTTGGCGACCTGAGCGAAACGGACCTGACCGACGCGCTCGGTGAGCCGTCCGCCTTACCGGCGCGGCTGATCGAGGCCGCACGCGATCCGCTGGTGGTGAAGGTGCTCAATCGCAACCCAATCCCGAATGACCGTTCTGGATCCGATTTCAGCATGGCCTGTGGGTTGGTGCGCCTCGACCTCTCACCGAAGGATGTTGCGGTGCTGTTGAGCGCCTACGGTCACAAGGTGCAATCGACGTTCCACGAAGAGCGCCTGTTTTCGTATGTGATTCATACCGTGGAAAAAGCCGTCGCACGGGTTCGATCCACGCACTTGCTGGATGACTTCCAGGACGAGGCCGAGAAGGTGGCCGAAGAGGCTGAAACGAAAGTCCGCCACGCCAGGCTTGACCCGCTCACCGTCGACGAGGCTTTGCATGGCCTGTTCGATGGCGACAACTCGGACATCGTGTCGGGCTTGATCGGCCCGAAGGAACTGATGGTCCTGTATGGCAAACCTGGGTCAGGCAAGACCTTCGTGATGATCGACATGGCCTATCACATCGCCCAGGGGGCAGCGTGGAACGAGCGCACGGTAGCGCCGGTGAAAGTGGTCTATATCGCCACGGAATCGGCCAGGGGCATCTTGTTTCGCCTACAGGCCCTGAAGGATCGATACGGGCCGGCGGCGGATTTCTACATTATCCCGTCCAGCGTCAACATGTTCGACCGCAGGCTGGACCTGAAGCCGCTGATGGACAGGATCCACGCCAAGGTTGGAAAGGATGTCGGCCTGATCGTCATCGACACCCTGGCGCGAGCGATGGGCGGCGGCAATGAGAACAGCGCCCAGGACATGACCGCGCTGATTGAGAACGGCGACCTCTTACGCAACAAGTTTGGTGCTGCAATCTGCTGGGTCCACCACAGCGGCAAGAACGAGGCGCTTGGGGCGAGAGGATCATCAGCCCTGCTGGCCGCTACAGACATCGAGGTCGAGGTGGCTGACGGCACATTCCGCACCACCAAGATGCGCGACCGCGAGGGGCTGGACTATCGTTTCGCCCTGAAGCCGGTGCAGGTCGGCACGTTCAAGGACGGCACCACGGTGACTTCCTGTATCGTCAATTGGGGCGCCGGTGGCCGAGAGTTTGTCGCCACCACGCCGGGGCAGCAAGGGCTGCAGATGGTCGTCGATATCCTGCGCCAGGTTCAAAAGCCGTTGACGTTCGAATCCATCATTGCCCAGGCATCGCTGACCAAGCACGGCAAACTGCCAGTCACTAGCAAGTCACTGCTTCGCCTGCTCAATGACGCCTGCGAGAGTGACACCAATATGGTCTTCACCAGATCCGTTTCCGAAGCCCCGAGGAAAAATAAAACCCCTGTTTACGATTATGGGCTTGTCAACTGGTGATATAACGGTTATATAGGTAGCAGTGGTTGAGGGAATCAGCCCCCAACCACCACTTGCACCACAACTCCATAGGAGAGATTGTAATGCCGAAAGTTTCTAAATCACAGAACCGTCACCCTGTCGACCGCCTCGCCGATGTCCGTGAGCAGCTTAAGGCTCTTGAGAGCGAAGAGCGGATCCTGCGTGATACCATCCTCCGCACCGGCGACACCAATGGCGACGACAACGTTGCTATGGTCAAGGAATCGGTCCGCAATATGCTCGACCGCAAGGCGCTGGAATTCAAATTCGGTGTCGCTTCCGTCGCGGCCTGCACCAAGGAATCGCCGGTCACGACGTTGACACTGTTCAAAAAGACGGTCGATGTCCTCGCCTGACCGCTACACCGAGAAACTGGATCGCGGCCCCGACGAGGGGCCGCGCAAGACCAAGATGCTGCGGTGGGTCGACCGAGACGGCAACCACGTCCGCTACGAAGAATGGTGGCTTGACGCAGACGGCTACCCAAGCCACCCGGTGGAGGCATGAAGTTCGTTCAGTTTACCCTGGCCGGTAAGCCGATGGCCAAGGGCCGGGTCCGCTTCACCCAGAAGGGCCACGCCTACACGCCCGACCGCACGGTGCGCTACGAGGGCCAGCTAGCCTTTGCGGCGCAACAGGCGATGAATGGCCGGCTGCCCGCCGATGGCCCGGTGGCGGTAACGCTCATCGTCTCCATGCCTATACCGGTTTCCTGGTCGGCCAAGAAGCGAACCCAGGCGGAAACCGGGTTCCTCTACCCCACGGTGAAACCGGATCTCGACAACTTCGCCAAGATGCTCGACGCGCTGAACATGATTGTCTGGAACGATGACTCCCAGATTATCGACCTGCGTGTGGTCAAGACCTACTCACTGACGCCGCAACTGACCGTGGCGGTATCACTGGCCGACGACAAATATTCCGCTCCACGCCTGCTTGACTTGTACTGAGATTCCGTTATCGCTGTCGTTTCCTCTTTTCGCAAAGTTCCGCTTTCATGCCGCTCTTCTCGCTCCTTCCGCACCAGCGCGCTGGTGTCGATTTCCTCAAATCCTCTGTCTATCACGCCCTGCTGTTCGATGAACAGCGCGTCGGCAAGACCGGCCAGGCCATCGTCGCCGCTGGTGAACTCGGCCTCAAGCGTGCCCTCGTCATCACCACCGTCGCCGGTGTTGGCGTCTGGAAGCACCAGATCCCCCAGTGGGACCGACACGGTGTCCACTTCGAAATCGTTCCGTGGTCGCAGATTGTCTCCGGTGGCAAGTATGCCAAGGTGCTCGCCCAGCACTACGACCTGCTCATCCTCGACGAATCCCACTACGGCAAGAACCCGACAGCGCAGCGCACCCAGCGCGCCTTCGGTCGCCTGTACGGCGACAAGATCCTGCAGCACCAGTCGTTGTTCAGCCACGCTGACCGCGTCTGGTGCCTGACCGGCACGCCGATGTCGCACGATCCTTCGGATCTCTTCATGGCGCTGAAGGCGCTGTTCCCGCAGGCGCTGGTCGGCAACTACAACTTCCCCGATGTCTCGACCTTCGCCCGGTTCCGGGCGCGCTACTGCGTCGTCGAACTACGCAAGTATGGCCGGCAGATGGTGCCGGTCGTCGTGCGCGGCCAGAACACCGGTGAACTCAATCTCCGCATCAAGTCCTACTTCCTGCGCCGCCGTCAGAGCGATGTCGGCATCCAGCCGGCCTACTGGGATCAACTGTTCTTCCCGTTGACGCCCAAGGAGAAGGACGAGCTTGAAGGCCTGATCGACCAGGACGCCATGGAGGCGGCAATGGCGCGCGGCGACTGGGCGGCGGTCGAGCGCAATCTGGCCCGGATGCGGCGGGTCACCGGTGCCTACAAGGCCCATGCCACGGTGACCGCTGCCAAGGAGTATTTCGACACCTACCCCGACAAGCTGGTAATCGCCTACTGGCACACCGCCGTCGGCACGCTGCTGGAGGAGGGCTTGGCCAAGTTCAACCCGGTGCGGGTCGACGGCTCGATCACCGGGCTGAACCGCACGATCAGGGTCGAGCACTTCAAGAACGTGCCGACGTGCCGTGTGTTTCTGGCCCAGATAGCCGCCTGTGGCGAGGCCATCGACCTGTCGGCATCGTCCGAGATGTGGTTCGCCGAATCCGTCTTCACGCCGTCGCAGATGGCCCAGATGGGCGCGCGCATCACCAACCTGGCGCAACCCAGGCAATGCCTGGTCCGCGTCATCACCCTTGAAGACACCATCGACGAGATGATCCAGGGCCGCCTCGTCGACCTATCCCGTTCAATCGCCCACACACTAGGAGAGACATATGCCGAAAATTTCACTGCACGTTGAGGCCGACACCCCGGAAGAGTTCCGCAAGTTGATGGCGATGTTTAACGTGGCCCCATACTGGGAGCCGAAGGCTGGAGCACCGCAGTCAGACACGTTTGGCGTTGTGGATATCAAAACGAACATCCAGTCAGGCACGCAGGGCATCAAGCAGTCCGACGACGTTCCAGAGGTCCGGCCTATGCCGGAAGAGATAAAGGCCAAGCTGGACGAGATCGAAGCCACCGAAGAGCCGGTCGAAGAGAAGAAGGCCCGCAAGCCGCGTGGCCCCAACAAGCCCAAGATGACCCCGGTGACCGAAGAGGCACCGGAAGAGGTCGAGCATGTCGGCACCGTCGCGGTGGCCGAAGAGCAGGGCAATGGCGAGGTGCTGACCCGCATGGATCTCGGCGACACCATCGCCGGATACGTGCGGAAATATGGCATCAACTTTGCGCAGACGGATGTCAGCAAGATGCTGCAGGACATGTTCGGCGCGGATGTCCGCAAGAAGTCCGACGTGCCGGACGACCAGCCGTCGCTGCGCAAGGCGATCAGCGCGATCACCCAGGCGACCATCGACAACCCGTACAACCGCAAGGTCGATGTCAATGGTTAAGACCAGTTGGAAGCTGGAGCGGGTCATCGTCGAGGTCATGGTGCATGACGGGTGCGTCGACATCGGCGATGTCCGCTGGTCCGTCGAGACGGCGCTTACCTCCAGCCGGACCTTCGACACGGTGATCCGTTCGCGGCACTCGAAAAACGGCGGGCCTGTCCGTCTCGGCGCGCTGACGGTCAAACAGTTCAATCGAGTGGTAGCGGCGAAGGAGGCAGCGCATGGCTAAGTCGACCCACAAGGACCGCAAGCACACCCAGTGGAGCGCCTCGTCCACCGAGCGCAACTGGTTGTGTCCCGGCAATCTGGCGCTGATACAGGACATCCTGCCGCGTCCAGAGGGCAAGGCAGCCGCATGGGGGACCGCCTGCCACGAAGTGGCTGAGATGCTGCTGTCCAAAGGCAAGAAGGTTGTCGTTATCGGCGATGCCATCGAGACGGATCGTTTTACCTTCGTGATCGACCAGGAAATGATGGATGTGGCGTGGGTGTACGTCGACTACATCCGCGACCAGTTGAAGAAAGGCTTCGACCTCTACGCCGTCGAGAAGAAGTTCGCGCTCGACGACATGAACCTACCCATCGACATAGGCGGCACCGCAGACGCGGTGCTCTATCACCCGCATGAGAAGCACCTGGAGATCGTCGACCTGAAGACCGGCAAGGGCGGCTTCGTCCATGCCAAGGGCAACCCACAGGAACGCCTCTATGCACTGGGTGTGCTGGTCAGCATCGACCCGCCCATCGACGTGCATACGGTCACCACGACCATCGTCCAGCCGCGCTACGCCGACAAGGACGGCGATGTTGTCCGTTCCGAGACAATGAACGTGTCCGACCTGGTCGACTGGACCATCGACCTGGTGCCGCGCGTCATCATGGCGGCGGAGGCGCTCAAGACCTATGAGAGAGCGCGGACCAACAGCGCACTGCTCGACGACTGGGTCGGCAGTTATCTCACCCCCGGTGAGGTCCAGTGTCAGTGGTGCCCGGCAGCCGGTGGCTGCCCGGCGCTGCGCAAGCGGGCGCTGCAGATCGCCATGGACGACAACCTTCTGCTGAAGTCCAACACTTTCACCGAAAATACCGTCGAGATGGTGGAACAAGACCTCGACGGCATGGAAATCCTGGAAGCGTGGATCCGTGAGCGGCGTGCGCTGGCTCACGAAATGGCTGTCCAGGGCCTGAAGTTCGATCACTATTCGTTGGTCGAGAAGCATGGCCACCGGAAGTTCTCCGGTGCCACCGAGCAGGCGGTCGTAGACGCTATCAAGCAGAGGATTCCGATCCTCGACGAGAACCTCTACGACCGCAAACTCAAGTCACCGGCTGGCCTTGAGAGGGCCATCGGCAAGACCGCCGTCGAGACGTTCCTCGACGACATCATAGTCAAGCCCATGATCGGGACTGACCTTATCCGCAACAAGAACACCGGAGGCCGCGACATGGCGAAGACCATTCGCGATTTCCTAGAAGGAGACGACTAACATGGCACAAGCTAACAGTGGTGAGTTTCGCTCACCGGACTGCACGCTAGCATTCAGCGACGGGCTGTTCGAACTGAAATCGGTCGCGA
>Ga0209593_10000267_pt1 | contig 26879 bp, 18 predicted proteins | sample PPLLaktember2015_3_FD_187260 | JGI IMG/M metagenome (GOLD analysis project Ga0209593, IMG submission 187260) | Freshwater sediment microbial communities from Prairie Pothole Lake near Jamestown, North Dakota, USA - PPLs Lake P7 Core (6) Depth... | ecosystem: Environmental > Aquatic > Freshwater...
CAATAAATAAACAGAGGGCAGGGATCAGGAAAGGATGTAAGAAAAGTAACTTTTTCATGGCCATGATTTTTATCTTGATTTACTAAGTAGCATTAGTTGCAGGCTTTATTGCTCACTCGCGTTCCCCGATTGATCCACAGCGATCACCCTGTAATAATACTTCGGCATATCATGCACGGACATGTCAATATATTCATTGTTGATGGTAGATGCAATCTGCCTTCGGGGTGAAATATCCACATCCGGTTTATCCGAACGGTAAATCCGGTAATAACAGAAATCCTTTTCGGTGCTGGGATTCCAGGTCAGAACCTCCCTTTCCCGGTTGCCGATTTCCTTTCTTTCCGTAGTAAGTCCCATCACCGGTTCAGGCGCTTCATCATCATAACAGGTTGTATAAACCACAAGCGACATCGGAGGGATGGTATCCTTCAAGTATCCCTTTTCAACCGCAATAACCCTTGAAAAATCCTGAAGGTCCCCGAAATAATTGAAAGGAACATGTCCCGGATCGTATACGTACTTTCTGAAAGCCTTTCCATTTTCCGGCATCTTTATTTTCAAATTCAGCCGTCTTGGATTTTCATTCCTGTTAACAACAGCAACTGAAACCGATTTGTTTTCCGTGCTTGTGACAGCAGCGATCCGGATCAGGGAATCTGACGAAACCGTTTCGAAAACCCTGGATGGCCCCCTGAAAAACTTGGTTATCAAACCCAGGCAATAATAAGCAGGTTTTGTGGTAAAATTATCCACTTCCCAACGGAATAAACCCCATTTGTTAATATAATGACCGTGATAGGAAGAGGGAAAATCTGCGAAGGTCCAATAACCACATGCATAAACGCCTCCGTTGATCATAGCAATAACAGCTTCGGAAACCTGGATTCCCAGGTAATTTTCAAGCGGAGTATTATTGTACATGCATGCATCATGCATAACCGAATCGATCATATTGCTGTTTTGTTTCGCGCCGAATTCCCCCACGATGAATTTCTTATTTTTTTGCCTGGCCAAACCTACTCCCCACTTCATCTTACCTAGAAAAAACCCATAAAATGAATTATCAAAAAGGTCATAATTATTAATGTAATGGTGTCCGCCGTAAATACCGGTAATATTATCCATATTCTCAGATGCCCATTCCATGGTTTTCCAATTTTCAATGGGGGACGCATCCGTCGCAAGCAATCTGATATCAAGGTTCCTGGATTGTATTTCCTCATAGAAAAGACCCTGGATCTTTTTAAAATATGGTAAATCATCTACCATGGAAGCCCATTTGTCAAGGGATAATTCATTCGTCATGCAGTAATACTTTATGTTCTTAAATCCCTTGTTTTTTTTCAGGTATTCCAGGTTATCCACCTCATGTTTTACATAATCCTTTTCATTCCTGTAGCTCCTGATGAAATCTGCATTCCATGAAGTGATATACATTTCGGTATTCGTGCCTTTCATCACTTCAAGGTATTTCGATATGCTGTCAATCCTGGGGAAGTCCCAGGTTGGATCATCATTCAACCTGACAAAGGAAGGATTCAGTTCACGCCACCGTTTGGCAAAAATCTGTTCATAATGCCATTTCGATCCCTTATGAACATGGTCAAAAACGTGAAAACCCACGCCCCCGAAACTCTCATTGATAATGCTGTCACTGATTTCGGCATCAGATAAAGGAATTCTTTCACTACGGTTGGTTAGTTGTGAACAACTGAAGAAAAAGAATAAACCCAACAGAATGTAAATGTGTTTCATTTCCGGGTATATTTAATTTATGCAAAAACATAGCAATAGTAGTAAAATAAAGCAATTCAAGTCATATTGGCAAATTTTGGTTCATGATTTTACTTCCCTGATAAAAAGGAGTAGATTTGGTATGGATTCAGTTTCCAAACAGCAAATAAGCCAATGAATTAAATCCCATCCATCCTTATGTACAAAGTTTTTCTTCTTGCCCTATTTGTGACCGTTAATTCTTCGGCACAACAAGTCCTGACCGGTTACTGGTATCAAAAACCCATGCGGATTTTGCAGACAGTGCTGAGGCAGACAGATGCACTGCAATACAATGTAGACAGCCTGGTGAATTATATGAAAGCAGTTCATGCCAATACACTGGTTGTCAATGGCGGCGGCATTGTCGATTTTTTTCAGAACACCCTCCCGATGGCCAATATTAATCCATATTTGGGTACAACCGATCTTCTTGCCAAAATCACTGTAGCATGTCATGCTGCCGGCATCAAGGTAATTGCCCGTGTGGATTTTCGTGGCGTGCACCGGGAAAGGTATACACAGCATCCTGATTGGTTTGCCATTGGGGAAAATGGGAAACCCATTATTCTGGATTATACAACCCCTGAACTATATGCTCCGTGTTATAACGGCTATTACCGTAACGAACATGCCGTGCAGTTCATTGAACAACTGATGTCAAAATATCAGGTTGATGGTATCTGGCACAATGCGGTGAATTTTCACCATACATGTTATTGTCAGAGGTGTAAAGATGATTTCAAACGAATTTCCGGCAGGGAAATTCCGGTTACAGGCAGTACAACGGAGCTGTGGGAGGCATACTATCATTGGAATGCAGGGGTGGCCGCCAGGCAGCTTGCATTGATGAGAAACACTGTCAAAAAGCATGGCGCTGACAAAGCCTATGCGGCGGAAGTCTTCGATATGTATAAAATTGAGCAACAGAAGGAGACCGGCATCAGCCTTTACAGTGCGGCTGAATATTTTGATTTTTTTGTAATTGTAGCGTTCATGGCAGATAATGCTAAAAATGTAGAATATAAAGACATCTATTATCCCGCTGCCCTGGTGAAGTTTCTGAAATCTCTTGAACCCGGTAAATCTCCTGTGATATTGTTTGGTGGTAACGGTACTGAGCACCGTTATGTCTACGATCCCCCGCTTGATTCCCGGTTGTGGCTCTGGGAGGCTGCTGCAGCAGGTGGCGGATTCTGGAATTGCTACTTCAATGGATATTATCCGGCCAAAGCCCCGGATGCCCGCAATGCATTCCTGGCTGCGGATGCATACAAATATTTACTTGATAATGAGTCGTTTGTTAACCAACTGCAGCCTGTGAAGGATATTGGGATTATGTATTCCAAGCCTTCAGGTGAACTTTTGGGGGATCCTGATTTTTCAAGTTCAATGCAAGGTGTTCAGCGGCTTCTGGAAGAAAATCATTTTCAGTATGGATTTATAGCAGATAAATTGCTGACGGAAGAAAAACTGAAAGAGTTTAAAGTTCTGCTCATGCCCAATGTGGCAGCGTTAAGTGAAGTGCATGTTCAATTAATAAAAGACTGGGTAAAAAAGGGCGGAAAGATGATCGCATCATTTCAAACCTCTCTTTTTAATGAAAACGGAACAGCCAGAAAGGACTTTGGACTCGGGGAGGTCCTGGGAGTGAGTTATCTCAATCAAATGGTCAATACCGAAACAGATTGTTATCAGAAAATAATGCGCAGAAGTGATCTGGTGACAGGCATGGAACAGACAGAGCTGCTGCATAACGGAGGGAGAACCTTGATGACAAGGGCTTTGGCCGGAGCCGAAATAATTACCGGTTATCTGCCCAAAATCAACAACCAGCCCCCTGAGTATGCCTATCCGGCCAATTGGGACCCGGAACATCCAATCATGGTATACAATAAATTTGGTGAGGGTGAATCCATTTATTTTGCCAATGAGATTGAAAAGCTGAACTATTCGATCGGTCACCCTGATTATGATCAGTTGCTGAGGAATTCCGTTACTCATTTGCTTGGCCAATTGCAGGTGTTAAATACGAATGCACCAGCATCTGTGCATGTTTATTTGAACAGAAGTGATGTCAATCCGAAAACTTACAATCTGTCACTTGTCAATACCAGCAGCAGCTCGCACCGGCCATTCAGGGATCTGATCCCGGTGGAGCGTATTTCTGTCAGGTTACCTTTCCCTGTAGAATCGGTGGAAGTGCTTTACGGCACGGACAATGACAGGGTGGAATTGAAAAATGACGTATTGATAATTAATTATTTGGAGGAATTTTGTTCCGTAAGGATCAATACCCAATAACAAAATAATCTGAACTTTAGTATTTTCCCTATCTTTATATATAAGAACCAGCAGCCATGAAAAAGATGAAAATTCAATTTCTGTTTCCGGTAATTGTATTGACCGGATTTCTATTTACCGAAACGCATTTTGAAGTTTCTGCTCAAAAGAATAACCTGCTGGCAGGAACCGCAAAGATAAAAATCACCCCTGATGTCCCCATACCCATGAGCGGGTACGGCAGCAGAAAAGGACCTTTCAGGGGAATTCACGATGATCTGTTTGCGCGGGTTGTTGCATTCAGTGATGGCACCCAGAAAGCCATTCTGATATCTGCGGACGTAATTGGCTTTTCCCACTCCTTCTGGGAGGAAACAACCAGGGGTATTACCCGAGAAACCGGTATAAAAAAAGAATTCATTTTTCTGGCAGCCGTTCATAACCACAGCGGACCGGTCACAAAAGTGTATGGTGAAGACTCATCCGAGCAGGTAAATACGTATGTAAACGGGCTCAGGGACAAGATTATTTCAGCTTCCACCGAGGCAATAAAGAAGCTGATGCCGGTAAGCATCGGGGCCGGTAAAGGGGAATGCAAAATGAACATCAACCGCAGGGCACCCGACGGCACCGGGGAAATATCCCTTGGGCAAAATCCATATGCCCCTTGTGATCACGAAGTGGGGGTGATCCGGATAACTGATAAAAGCGGGAATCCTTTGACACTTATAATGAACTGGCCCTGTCATGGCGTAGTTCTGGGCCCGAATAACTATCTGATTACCGGGGACTGGCCCGGGGCAGCTTCCAGGTATATTGAGGACGTTTCAGGGGGGGAACTTGTTGCTCCCGTAATTGTAGGTGCATCGGGAGATATTAATCCGATCTATGGACCTCATATTGATTTCGAGAACAATAGCTCCTATGCATTTGGTAAAGAAGCTATTGGAGAAGATCTTGGAAAAGAGTCCCTTCGCGTGGCCAAAGAAATCAAGCCTTTTTCCTCGGGAAAAATAACTGCATTGCAGCGCGTTATAGCATTACCTGCCAAGGAGAAGGAGTCCGGCGGTTACCTTCAGCCGGGCAGCAGGAAGGCAGATTCTCTTCTGGTTCGCCTGTCGGCATTGAAGATAGGAGACATAGTCCTTACCGGAGTTTCAGGTGAAGTGTTTAATCAGATCAGTGTGAAAATGAGGAAACAGTCACCCTACCCTTTTACATTTATGGTAACACACTGCAACGGGAGCAGCGGCTACCTTGTGACCGAAGATGCTTATCCCAGGCCCGGAGCCGGCGGATCCGGTGATAAATATGCACCCACCGGGGGTTATGAGGTAAATTCAACCAGGGCAAAAACCGGAGCCGAAAAAGCCATTATTACCAACCTGCTTCAGATGATCAGTGAATTATAGCCTGCTATCCGCTATTCTGAGCAAACGATGAAAGCATTTCATGAACATGCCACCCGGGGATTTACCAAAAGCCTGATTATTCAAAAGTATTATATTTGGCTATTCCCGGTGTTTACTTTCATCCTGTTATCCTGTAATCCTAATAAACGGCAAAATAATCTCCGGAATTCAGGTATTACCCTGGAGGAAGGTTTTCAAGATCCCCCGTTAATTGCCCGCCCCCGGGCGTATTGGGCATGGATTAACGGGAATGTAAACCTGGAGCGGCTAACCTATGAACTGGAGGAATATAAATCCAAGGGTTTTGGAGGACTTGATATTTTTGATATTGGGGCCGTGGATCCAAATAGGGTAGTTCCTGATGGCAATCGTTTCCTGGGACAAGAATCAACAGAAGCAATAGTTTTTGCAATTAAGGAAGCGAAAAGGCTGGGATTGGAAATGGGTCTGATAGCCTCAAGCAGCTGGAATGCCGGTGGTACCTGGGTTACTCCCGAATATGCGGCAATGCTCCTTTACAAATCGGAAGTAACAACAATCGGCCCCGCTGAATTCTCGAACATTTTACCGTTTCCGGAAGTTTCCGGGCAATCTCCCGAAGGAGAGGACGGTTTGCCGGCATATTATAAAAATGTGGCAACCATTGCATTCCCTGACAAAGCAGAGAATTCTTCAAATGGTATTTCAGGGGTCGTTGACCTCACGAAAAATATGGACGATAAGGGCTTACTGAAATGGAAAGTCCCTCCGGGACAATGGAGAATCATGAGGCTCGTTTGTGCAAATTCAGGGCAGAAATTGGTACTCCCAAGTCCGAAATCTGCCGGATACAATATTGACCATTTCAATCCCAAGGCAACCGGAATGCATTTTCAATACATTATTGACAGGATGCAGGCTGAGCTTGGCAATTTCACCAATACCGCTTTGAAGTTCATGTATTTGTGCAGCTACGAGCTCCAGGGATTGGTATGGACCCCTGATATGATCAGCGAATTCCAAAAACGACGTGGCTATGATATGACGCCTTATCTGCCCATATTATTTGGGGAAATAATTCAAAACAAAGAAATAACGGACCGCTTCCTGTTCGATTTTCAAATGACCCAATCCGATCTTATTATTGAAGGTCATTATCAGAATGCCCGAAATCTTCTGAATAAGTACGGACTGAAACTTTGCAGCGAAGCGGGGGGGCCGGGACAACCCCTGCATAATTGTCCGTTTGAAGCTCTGCGGGCTCTGGGATCACTGGATATTCCGAGGGGTGAGTTTTGGAATAAGCACCATTTTCTGGATGAAAATGGAACAGATATACTCTGGTTGGTTAAGGAAATTGCCTGTGCAAGTCACATTTACGGTAAAACCCTGGTTGACGGCGAGGCATTCTCAAGTTGGTTGCATTGGCAGGAAGGACCTTTTGATCTGAAGCCGCTTGCAGACAAGGCGATGTGTGAAGGACTCAATCGTTTCACATTTCATACCGGAACACACAATCCCCCTGAGGGAGGTAAACCGGGCTGGGTATACCATGCCGGTACCCACATGAACCCGAACCGCATATGGTGGCCTATGATCAAACCTTTTATCAGCTATCTTGCCCGCAGCTGTTACCTTTTACAGCAGGGTAAATTTGTGGGTGATATTTGTTATTATTACGGTGACAAGGCTCCCAATTTTGTAGCTCCGAAACATATTGATCCTTCTCTTGGTTTTGGTTATGATTACGATGTAGTTAACTCAGAAGTGATCATGACCCGCATGGATACCCGGAATGGTAAAATTGAACTATCTGATGGCATGAGCTATGAACTGTTGGTTTTACCAGACCTGCAGCATGCCAATCCCAGGATTCTGGAAAAACTAATGAAACTTGTGCGTTCAGGAGCGACGATCGTCGGTCCAAAGCCATCATGGTCAAATGGACTGAGTGGATTTCCGGAAAGCGATAATCAGGTTCAAAAATTGGCCGATGAGCTTTGGGGAGCCTGCAACGGAAAGGAGATAACGGAAAATTCCTACGGAAAGGGGAAGGTGATATGGGGAAAAAAGCTCCGGGATATTTTGGCGGAGCGTGGTTTGGTCCCGGATTTTGCATACAGTGGAATGAAAGACAGCATGGAAATAGATTATATTCACAGGAGAACAGAAAAAGAGGATATCTACTTTATCAGTAATAAGAAAATGCATGCGGTTGAGATCAGTGGTGATTTCCGTGTAAAAAACAAGATCCCTGAATTATGGAATCCGGAAACCGGGGAGATCAGCAAATTGGCCACCTATACTTCCACAGGTAAAACAACCCGGGTATTCCTTCAACTTCCTCCTGCAGGCTCTGTTTTTGTTTTATTCAGACAACCTTCAGACCACAGCCACATTGTGGAAGTCAGGAAAAACGGAGAAGATATTTTCCCTGTAAAAAATGCGGGATCCGCTATAGCTCCATCCATTCTGATTACGCAGAATTCAGCACATGAAGCGATAATGATAATTAACCGGGCAGGAAAATATGAGGTTAAAGCAGCAAAGGGAAAGACAGAACATTTTGAGATTGATTCCATTCAATCCCCGATGGATATTTCAGGCGGCTGGAATGTTAACTTTCCCCCCGGATGGGGAGCACCCGAAAATACTGTTTTCCCCGAACTGATTTCCTGGCCTTTGCACCAGGAACCCGGAATTAAATATTTCTCCGGAATTGCCTCCTACCGGAAAGAAATTTACATGCCACCGGGTCGCCTGACACCGGATCAGGTTATTTATCTCGATCTCGGTAAAGTCAGCATGATTGCAGAAATATTTCTCAATGGGGAACATATGGGAATTTTATGGCAGCCTCCATTCAGACTTGATATAACCTCAGGACTGAAACCAGGTATTAACCAACTCACCGTTGAAGTAGCCAATGATTGGTCAAACAGAATTGTCGGCGATCAGGATCTTCCCCCCGGGAAAAGATATACCTCGACCAATATTACCAGCCCTAATTCCTCCGACCTTTTATGGAAGGACGCTCCGCTGCTGGAATCGGGGCTTATAGGACCGGTCCAGATAATTTCGGCAAAAAAAATAACTTTTGAGCTTTAATATGATGTTTATTTACAGCACCCGGATAAGGAATCATAAAATGAAAGGACACATTAGTTTTATCCTGATGGTTTGCATACTGGCCAATGCAGAAACCATTTTTGCCCAGTTGAATTCTTTACCCAATGCCCGGATTGCTCCGGAACCCGAGACGGAAAACCTGAATGTATTCAGGGACTGGCTGAAGTGGAATAATCCCGGCAGCCTGCTGATCAATTACCTGAATAATCAGGCCTTTTCCCTGTATGATATAAGGGATAGGGAAATTGCCGGGTTAAACACCATGAACGATTGGCAAAACAGACAGGTGAAAGTGAGGAATAAATTAACGGAATTGATAGGCACCTTCCCTGCAAAAACCCCCCTTAATCCCCGAATTACCGGTGTAATAAAAAAAGATGGCTACAGAATTGAGAAAATAGTCTTTGAATCATTTTCCGGTTCTTATGTTACAGGCATACTTTATATTCCGGAAAAAGTCAGGGGAAAGATGCCTGCCATGCTGAATGTTATAGGACACAATCAGGAAGCCTTCCGGAATCCCCTGTACCAGGTTATCAATTATAACCTTGTAAAAAAGGGGATTATCGTTCTGGCTATTGATCCGCCGGGGCAAGGAGAGCATGTACAGTATTATGATCCTGCAATAAAGTTCTCATCCATCGGGTATACCGTTATTGAGCACTGTTATTTTGGAAACCAATGCTTCCTGGCAGGCTATTCCTGTGCCAAATACTTCATATGGGACGGAATAAGGGCGATTGATTACCTTGTAAGCCGCAAAGACGTGGATCCGGAGAGAATCGGAGTAACCGGTTTTTCGGGAGGAGGTACCGTGACATCCTATATAGCCGCCCTGGATGACAGGGTTAAGGTTTCCATCCCCTGCAGCTGGGCTAATGCAGGCAGAAGGTTGTTGGAGACAAAAGGAGCTCCGGATGCCGAAGCCCTTTTATACCATGACATTAAAGAAGGAATAACACACGAAGACCTGCTTGAGGTCAGGGCTCCAAAACCGGCATTGCTCACTTTTGTGTCACGCGATGAGTACCTGTGCCTGCAGGGAGCCCGTGAAGCCTTCAGGGAGGCAAAAAGAGCATATAAATCGTTTGGTCAGCCGGACAACCTGGAAATGACCGAAGATGATTCAAAGCACTGGATGACCCCGAAGATCAGGCTTGCCATGTATGCCTTTATTATGAAACATTTTGGGATGACCGGTGATCCGTCGGAGATCGAAGCTGAGATATTACCCGTTGAGGAATTGAAAGTGACCCCGACAGGCCAGGCATCTACATTCCTGGGAGGCGAGCTGATCTTTGATGATATAAAAAAAGAGACCACAAAGCTGGTGGAAGATCTTGAAAAATCAAGATTAGACATGGAGAGTCATCTCAACAAAGTGATTATCAAAGCTAAAGAACTGTCCGGGTTTATTTCACCCGGAACCAAAACGGGAGAAGCATTCATTAACGGCAGATATCAAAGGGATGGCTATACAGTTGGATTGTACGCCATTCCGGGCGAAGGTGAATATGCAATCCCGATTCTTCTTTTTATACCGGATGATAACCTGAAAAAACATCCTGCCCTTGTATACATCCATTCCATGGGAAAAATTACGGATGCCAAAACAGGAGGTGAAATCGAAAGCCTCGTCCGCAAAGGATACATCGTGGCCGCTGCAGATGTTCTGGGTATCGGAGAAACAAAAAATACCGCGGCCAGGGGTCTGACTGACGGGTATACTGCCGTTATGATCGGAAGAAGTGTTGTGGGCATTCAGGCTGGTGATATTATCAGGGTCGTCAATTTCTTAAAGACACGTGAGAATGTCGATCCGAATGATATCGGCGGAATGGGCGTGAATGAGATGTGCATTCCCCTCATTCATGCTGCAGCTTTTGATCAGTCCTTAAAGAACATTATTTTAATAGGATCTCCTGTTTCATACCGGTCAATCACAATGAACCGGTTTTACAGAATCGGCTTTACAGCCCGCGAAGGAGGAGATTATTGGCATCCTTATGAAATTGATTTTACCTGGGGAATCGGAGGCGTTCTGACCGCTTATGATCTGCCTGACCTGATCGGATGTATTGCTCCCAGGAAGATTACACTGGCCGGATTAAAGGATCCTATGCTTAAACCTGCGCCGGCTGAGCTCATTGACCAGGAATTGCTGTTTCCGCGTGCTGCCTATTCTTTAAATAAGGTTCCTGACAATCTCAGGGTTCTGTCATCCTTTGACAGCCCGGGATCCCTTGTTGACTGGAGTTTTAAATAACCAATAACGGATTGATCCTATGCAACGCAGAAAGTTTTTCGAAACCACAGCCATTACTTCAGCCGGTATCCTCCTGGGAACAAGTCTTCCAGGATGTGGCCCTAAAGGAAAGAAGGATCCTGCAGCTTACCCTGTTATGGAGGAAGTAATGAAATACCGCAAAATAGATGCCCACGAGCATACTGATCTACATCTGGGAGGTCCGGAGGTTCAGATTGATTTTGCCGACAGGCTGGGGATTGAGAAACTGATTATCTCCAGGCCTGTCGTGAGTGGCAAAGGAACCCCGGAGCAATTCAGGGAATCAAATGATATCGTGATTAAAGCAATGAAAAGATTTCCGGACAGGATAATGGGACAGTTTACGCTGAATCCGGAATACAGGGAGGAATCATTGGATGAAATCAAACGATGCACGGACCTGGGGATGGTCGGGATAAAAGTCTACTTTCAGGTAAAAATTAACAGCCCCCTGTTTTACCCCATCATTGAAAAGGCGATAGATATGAATATGCTCATCCTTATGCACGCCAATTGCCAGCTCGGCATGGCGGGATACCGCATGAAATACGATACGGGCTTATATCCCAACACTTCTCTTCCGGATGATTTTGCAGATGCTGCGGGAAGATATCCCGAAGCGATGTTCCAGTACGCACATACAGGCGGAGGCGGAGATTGGGAATATGCCTGCAAGGCAATCAAAGATTTTCACAATATTTATGTTGACACATCAGGCAGCAATAATGAAGGAAACATGATTGATTTTGCGTTGAGATACGTGGGGGAGGACAGGTTGTTATTTGGAACTGACAGTTCTTATTATCAGGGCGTTGGAGGCGTACTTGCAGCCAACCTGACTGAGATTCAGCGAAAAAAGATATTTTTTGAGAATTACAATAATATCCTGAAAAAAGGAGGTCACCATGTTGCTTGACATCAATGCATCCATAGGTCACTGGCCGTTCCAGCATCTTGAATACAATACCTGCGCGACTTTGCTTCAAAGAATGAACAAGTTCGGCGTGCACACATCGGTGATCAGTAATCTGAATGGCATTTTTTACAAGAATACACAAACGGCCAATGAGGAACTGTTTGAGGAGATCGGATCCGGAAAGCAGTTTTCCGAACGATTCATTCCGTTTGGCATAATCAATCCGATTTATGCCGGGTGGAAAGATGATCTCGCCATTTGTGCCGAAAAGTTCAGATACAAAGGGATCCGCTTATACCCTTTATATCATGACTACGAGCTTACCGATCCTTCCTGTATTGAACTGGTCAGAACGGCCAGGGATCGTAAACTAATCGTGGCATTTACCCTTCGCATGGTTGACAGCCGGCCAAGATCATGGATGGACATCCAGAAGGAATGGGCGCTGAAAGATATTATTCCTATCCTGAAAGCTGTGCCGGATGCAAAATATATGATACTGAACGTTGCAAACAGCACCGAATTGAGTGATGAAGAGGCCTCCGTTGTAAAAAACACAGACCTGGTCATCGATACATCCGGCAGAGCACTCACCAACCTTGGCGAGCTGTTGGTAAAATTCGGAAAAGACAAATTTTCATTTGGCACCCATTCCCCTATCCTTGATTATGTGACCGGATTATTGAGGATTGAAGCCCTCCGGGAATCCGAAACCGATGAAGCAACAAAGGAAATGATGAGATCGGGGAATGCAAAGAGTATTTTGGGGATGAAAGACATATGAAAACATGGAATTTTGGAATAATCGGTGCCGGACTTATCGCTGATTTCCATGCAAAAGCCATTCAGCATATTGAAAATGCAAGGCTGATCGGATTTTGCGGAACAAACAATGAAAAATCAAAAGCCCTGGCGGCTAAATATGGCTGCCGGTCATTTTCGAATACAGGCGAGCTGCTGAAATCAGATGAAATTGATATTGTTACGATCGCGACACCAAGCGGGGCCCATATGGATCCGGCAATCGAGGCTTCCCTGTGCGGAAAGCATGTGTTATGTGAAAAGCCAATGGAAATATCTCCCTGGCGGATTGACAGGATGATCCTGTCACATGAAAAAGCCGGAACCAGACTTGGCGGAATATTCAATTTCAGGTATAATGAGGGTGTGCAGGTCCTGAAAAAAGCAGTTGAATCCGGGCGCTTTGGCACCATATCTTATGCGGCTGTCCATGTCCCCTGGTGGAGAAATGATGCTTATTACAAAAGCAGCTGGCGGGGAACATGGAAACTCGACGGAGGCGGTGCCCTAATGAACCAGTCAATACACATGGTTGATCTGCTCCAGTACCTTATGGGACCTGTGAAATCATTGCAGGCTTATACTTCAACACTTGCACATTCCATAGAAGTGGAAGATACGGGGGTCGCCATCCTGTTGTTCAGGAACAACGCCCTGGGGATGATCTACGGTTCAACGGCTTCCTATCCGGGTCAGTTCAGGCGGCTTGAAATTACAGGCAACAGGGGTACCGCTGTCATGGTTGAAAACAGCATCACAACATGGAAATTTGACGTTGAAACGGAGGACGACAGGGTAATCTTACAAAAGTACGGCGAAATTGAAGGAGGTGGCGGAACCTCTGATCCGGCAGCGATTCCTTTTGAACCCCACGCGAGAAATATCGCGGCCTTTTTGCGGGCTGTTGAAGAACTGAAACCATTTGAAATTGACGGTTATGAGGCAAGAAAGTCAGTAGAGATTATTAATGCTATTTATCAGTCAGCTAAAGAAAAACGAATGGTTTATCTTTGAAAACCTCTTCATCCTCACCCCTGCCGGCAGGGCAGGGCTTAACCCATCTGTTTCCCTTGTCTAGAAATATTGGGGTGCGCTGCACTTGTAGCCGCTATTTTGGCAATTAATTCGCAAATATTCCGGTGCTCTGCACCTCCTGGGTCCATGGGTGCAATCTTTTCTACAAATATTCCGGTGCGATGCACCTACAAATATCAGGGTGCGCTGCACCTCTGGGAATTTCATTTGAAGAATCTTTCACGAGCGGCAGAGCCGCCTTCATATTTGTAGCGGCAGAGCCGCTTGATATTTGTAGGCAGAGCCGCTTGATATTTGTAGCTACATACCCGGCACACCAAATATCAGGGTGCGCTGCACCTCTGGGAATTTCATTTGAAGAATCTTTCACGAGCGGCAGAGCCGCCTTGATATTTGTAGCGGCAGAGCCGCTTGATATTTGTAGGCAGAGCCGCTTGATATTTGTAGCAATTAATTCGTAAAGGAAACCAAAGGTGCAGAGCACCGCTATATTTGTTCTTCGTAAAGTATGTTTTCTATTACGATGATCATTTTGAATTTTTTCGATAAATTGCCATTGCAATCATTAAGACCTGACGGCAGGCAAGCCCTTAACCCCTCTCCTTAAGGTAAGGGGAAGGAATCATTGATCTAAAAAATTGATTATTAATGCGTATATTAAGGCTATCTATCAATAATATGGTAAAAGCAAAAATATTTATCCTGCCAGCCCTTGTCCTTACCTTGTTTTCCTCATGCCGGCATTCCGGCAGGGACCTGTCGCCGATTAAACCATTCCTTCGGAAATCGACGGACTGGAAGTGCATGACCCTGGACAGGGAAGTGCCTGTCAGCATCTATTATGCCGGGCAGGATCCCGGCCCTGAAGGTGCCGAAGTGATCGTATATATGAAAAACAAAGCGTGGAATCGAATCGGAAAGGAAAGCGACCTGTCAATCCTCAAAGATTATATCGAAAAGAATTTCATTGTCATAACACTTGATTTTGGAAATGATAAACTGGCCGTTTCGCCCCGGTTTGATAAGGATCTCCATGAAATTTTCAAAGCAGTGTATGGATTCAGGACAAAGTCGTTGCTTGAAGATATCCGTATAAAACCACGGGAATTCAGATGTTTTTTCCTTCCGGAGGGATATCGGGTTGCCACAAACCTGGTTTACTGGGAATTAGACAAACATGCAGCTTTCGGTACTCTTGAATATATTATGAATTCCTACAATGAGGACATCGTTCCCAAGCTGCCCGGCCTGAAACCGGCAAAAGTCCCGGCGGATATGGTGGACCGTTTCGGAAAACCATTCGACATGACGATCAAGATGGATATAGTTTATCCCTCACAGGCGAAGAAAAAGATACCGGCCGTGATCTTTTCTGCCTGGTTGGCGCCCAGGAATCCCAATGGAGAGCCTATTGCATACCTTCCCCATTTTGCGGGATTTACCACCCGCGGTTATGTTTATATCGTTATGGGACACTGTTTTAATCCGTGTGTACAGCACTTTTTTCATTATGGAAGATTCACACTCGATCAGTGGAACGGATTTGCATGTTATACGGCTGCCATGCGATACATCAATGCAAATGCCGGTAAATTTAGCATAAATAGCTCCTATATTGGTATGGCGGGCCATTCAAAGGGAGAATACGCCATTACCCGCCTTTCGGATCCGAACCATCAAGGCGGCAAGGAGATCAGCCGGTTCGGGGGTTTTCCCGAAGGTTCACCTGAACCACAGCCCTGGCAGGGATACCCCTCTGCAATATCAGTTGGATATCAATCCATGGGCATGGGCCTCTTTGAACCGCGATATATCACCTCCGATTATGTGCCCACCATTGTTGCCTGTGGTGAAAATGAAAGGGATGTCATCAGCAAAGAAGCACATCCTGCCTTCGTAAAAAGACTGGAAGAACTTGATGTTAATTACATTAATCTCTTCATGCAGGGACTGGGTCATGATGTACCCTATGGTTACGATGAACGGATGGGGATTGACCGCTATAGGCTTATGCATGACTTTTTTGACCGGTATTTAAAAGTGGAAGATAAACTCCCTCCCGTGGTCCTGATCATTTCCCCTCACGATGAACAGGTGGATGTTCCCGCTACGGCCACCATCGTAATTGACTTCGCCCCGGTAATCCGGTCTGTGGATATTACCGCCAAAAATGCAATACGCATTTTCCGTATGAAGGATAATTCAGGTGTGGAAGGCACATGGAAAGTTTCCCATGGCGGAACCAGGTATACCTTTACACCCGGACAGGCATTGTTCAGGAATGAAATGTACTCCGTTTTGATCAGCACCCGGGTTAACAATATTGCAGGCACTCCTCTTGAAATGGAAAAGACAATTCACTTCAAAGTGGCTGCGGAATGAAAAATTTCACATTTCCTGTTCCAGTGAGGCCATTTCTGAAAAACACAGACTATGAATAACAATACCAATTGCACAACCGGGATTTTACTGTTGTATATCCTGCTTTCAGGCGCTGCAGGAGACAAAAATCCGGAACCGTTGACAGTCAGGATTGATCAAAAGGTATGGATGTTGGAAAACCTCAATGTGGGCGTTTTCAGGAACGGCGATCCTATTCCCGAAGCCAGGACCGATGAAGAATGGACAAATGCCGGAAAGGAGGGTAAACCGGCCTGGTGCTACTATGAAAATAAAATTGAAAACGGAGAAAAATACGGGCGACTTTATAACTGGTATGCGGTGAATGATTCCCGGGGATTGGCTCCCCAGGGATGGCATATATCGGCCGATGTCGAATGGAGGCAGACAACTGATTTCCTGGGCGGCGAGGATGCCGCCGGAATCAAAATGAAAAGTAAAACGGGCTGGAATAATGATGGCAACGGAACCAATGAAAGCGGATTCACAGGACTGCCGGGAGGATGCCGTGATCTGAACGGCAAATTCAGCGGTGAGGGCAGGATTGGTTTCTGGTGGACAGCCACCGGATATGATACCACCCTGGCCTGGTATCGGTGCATAGATATCAGTCCGTATTATGTTTATAGAACCAATTATTATAAACAGAACGGACTATCAGTAAGGTGCATCAGGGATTGAGGCACTTTTAGGGATCATATACTATTGCGGCGGTTCATAGACCCATATAAATGAATGCCTCAGATTTTCAGCAATGAGTATTCTTCCTTTGCTGTCAGCGCAAATTACGCTGCACTGGGCTGTATTATCAGGCCAGCCGAGGCAATCAATGGAACCGGCAACGGGATCATAACTGAGTATCCATGAATTGTCTTCATCCCTTCCACCCAGCATATAAAGCTTGCCATTGCCTCCATAGGCAAGGGATTTCAGGTTCCAGTACTGAAAGGCCTTCCCCTTATTAATTACTGTTGAAGATGACGGATGAAATTTGAAAAGAAATCCGTCATTGATCGTGCCGCACCAGAATCCTCCGTCACGGGCCCGAATGGCTGAGGCAATCCCGTTCTCATAAAGGGGATCTGAATCCATGCCTTTCTGGGTTGGAACCACCACGCCCGTAAAAACAGGCTGATCATCACCGGCTGCAAGCCGGTAAATAAGTCCTCCGGAAGAAGAGGAATAACTCGAGGATCCTCCTTCCATGAGTTCCTGTTTTGTTAGACTTATTTCGCGGTGATAATATGTGGAAAAATATACGGTGCCGGCATCATCCATCATCAACACTTTAGGCACTCCTCTCCAGGATACCCTTCCGAGTTCTTTCACCCTCCAGGGCGTCATAATTTCACCAAAGTCGCGGACTGATTTTGTATTAATATCAAATGAGAACAAGTGCCCGGCAGGATACGTTACTCCGAATATTTTCCCGCGGATGGAATCAACAGCTATGCAGTTAATGCCCTGATTTGGCGCAACAATTCCTAAATCACCGATTTTTCGGGTCGCAGGATCAAATGTGAAAAGATGTCCTCCGTCATACTTCTTTTCACCATCCAGTATCTGGTCATACGTTGAAGTGCACCCGTACAATAAATTTCCCTCTCCTGTACAAAGATCATTGATAGCAGTCTGCCCTGCAATTTCAGCGCTTAAATTCAGAAGGTGTTCTATTTTTTCTCCGTCTGTTCTGAAGATGTGGCAATTTTGAGCTCCCCATGTGGCTTTGGTGCTTCCGTATACATACCCGTCGTGCATCAGGATCATATCCGTCACAGCGCTTTCTCCTCCCTGGATGGGACCCTGCGGCCCATTTGAGATCAATATATGATGCGATACGTTGCCTTCCGTGATTCTCCCTGCCCGTTGGCCATTCACGGATAAAACATTAATTCCGGCCAACCCGGTAAGGGTCAGAAAGAAAATTATTATGATATTGTGCTTCATCATTTTACTTTAAAATTTCGGGTGGATCATACTTAATGAGGTAAGGTCTCGTGACTGGTTTTCCCTTGCTGTCTTTTTCAATCTCGTTTCCGGAATAGTAATTGCCGAAACAACTGAAATATACAACATGATTTTTTGAACAAATGGCCCCAAAACAGCCTTCCACACCTTCAACCTGCCCGAGCCAATGAAACTTTCCGGTTTTAAGATCCAGGACGGTGAGAATTTCAAGAGCAGTTTCCAAAACCTGACCGCCATGATTACCGGCAATGAAATACAGGCGGCCCCATTCCTCATCCAGGGCGATGTTTGGCGTATAATGTCCCTGTTCAGGCTTTCCGATTACGTGACCGTAATTGACCAGTTTATTGCTACGCGTATCAAAACTCCAGACGAATCCATCCGTTGTGATCGCATAAATAATGTTTTTTGAAGATACTACAGATGCCCGGAAATCCATCATTTTGCCAGGCAACCTGATATCAATATCGGAAAATTCCTCATTATCCGGATTGAATCGGGTAAGACCCCCCACATCGTTTGCAAAAAAACAGAATCCATCCCTGTCCATGATCATTTCCCGTACCCTGTCTTCAAGCCTGCTCATACGGGCTACCGATTCGTACCGGTTGAGTTCGAAGGTATTCAGCTTAACCCTCCAGAATTTAGCCCTGTCGGGGGAAATCCCGTTCAGGATATTGCGCTTTTCATCGTAGTATAATCCCACTGTTGCACCGTATGGGCATGGTATGCCCAGATAATCAACATTTTTTGTTGAAGGATCATATTTGATCAGCGCACCGCCGGCATAGCTTTTTGGATAATAGGCACGGGTAAACTCATGCATGTACGACATCCCCATATATCCTGCAAAATATAACATGCCCTTTGAGTCAGAGGCAATATTTCCGTGAATTTTTCCATGTCCGGGTGTTTCTGCATTGGCATAAATTGAACTTGCCCTGTCGAGTTCCAGTTCAAAAGAGACCTTGTCCGTCCCGGGATCATAAGAACAGATTGCCGTATTCCCGAATCCCCACGGCCTTTCATACTTTTCCGCGTTATCAAAATCACCGATTACTGCATCCGTACCCCAATGATCGCCGCCACAGAACCATATTTTTCCATCAGGGGTTTCCGTTATCTTGTTCCAGCTCGTATTCTGAGCCGACTGGTTTTTCCATACCAGTCCCTCTGCAGGGTACATTTTCAACCTTACCGGTCGGACCTTTTCCATATTGACCGGTTGAGCCGATGCGGCAACCGGAATTAGCAACAGGCCTAGCAGGGCCGGCAATCTGTTTCTGTGTATGATCTTCATAATTAATAATGATGACAGTGTTAAGGCAGCTTTACAACCGGGGTGGGAAGGATGGGAAATGGTTGTATATCGAAGCCAAAAGTAAAATTTAAATTGATAATTCATATTGGAAAGCCGAAAAAATTACTGAATTTTAAAGAGGGTAACCAGCCCCTTGGGGGGTCATAATTTAAGTGTCAAATTATGATACTGTGAAAACCGGCTTCAGAGTCAAATTTCTAAACAAACATATATGAAAAAAAATCTCATTAATCCCCTGCTCTTCGGTTTTATCATCTCTCTCCTCTCATTTTTTCCAACGGACGGAAATGCCCAGGATGCCCGGACCGGTTTCTCTCGGGATACACTTATGAAAGCCGCTCGCGAAATTATCACAGGAAATCCCTATTGTGCCCTCGTTACGATGGATTCAACGGGTCAGCCGCAGGTACGTACAATGAATCCGTTCCCGCTCGGTGATGAGATAGTGATTTGGTTTGCCACCTCACGAAAAAGCAGAAAGGTAAAAGAGATCCGTAACAACCCGAAAGTTTCCGTCTACTATGCCGATCACAGCAATGCCAAAGGTTATGTCAATATTACCGGAACGGCGGAAATCATAGATGATAAGGCTTTATTGATCAGTAAGAAAAGGGAATATTGGAACGGGATTCCCAACTGGCAGGATAAATTTGTCCTGATTAAGATCACCCCGGTAGCCCTCGATGTGATCAGCTATGCGCACGGTATCGGAGGAGACCCGGAAACAAACCGGTCACCGGTCATTATTTTCTAAGCCCGGCCGCTGCCGTCATTTTTTCCCACATCTCCCTTTGTTCAATGAGGGCGGCAATTTTGTCATCTGGATCCGTGGAACATTCAAGCAGCATCCAGCCTCTATAATTTATGCGGGCGAAAAGGTCCATCAGTTGACTGAAAGGATACTTTTCATCATTAAGTTCATGAATATGAACGGTATCACCTAGTTTATCCTTCACCAGGTTAAAATTGGATTCAAGTCCATTGCCCTCCAGATCAGTGGGATTGCTGTTCCAGCATACCTTAACGCCCTGGTTATCCACGTAATCCATCATTGCCTTTATATTGGGAAGAAGGGAGGTCTCATTTCCGTGTACCTCCAGCCTTATCTGCTGGCCGGAATCCAGGGCGAATTTTCCCAGATCGTTCAGCGCCCTGCCGATCTGCTCAATCGTTTTTTCCCTGGCAACCTCACTGTGGAATTGATTTGGCTTCACCTTAACACCCGAACCTCCGATATCCACACTGAGCCGGATATACTCCCGGGTTTTTTGCACCGATTCCTTTAAAAGTTCAGGATCAGGATAGTCAAACTGCTGATTTGTTCCTAATCCTATCAATGTAACCGGACTGTCCTGAAACTTCCTTCGCACTTCTTTTCTTTCAGCCATGGGAAGTCCAAGGCCTACCCCATGGGCATGCTGTTCCCGGAGTTCAATCCCAAGTATGCGGGTGGCAGTACAGTTTTTAATAATTGTAGGTATATCCCAGTCCTTTGCCCATAAATAGGTCACGAGTCCGAGTTTTGCCTCCGTTTTTACCGAATTGAGGCCAAACGCGGACAGATGGGGCGCAATAATTGTTCCGCCCGCGATAAGGGATAAGTTCTTGATAAATTCTTTCCTCGGGATTTTGTCTGTAGCATCCATTCCGGTTTGTTTTTTAAGCCATCATTTGTCCTGCAATTTGCCATTTAATTCTCCCTGAAGGTACCCGATTACGGATTCGGTAAGTTCGCGGGCAGCTCCGGGAGTAAAGGGAGAAACTGTAGGCTCATATCCCCCGTGTTTATATTCATATTCAGGAAGCATATAGCCGAGACTTCCATTGCTTAACCCGTAGTAGAATGTATAGGGAAACGGAGACCTGTCCCTGATCTCGTTCGATACTTCGCAAAAAAGCTCAAGGGGCCCGCTCCAAATTGCCACATCATCATTTATCCTGAGAAACCGGATTGGAAGCCGCACCATATTTTTTCCTGTTTTGCTGACATTTGTATAATCTTCCAGGTCAGGGGCCCATCCCAATCCTTCCTTCCTGGGTGTTTCAAGGATAAGTGATCCGGTCTTGAGTGTGACATTATTTGTTGTTGCTGATATTTTTTGATTGGCCTCCAATATCCGGTCACCCAGTAATACCCTGAATTGACCCAGGTGTCCGGATTCCGCATCAGGGTAAACACTGTAAATCGGGGCCATATTTCCCAATGCTCCGTTTATGAAAAGAACGGGAGCCCCGACCTTTTGCTCAACATATTCCGAGACCACACCCGGTGCGTCGCCACTGATCAGCATATTATCAGGTCCCAGAACAGTTCCATGTATCGGATAATTGGCAATAAGTGCCACCGGCTTACCCTCTTCGCTTTCGATACGGATTAATCCGATCCTGCGGTCTGTCGGGCCATCCGGATTCAGGCCGAGTGATGCCTGTCCATCTACATCAATGGCCCGGCGATTGATGTTGGCCATAGAGAATCCCCAGCCTACACCAAGTTTTGCAGGGGATAATTTTCGTCTTGCTTCCCCGATTCCTTCTATAATTGTCTTTTCAATCATAGCGGTATATCCGGGATCAATCTCATGCTTGTACCGTTCACCTAGAAAAACAACGCCCAGGCCGGGAGGGCCTACTTCGGGCGCAGAATGTGTATGCGTTGTTGTCCAGAGAAAATTCCCGGGCTTAATACCAAGCTGCTTTTCAAGATCCTTTGCAACCTCATCATACACCGATGGTGAAAACTCACAAATATCGCTCGACACCAGGAAGAATTGGGTTTTACCATCATCCAGCGCAACAATCCTGTGATAAATGCGGTCGAGAACCCCGGTCGATTTACGATCCTGGTACCCAAGTAACATCTGGGCGTCGGCAGGGGTGATATCAATTTTGACCACTGCAGCCCTGAAACCTGATGGGTTTCCTGCCCCGGTGTTTTTCAATGCTTGTGAAGGTGCAATCTGGCTTACCAGAATCAGCAAACCTGCGATCTGCCATTTATATCCTTTTTTCATTTTACTTAAACTATAGGTTCCCAACCTTTTTCATAATCCCGGCTCCACAACCTTTGTGCCTCCGGATCACCTAAAATATGGCCATTCTTCGGATCGATATTCAGGGTCCGGCCTACCCGGTAAGAGATATTTCCCAGCTGCACAAGGAGCGTGCTCCGGTGTCCGATTTCAACATCAGCATTTGGCAGTTTATTGTTGCGTACACTTTCCAGAAAATTGGCTACGTGAAGCTCGTCGAGCATCGGGCTTGATGTCACGGTTGTAGGAGCTGCAAACGACAGCTCATCCTTCTTAACCTGTTTTACAATCTTTCCTTCCTGGTCAAGAATGGAATAACCATCCTCCTTAATATCCATGCAGCCCTTCTCTCCATAAAAGAGGGTGCCCACTTCATATTTTCCGTTACAGCTGAAACCCTGCCATACGGCCGATGTATTATTCGGGAAATCATAGGAAATAACCTGGGTGTCCGGAGTTTCCCAATCGTCCTTAAAAGCGTACCTGCCTCCCAGGGAACTCACCCTTACAGGAAAATCCGCACCCAGTCCCCACCTGATAACGTCCATTTCATGCGTTCCGTTGTTCAGTGCTTCTCCTGTTCCCCAATGCCAGAACCAATGCCAGTTATAATGTATAAGGTTATCCTTGAAGGTGCGGCGCGGAGCCGGTCCCTGCCAAAGATCGAAATCAAGCCACTCAGGCACCGGTACTTCTTTTCCAAAACCTATGGATGTGCGAGCCCTGTTGTACCAAGCTTTTCCGAAATACACCCTTCCAATGACCCCGTTGTGCAATTCATGGATTGCTTCCATTTCTATCGGGGATGATCGCTTCTGGGTTCCGAGCTGAACGATCCTGTTATATTTCCGTGCCGCCTGAATGGACAGTTCGCCTTCATTCGGATTATGGCCCAATGGTTTTTCACAGTAAACATGTTTACCGGCCTGGCAGGCAAGAATTGTTGCCGGGGCATGCCAATGGTCGGGCATGGCAATAACCACTGCGTCCAGCGTTTTATCCTTCAGTATATTCCTGAAGTCTTTTTCACCTTTTGGGGCCGGTAAATTCGCGCTTGTGACAGTGGATACGGTTTTTGCAATGGCTCGTTCATCAACGTCACAGATGTAAATGATCTCGGTGTTTTTCTGGTTGATTATTTTTTTTGCGAGCTCATCTCCCCGTGAATTCACACCAATATGGGCGATACGGATACGGTTATTGGCGCCCATGATGCGCGAATAGCTTCCGGCACCAAATCCCTGTGTTATTCCTCCAAGGCCCAGTGCTGCCGATCCTAAACCGGCTTTTTTCAGAAAATCTCTTCTGGAATTTTTCATATTTTAAAATTAATTGTGGTCGATGAAATGGGGTAATTTATGTATTCTGTGATCAGGTTATCAGGTTATCAGGTTATCAGGTGATTGGGTGATCAGACAGCATCCAAAATACCTTTGAAATATCCGACCGATTCCGCTATTCCAGGCAGCGGATCCTCATCGCCCTTTTCATATTCAAGACTACACATTCCCTTGTATTTAACCGTCCTGAGGGCTCTGATCAGGGCTGGAAAATCAATCGCTCCACGGCCCACTTCACAATCCTTTCCTTCCCGGGATGCAACCGTTACATCTTTAATGTGCATGTCGAAAATGCGGCTTCCATATTTTAAGGTAACAGCAGCCGGATCAATTCCCATAAGCATTGAATACCCTATGTCATGGCACATCCCGATCCGGGGATCCAGGTCCTTGACTTTCTGATATATGCTCTCAAGGGTGGGATAAAGCTTATCTTCCTCCCCATGGTTATGGATTGCAAAATTGTATCCATATTCCATCACTTTTTTATTCACGTAGGGTAGCAGTTCATGTTCGGGAACGCCAACAATGAGGCTGACCCCCACCCGTTTGCAATATTCAAATGCCTGATCCACCTCAGCTTCCGATTTCATGCCAATAGGACCTACTGCATACCCGGTCACTCCCTTTCCTTTCAGCTGCGCGTGAAAATCAGCAATCTGGGCAGGAGAACTGTCGAAAGGAAGGTGGAAGTTTTTAATACAAAGAAAGTGCATATCGACCTTTTCCATCATATCCAGGGAAGGATCCAGTTTGAACTTAACAAAAGTCCATCCGGCAATTCCGAACCTGAAAAGTTCCTTATTTTCATTTTTAATTCCGGATTCAGCCCGCATTCCGGATAATTGACCGTTGACGAGTGCCGAACCCGCACCCAAAGCCAGCAAACCTGTGCCGGCATGCTTAAAAAACCGTCTTCTGGAATTATTCATATGAAAAGTATTCGTTGTATTTGAGGGATTTCATTAATAAAAGTATAAAAAAATAGTTACTTTCCGTGCGTAATATGTTTCGAATGAAATCGATTGTATTTTTACTGGTAGGGTTTCAAGGATTTATTACCTTTATTGATGTCATTTACAAATGATTAATTTTTGAAATTAAAGTCAGAATAAATAATCCCGACGAACAACATGCTTCAAATTCTTACTCAAGCTGAAAAGACGGAAATTCACCGGACCGGAAAAAGGATACTTGGTGAAATTGGCATTCGTGTGAGAAACAAGGTCATTTATGATCTGTTGCTCGCCTCAGGGGCAATACAGGATAAAATCGACGCAACAAGAATTTACATGCCGGAAAAAATGGTGGATAAGTACCTGGCTGTCTGTCCAAGGCAGTTTGAGATCAGGGACCGGGAAGGCATCACGACCATGGTAAAAAATAATGGTTCATCCCTTTTCTACACGGCCAATGCCACCCAATATGTGCGGGGAACAGCCCGAAAAGCCGTGGAGGTTGGGGTTGATGAGTTTACCGAATTCGTCCGTGTTGTCGATAAACTTGAAAATGTGAAGGGAATTGTGGGTACCAGCCTGAAAGAATTCCCTCCCAATTGCAGGGATTTTGCTGGCTTTAAGCTGGCTGCCCAGTATACCCGTAAACATTTGCGGCCCTGTATTTATACTCCCACGGGCGCTGAAGTCATTATTGAAATGTCGGATGTGATCCTGGAAGGCAAACCGCTCAGTGAAAATATGTTTTTTACACTGGGATACAGCATAGTCAGTCCGCTTACCTGGTCGGAAACTGCCCTGGATTTGTTCTTCAGGACCAGGGGGCATGGTATTCCGATCATGATCAATTCAGAACCCATGGCGGGAGGCACATCCCCCGTTACCCTGGCAGGAAGCCTCGCCATGGCTGATGCGGAGATCCTGAGTGGAATAGTGATAAACCAGATCATCGAACCCGGAAGACCCTGCATCTATAACTCAGGTTTTGCCCATGTCTTTGACATGCTGACAACGCTGGTTCTCACAGGATCACCGGAGAATGCATTGCTGCAGTCCGCCGGCTCTGAAATGGCAGCTTTTCACGGCCTGCCTTCCGCATCCTGGGCATTGAGTGATTCAGCCATGCTGGATTCACAGGCTTCCTATGAAAAGCTATTTACCGCCCTCATGCACACCCTGAGCAATGTGAACATGATATGGGGCATAGGAAATATAGAAACTTCAAAAACAATTTCACCTGAAATTGCGGTGATTGATAATGAGCTTGCCGGCAACTGCCTCCGCTTTTCTTCCGGATTAAAAGTGGATGATGAACACCTGGCATTTGATGTGATCAGGGAGGTGGCATTCCAGGGTTCATTTCTGGAGACCACCCATACACTTGAACATTTCACGGAAGAAATACGATATTCCAGCCTGCCAAACCGGTCCAACCGATCATCCTGGGAGAAAAGCGGTTCCCGGTCCATCGAAGAAACAGCCGAACACACGGTGAATTCAATCTTAATGGAGAAACCGGATATCTACCTTTCGGGTTCTCAAATTAGCAGGCTTGAGGCAATTCAGAAAAAGTGGATGGAGAAATTGAACCAATAGTTTATAAATCACAAGTAACAATCCTATGAAAACCAGTCTTAATGTTCTTTTCCTTTTGGCCATGATTGTCCTGTCAGGATGCAGCCGCCAGACAACCGGCAGAAAGATCCTTTCGCTCAACGGTACCTGGGAATTTACCGCCACGGGAAGCTTTGATGAGATCCCGGCTGAATTTGACAGGTCGGTTCCGGTTCCAGGTTTGATTGATATGGCCTCACCCTCCCCTGATACACCCTATGTGAATAAGGTGTACTGGTATAAAAAGAGATTCGTAATAGACGGCCATTTACCCGAAGTAGCGCTGCTCAAAATATATAAGTCCATGTACCATACAAAAGTGTACCTGAATAATAAGCCGGCAGGCGGGAATCTCTATTGTTTCACTCCCACCCTGCTCGACATCAGGGCATTGTTAAACCCAGAAGGAATGGATAATGAACTCATTATCGGTGTAGGATGCCAGAATAATTTACCCGATACTGTGCTCAACGGACATGATCAGGAAAGAATAAATTATATTCCCGGGATCTATGATAATGTGGAAGTCCAGTTATCCGGATATCCATACATTGCAGGTATCCAGACTGCCCCGGATATTGACAGGAAAAGAATCAGGATTAACGCCCAATTTGACACCACCGGGCTTGAGGG
>Ga0209593_10000268_pt1 | contig 26825 bp, 23 predicted proteins | sample PPLLaktember2015_3_FD_187260 | JGI IMG/M metagenome (GOLD analysis project Ga0209593, IMG submission 187260) | Freshwater sediment microbial communities from Prairie Pothole Lake near Jamestown, North Dakota, USA - PPLs Lake P7 Core (6) Depth... | ecosystem: Environmental > Aquatic > Freshwater...
GCGTGATTAGAACACGCCCCTACTTTCACCTCGCGCTTCTCTTCCCAACTCATCATTCATCATTCATCGATCATCATTCATCATTTCAAAGGCACCGACACGCCCCCTTTTATCAAAAAAAACCTTAACTTAGTGGCATTCGGGACAGTCAAAAAAAAAAAACAAACGAAGAAATTTTTTTAAGAATTTAATTGAAATTAAAAAATCACCTGTATTATAATTAACCCGGGAGACCTGGTAAAAATGATAAAGATATCATGCTCCCGGGAGGTATCGAATGCAAGAACTGTTGAGCCGTTTGTCGATGTTGAAAGGTCCTATAGATGTTATTGTCGATCCGGAAACCGGACCTATGGAACTCCAGGAAATCGGCGTGTGGGAGATGGTGGAATTCGATGGAAGAGACCGATTTGCTTATGCCCACGGATGGAACATCCCTACCCTTCGCCAATTCATCGTCGATGTGGCGGAAAACCTCGGAATCCGAGAAGGCGAAACCGAAATAATAGACAAATTTTCCGATAAAATCTTTAAATCCTTCGTCGAGCTCAACCCCTTCGAAGAAAACTACTTCTGGCTGGTCTTTTGGTATGACGCCCGAACCGGGCACCTCCACCGCCAGGCTAAACTGGAACTACTGATCACCCCCCACTCGAAATTTATTCCCCAAAAATTCGACTTCTATGACTATAAAAAGAAAGTCTGGATAACTAAAATCGCAAAAGACCTGAAACCCCAAAACGAATTCGGTATCATTACCGAACAACTAAATGAATATATCAAAGAAAATAACATGATGTGGCTTTTGGAGGAAGTACTAAACACCAAATATGACCTCTGGGACCTGGTTGAAGATATTAACGATACGATCGAAAAATTAAAATATACCTAAACCCGATCCTCTATGCTCGAATTTTGGATATTCTTGCATCCACAACCATAAAGTGGTAAAATAAAATATCCAATGAATCGTGAACCAGGTTTTCGTATAGGAGTAACAAAATGAGTTATATTGTTAAGTGTCCTGCATGCGGTATGAGTAATCGGATTAAGGACGAAACGGTACAAACACCGCTTTGCGGTAAATGCCGGTCTCCCCTCATCTTTCAAAAATTAGTTACTTCGATTGCCCTGACGGATTTGACCTTCGACAATTTTGTTCGCAAAGCCAACAAACCCGTGCTGGTTGACTTCTGGGCCAACTGGTGCGCCCCCTGCCGAATGGTATCTCCTATCCTGGAATCTTTCGCAAAATCTCAACACTCCATCGTCGTGGCTAAAGTCGATACAGACCATAACCCACTCACTACTTCAAAATTCCAGGTCTTTTCCATTCCCACTATGATCCTATTCGTCGATGGCCAGGAAGTCAAACGTTTGGTCGGCGCCTTACCTCTTCACGAAATCGAAAACCAATTGAACCCCTGGATATCTGTCAACTAATTCCATTTAATAATTAAAACCTATAATTAATAATTCACCCCGTCACGCAGGCACCATCTTATTGTTAATAGATAATTTGTTTTCCCTCTCCTGCTGCTCTTGTTCGCATTTATTGTCATGGGTCATCGGCGAACGAAAGAAGAGAGGAAGGTGGAAATCCCCAGGATGGCACAACATGCCATAATAAAACCCCTCCGTGAGGGGCCCACGTCGTGTGGCTAGAAAAAAATCGTCACCGTGAATTTACCGGAATTGTCTTTGAAATCGAAATCATTGACTCCTATAATCAACCGCCCTTTTTCTATCACCTGGAAAGGTGCACGGTCTGCCCCGATATAAAACATGGTTCCTTTTTCACCGATTTTACCGATAATTGCACCTGTCGGTTGATTGGGCAGGGGCTTTCCTTTGTTCCAGTTCAATTCCAATTCGCCATTTTGAAAAACCGACGTCCGCTCATCGATATAAATCGAGCCCGTCACATCGAAAAGAATATCCTGGCCTAATCTTACATCGATTCCCGTATCGATCCATTTGGTAGTTCCTTGTAAAACAATTTTTTTGGACCGTTTTCCCCGTCGCAATTTCTCGTAATTTTGTTCCAGGTCATAGGATGATTCCAGGCGTTTTTCCGGTTCATTAAACTCGATTTTCCATACTTTGTCCAGTGGAAACCGTTCTGAAGATACTATTTTCCCAAATTTGTACACATTAAAAAAAATCGTGTTGAATTTAAACGCCACCAATTTCCCTTCATATACTTTTCGATCCGTGGTGTGGAGTAAATCGCTCCATAAAAAGGGGTTAAAGGTGTTGATAAAAGCGAATAATCCCAGGATTGCCATCGTTTTAAATAGGTATTTTTTCACTAAAGAACTCTCCTTTATAGATTATTTCTGTTGTATTCTCGATATAAATACCCGGGTTTCCCGTTAAACGGACCGGTTCGCCCGGCACCCGGTAAAATATAGTCAGTCCGCCTTGTAAGCGGTTTAGTTTTCGCAGGACAGCATATACTGCGGCGCTCCCGGTGGAAGAAGCCAAAGTCGGGCCTACGCCGCGTTCATAATAAAAGACGCGGAAACCCGTGCCTTTTTCGTACTCCGGGTGGTTTCCCCCGGTTTTTATAACAAACTCCACATTGGTCCGGGCAGGGAAGATATCGGCGCTTTCCAATTCCCGTCCCATCAGTTCCAATTCGGCATCCCCCGGGTCCTGGTCAACCAAAACCACCGCGTGGGGGTTTCCCACCGATACCGGGTAAAAATTTATTCCTGAGAATTCATACATCGATTGTTGTTTTTCCAGGAAGGGGAAAAAATGAAGGGCTTCGAAGTCCGGCTGCCCGATTTCGATGGATAATCGGAAACGGTTTTCGTTATGGCTGATGTATTTGTGGAGTTTCCGCCCGGATTTGGTCAGGAGTTCGGCGAACCCGTTTTCCCTGGATTTGCATTTATCCAGGTAAAAGAGTAATGCGGTCAGACCTGCCATGCCGTTTCCCGATAATTCCGCTTCGCTGCCGTCGCGGTTGAAAATTTCGAATTGCACGGTTATTGGGGTTGTTTCACCTGGGAAAGAATAAAAAACGATGCCGTCTGCCCCGGCGCCGGTTTGTCTTTCGCACATTTGTTGTGCAAGGAGGCTTTTTTGGTTTTTTGTTGTTTTTTGGTTGGTTTCTATGTGTAGAAAATCGTTGCCTGAGGATACTGTTTTATAGAATATCATTTTTGAAACTCGTCTTCCTCCGAGGGAGGGAGTTCGGTTAATTTGATTTTGATTTTTTTTTGTTGGTTGCCGCTGTAAACGGTCATTTCGATCGTATCGTCCGGGCTTTTATCTGCGACTCGAATATCCACGTCGTTTTTGTTTTTGATTTTTACTCCGTCGACTTCTGTGATGAGGTCGAAGCGTTTTAGGCCTGCTTTTTCTGCGGGGGAGCCGTTTTTAACCAGGAAAATAATTGCGCCTGCCCCGGGGTATCCCAAATCGATCGCGTCTTTTTCTTCCGCCATTTCCACCTGGATACCCAGGTAACCGCGCATGACTCGGCCTTTCGCCAGTAAATCCCTAACTACTTTTATTGCCATATTCGAGGGGATAGCGAAGCCCAGGCCGATGCTTCCGCCGGAGGGTGTCAGGATTACGGAATTAATGCCGATCACTTCGCCTTTTAAGCTCACCAGTGGGCCGCCGGAATTGCCCCGGTTGATGGAGGCGTCGGTTTGGATGAAATCTTCGTATTCCGATACTCCCAGTCGGCGTCCCCGGGCCGATATAATCCCGGATGTGACGCTTAAATCTTGTTCCAGTGGGTTCCCGATTGCCAGGACCCATTCTCCCACTTCGGCGTTGTTTGAGTCTCCCAGTTCGATGCTGGGGATGTCTTTGATTTGAATTTTTAGTAAAGCCAGGTCTGTTCGGGAATCCAGTCCGATGATTTTCGCGGGGTATTCTTTGCCTTGAAGGGTAATTACCTTGACTTTTTCTGCTTTTCGAACCAGGTGGTGGTTGGTGATGATGAAGCCGTCGTTAGAAATAAAGAAGCCGGAGCCCATGCCGATTACGAATTCATTTTCCCGGTTTAGGTTAAAAAATTCGTCCAGGAAGTCATTTCCTTGTTTTTGGTGGGGTTGGGAGGATTCTGCGATAATTTTTACGACAGCGGGCCGGACTTTTTTGACTATGGGGGCGAAGTCTCGTCCGCTGAATTTTTGGGTATTGGTTTTTTTATTCCTGTCGAGGATGGATAATCGGTGTGAAAGGTTTGTTTTGTCGTAGGGTTCCCCTTTGTTGAAGTATATCCATAATGTTGCGGCTATAGTCACTCCTGCAAGGAAAATCAATGCTGCAGCCCGCGCTTTTTTTTTCATTCGCATACTCCTGGTTCGTAATCTTTAATTGTATACAAAAATTCACATGAAATCAACCTTTTTTTCTCCCGTGTTCTCCCGGGTTCGCTGCAATAGTTGCTTCCGGCAGGCAAAAACCGTCCGTGCGCGACGGTTTTGAAAAAGGGTTTTGCATTCCCAAAAACTTTAAAAAAGCTAAATAATCGAAAGCTTTGGGAAGGTCCAGGAAACTTTTTCTCGAAAGGGTTTCCTGGTCGTCGAAGACAAATTATGCGGTGGGCTGGCGCTGCAATAAAATCCCATGTAGTGGGTTGACAATTTATTCCCGTTTGATTATTATTTCACCGGTTGTGTTAAAATTAAAGGAGGTAAGTATGACTCAAACATTGCCATCTGCTGATCGGTTGATGGAGAAGCTCCAAATTTCTCTGCCTATTATCGGGGTTTATGATGCCCCGGATCCAGGTGTATTTCAACCCCTGGTGGAACCTGAGCCGGGTAAAAATGCGTGTATTTATCAATATTTTCCCAATTGGAAAGAAGGTAAAACCTTGCTTTTGACCAAAGAAAACTCCGGGTGTGGGGGGTGTGCCCATTGGATTTTCGGCAAGCAAACCCGGACACAGTCGAATTTCATCAAATTCCTGGTGGATGGGGAAGGTTTAAGGGAGACGCCGGAATTAATGAGCCGGTGGCTGGACCATGAAAAGCCTTATAAGCCCATTCATCCGAATATTTTAGCCGGGCCTCTGCGGGCAGACCAGGTGGAATATTTAAAGACCGTATCTTTCCTTGTAACTCCCGATCAGTTGTGTGGTTTAATGATTGGGGCCCATTATTACAGTTCTCCTGCCGATATTATTCCTCCTGTGATTGCCCCGTTTGGTTCCGGGTGTATGGAGTTGCTGCCGTTGTTTAAGGATTTCGATTATCCCCAGGCGCTTATTGGGGGTAAGGATATTGCGATGCGGCACCATATTCCGCCGGAGATCATGGTTTTTACCGTGACTGTCCCGATGTACAGGCTTCTTTGCCAGTTGGACGAGAAGTCGTTTTTATACAAACCGTTTTTGGAAAATTTGATTAAATCCAGGGGTGAAAAAGGGATTCGTTGTTTCTCGAATAATTGCTGAATAAGGTTTTGGATTTAACTGCCAGGGAAAAAAACTATTTCGTTTTTTCCCTCAAGGCTCGGAATTCGAAGTAGTGGGCAATCATAGCAATTTAGTGTTCCGAATGTCAATCCACCGCGTGGGGAAAGATGGGGAAAGAAGGGGACAGTCAAAAAAAAGGAGTCGGGCCATACTCCCAATATCCCCCGGTTCTACAATAAAATCTCACCGTGCAGTAATTGTCATTTTGGAATCGCGGGGGCTGTAGTCGGCCCGTCACGGACGGGTTTTATTATTGCATTGCCGGGATATCCTCTATTTGTGGGGCGTGATTAGAACACGTCCCCTTTGCGTATAAAATCGCTTTTCAAACTGAGAACTGCTGCTCACCATGTGGAAAAATTGACTTTAACCCATGAACAGATTATAATTGTCCCTTTACTGGAAATATAAAAACTCAAAATAGGACAAACCGATGCACATTTCAGATGGTATACTACCGATAGGAATCAATCTCGCCGCCGACGTAGGAGCTATTATCCTCGTTTATGCCGGGGGTAAGAACCTGGAATCGGAAGAAATTCCCAGGATGGGGGTATTTGCAGCGGCATTGTTTATCATCTCCCTGGTTCATTTCCCCATTGCCGGTACGTCCATTCACCTGGGTTTGTACGGCCTGGCAGGTTTACTATTCGGTCTGCGGGCCATCCCGATTATTTTTGTTAATTTGCTGTTCCAGTGTTTGATTTTTCAACACGGCGGACTTCTCTCCCTGGGGATTAATACTCTCACTATGGGAAGCGGAGCTATCGCCGCATGGATCATTTGGAAAGGATTGAAATTCAACCGCCAGGTGAAAAGTTTCTTGTGCGGTTTTGGAGGAATTTTCATCCCCGCTGTTTTGATGGCTCTCACTTTCATGGCCATCGATTACGGGAAAGGAATGGCTTTTATCGTAACCCTTTACCTGGTTCCTGCTTTTATCGAAGGTTTTCTAACTATATTCGTATATAATTATTTTAATAAAGTAAAACCGGAGCTGCTGAAATGAATTTAAGAAAAAAATCGACTTCTCGTGGAATAATGGTTGCTTTTTCTATCTCTATCACGTATTTCCTCTCGACCTCTTTTTTGTTCGGTCACGGTGTGAAAATAACCGCAGAAGAAAAAACACCCTGCGTGATAGTCCATTCTGTTTATCATGGCGGGAGTGTGTTGTCCGGTGCCCGCATCGCTATCGGCTATGGACCGCAAAATATCAAATTCCAGGAAGGATTTACGGATAAAAAAGGCAATTTTTCTTTTTACCCGGATAAAGCCGGACAATGGTTGATTACCGTGGATGATCTTACCGGCCACCGCGGAAAGAAAACAATAGAACTGGAAGAGAGTTTTTTTCAAAATGCATCACCTTCTCAATCCCAATCGACTTCGATTACTACCCCCCAAAAAACGGAAACGCAAATAAAACCCCGGCCAAACCCAGGGAAACGGGTTCCTCCTTTCACTGAAAGCGATTTGTATTGGTACCTGGTTAAAATCGGTTTAGGTATCTTTTTGATCGGTGTGACAACTTATATTATCCAACGGTTGTTGAAGAGAACGGAATCAGCCAACAAAAAATAATGAAGAGAAAAAAGAGGAAAAATGTGACGGGTGAAAAATTTTTCATCAAATCTGCCCCCACTCTATCCCGGTTCAGCCGGTTTAACGTTGAATTTTTAAAATAGAAAATGGACCATGAAACACGATTTTATCGATAAATACAGCGGGCTTAATTCCGTACTCCACCGCCTGGACCCCCGGGTTAAGTTGTCGTTGAGTTTTTGTTTCCTGGTGATGATTACCACTGCCGAATCCATACCGTTATTCGGTCTTTATATTGTTTTTACAGCGATATTGTCGATATTAAGCCGGGTACCTTTTCGTTTTTATTTAAAAAAAATGGCGGCGATTACTCCTGTGGCGCTGGTGATATCTTTCTTTATATATATATCCTATTTGATCGAGCACGGGGCTGTTTTGAATGCCGTTAACATGAAACCATACCCGGGGGTATATTTATTGCTGGCGGTTATGATACTAAAAATCTACCTCTCTATACTGGTTATAACCCTGATGGTATCCAGCACACGATTTAACGATGTACTCTGGGCACTGCGAAAACTCAAAATGCCGCTAATCGTTACGACATTGTCCAAGCTGGTTTACACGTATATATTTGTATTTATCGATGAAATGCACCGTACTTTCCGGGCTTATAAAAGTCGTACCCCCGTGCGCCGGGTTCCCCGTTTCAAGGTGTATGGGAATATCGCCGCCGGCATTTTATTGAGAAGCATGGAACGTTCCGATTACATCTACAAAGCCATGATCTCCCGCGGATTTTGCGGCGACTTCCCGGAAGGAAATACTCATCAAGTAAAATTATCGGACCTTACGGCGGTATTGATTTTTTTAGTGATCGCCAGTGCAGCAGGAATCTTATGGAACATATAATTCGAATAAAAAACCTTCATTTCTCTTACCCCGATGGACACCGGGCTTTGACCGATATCAACCTGGATATTCGAAAAGGTGAAATTTTCGGCATTATCGGCCCCACCGGCGCTGGTAAATCGACTCTTCTCCAACACTTGAACGGAATTCTAAAAGGAGAGGGCGAAATTACTGTCGATGATCTTCTCATCGATAAAAAATCAGAAAAAACAATCCGCGAAAAAGTAGGCATCGTATTCCAGAACCCGGACGATCAATTGTTTTGTCCGACGGTTTACGAGGATATCGCTTTCGGATTGTACAACCTCGGTTTCACTTCTGCGGATGTAGACCGGAAAATTTCCGTAATCCTGGAGAGGATGAATTTATCCCACTTAAAGGATTTGTCATCCCACCATCTTTCGTATGGGGAGAAAAAGCGCGTGGCGTTGGCCACCATCCTGGTCATGAACCCCCAGGTCCTGGCATTGGACGAGCCCTTTGCCAATCTCGATTACAAAAGTATCCTCATGCTAATCGATATGATTAAAAATTTGCAGTTAACCCGCGTCATTATTTCACAGGATATCCTCCTATCCCTTTCGATATGTGATCGCATTGCCCTGTTAGACAAGGGAAAAATCGTTAAATGCGCATCCCCGGAAGAAATAGCGGCTGACCGGGAGATTCTCTTAAAAACAGGCCTGGATTTTCATCCTTATGTGGACTTAATAAGACATTTTATTTTGCGGGAGTAGACCGGCGGTGGCCTTCACCCTGTTTGGAACGGATGTTAACTCACTTGAGACGGTTCTTCCGCATATCGAAGCAGCAACTGGGACACCTTTTCTCGAAAAGGTTTTTGGCCGTCGAAGACAGTGGAATAAACTATGCTGCCGGCGAGTTATTTGGCGGGTGTGATTTCCAGGTTAGCGAAATCGCCCCCCGAGCCGTTACCGACCCACAAACCGATCATGCCGCTTTCCCGGTTGCCCAGGCTATCCACTGTCAGGCATGGTTCGGCTGCACCGTTCACATAAATTTTTATTACCGGTTTAGCGATAGAAACCCGGACATGAAACCAGCCGTCGGGGTCCGGGACTGGGTTCACAGGTTTTTCATATTGTCCCGGTTTCTCGCCCCGGAGTTTCTGCCATGTGAAGTCGGGATGCGAAACGTACTGGACATCATTCACCCGGCGGTTATAAATATTGCAATTCGATTGCAATTTATATTATAATATTCACAGATAGGAGGTTTTCGTGAAATTGAAAACGATAATGAAAGCCAAAACCAACGTAAAGATCAAAATAAAACCCGCTTTATTTTTTCTCTTAATAGCTCTATTCGGTTTACTGGCGATTATGGAGTTTCGAGCATCGGCCCAGGATAATGAAAAAACAGCCGGTCAATGTATGGTTTGCCATAAAGAGAAAACACCGGGCCTGTATAAACAATGGTTAAATTCCACCCACGGGAATAACGGTATTACTTGCATCGATTGTCATGGCGCTGAAAAAGACGATAAAGATGCTTTCAACCATTATAATGCACGGATCGCCACCCTGGTCACCCCGAAAGATTGCGGGAATTGCCATGAAGAGGAAATGACGGAAGTGGATATGTCTCACCACGCGAAAGCCGGCTTAATCCTCGAATCGGCGGACGCTTACCTGGCCAACACCGCAGGAGGTCTCCCCGCTGCCATCCAGGGATGCGAAAGCTGCCACGGATGCAAAGTCAAAATCGACCCGGCTTCCCCCAATAAACTCTCCCTCAAAAGCTGGCCCAACAGCGGCATCGGGCGACTAAACCCGGATGGAAGCAAAGGCTCCTGCACCGCCTGCCACCCACGCCACAGCTTTTCAAAAGCCCAGGCCCGACAACCGGAATCCTGCGGGAAATGCCACCTCGGCCCGGATCACCCCCAACGCGAAATATATGAAGAATCCAAACACGGCAATACATACTATACCCACATCGAAGAAATGAACCTGAAATCCCCACGATGGATCGTGGGAGTCGATTATTTCGCCGCACCCACCTGCGCCTCCTGCCACATGTCGGCTACAGCAAAACAAACTGTAACACACGACGTCGGTAAACGGATTTCCTGGACCCTGCGCCCTCCGATTTCTAAAAAAATAGATAACTGGATCGTCAAAAGAGACAATATGAAAGATGTCTGCAGCACTTGCCACGGCCAGGTGTTTGTAAACGGCCACTTTTACCAATACGACGCCTCGGTTCACCTCTACAACGAAAAATTCGCCAAACCCGCCGAAGCGATTATGACCATAATTAAAAAAAATAACCTCCTCAAAAGCAAAGCCGAATTCAGCAACGATATCGAATGGATATACTGGGAACTCTGGCACCACGAAGGAAGACGCGCCCGACACGGCGCCTCCATGATGGGACCCGACTATACCTGGTGGCACGGCTTCTACGACGTCGCTCAACATTTCTACTTTAAATTCCTCCCTGAAGCCCAAAAATTCAAAAACAAGGAAGTAAACGCCTTTATCGATAAACTCTTAAAAAACCCCATGCACAATTGGCTCCATAAACCCACCGCCGAATTGAAAAAAATGATTAAAAAAGGGGATTTCCAAAAAATCTACCAACCCCTGCTCGATAAAAAAGAACCACCGGTAGAAAAGTAACGAAAATGATCCGAATATATTCTAATTTTATTAAAGGAATTTCAGTAAATCGAATCGGCCTCATCGGTGTTATATTAACCACCACCGCCTTCATCTCTTTTGTCGTTTTCGAATTCTTCCGACTGGCGGGAATCCTTAACAACGCTTATGTGGGTTTGATTACCTACCTACTCTTCCCTATGCTCTTCGTCGCCGGACTGATCCTCATTCCTTTCGGCTGGAGAAAATACAGGAAAACCCGCCAAAAAACCACCCGCGAACTCTTAACCGAACGGTTCGATTCCAAAGATGTCGAGGCTACCCGCGTCGGATCACGTGTATTTCTCATCATTATGGTTCTTACCGGGATAAATGTCCTCTTTATCATTGGCGCCGGTTTCAGGACACTTAAATTCATGGACGAATCCTACTTTTGCGGAACCGCTTGCCACAAAGTCATGAACCCCGAATGGACCACTTACCAGGCTTCGCCACATGCCCGCGTGAGATGCGTGGATTGCCACGTCGGCACCGGCGTAAAAGCCCTGGTGGATTCAAAACTCAGCGGCTTACGTCAAATGGTTAAAGCTGCCATGGGAACCTACGAAAAACCCATTCCTACACCGGTCCATAACTTACGACCCGCACGGGAAACATGCGAAAAATGCCATTGGCCCGAAAAATTCTACGGATTTCGACTCAAAATCTTAACCCGCTTCGATATTAACGAAACCTCCACTCCCCACTACGTCACACTGGACCTGAAAATCGATACGGGTAAAATCGCCACCAAATCCGGCATCCATTGGCATATCTCCACTGAAAACGAAGTCCGCTACGCATCCATCGACGACAACCGTAATCAAATGCTGTGGGTCGATGCTAAACAAAAAAACGGCTCTTTTAAACGGTATACCAACAAAAATAACCTGACCCGCGGCATCGAAACCGATATCGAGTGGCCAAACATGCGGGTTATGGACTGCGTGGATTGCCATAACCGCGCCACTCATATTTACGAATCCCCGGAAAAAGCTGTCGACGACCGGTTGAACAAAAAACAAGCAGACCGATCCCTCCCTTATGCCCGCCGCGAAATGGCCACCGCTGTCCTCATGAAATATAACAACAAAGAAAACGCCATGAACGGGATCGCCAACCATTTAAACCAATTCTATCAACGACTCTACCCCAAAATATACTCGCAAAAAAAAACCGCCATCGATAATATGATCAAAATTACCCAGGAAATCTATAATCGAAACATTCACCCCACTATGAAAATCAAGTGGGGCACTTACCCCTCTTTCCTCGGCCATGACCAAAACAGCGGCTGCTTCCGGTGCCATAATGAAAATATGATGGATAAAAGCGGCACACCACTCTCTTTCGATTGCACCCTCTGCCACTCTATCCTCTCTTACGACGGCGATAACCCCTTTAAATACCTGGAAACCCCGGACCCCAAATCCCCCGACTACCTGATGCATAAATTACTCCGCGAAGAGTTTCTAACCCAAAAATAACAACCTACTGCGGTGGGTTAGTTCGCTTTTCACGTTTTTCGAAGAAATATTTTGACTTTCTTCACGTTTTTTGATATTAATAGTGGTAACTTTTCAGTTGAAAAGAAACCCACTAACCAGGAAATTAGCAGCATACGTCACAACCTCCTTCCTGGAAATTTCACTCATACACAAGATTTTACCGCAGAGGTCACAGGGGGCACTGAAAGTTCGCCCGTGCCCATAGGCGCTCAACCAAAAAAGCGCAGCGCGCACCTCTTAAAATTCATCACTCGGCATTATCTTTTCACATCCTTCATCATTCCGCATTCATCGTTACAATGTGTTCCACTCTTTTTTCTAACTTTTCTAAAAAAAAAATTTTTTCTCTTGACAAACATACACGCATGTATGTATAATTGTTCGGTCCATTTCAATATCTTATCGATGGAAAAATCCAAAAATGAAAGGAGATAATAATGAAACGTATATTAATAGCTTTGGTTGTCCTGGGATTGGCTGCAGGTTTTACATCCTGCTCCAGGGAAAAGTCGGAAGCAAAGAACATGGAACAAATCTACAAAGAAGAAGGCGTTCCCGTTCGAACCATAACCATTGCACCCACTGAATTTAAAACGGTATTGAGTTTTAATTCCATCCTCACCGGTTTACAGGAATCCACCGCTTACGCTCCTATGGGAGACAAAGTAGAAAAAGTCCTGGTCAATGTCGGCGATTATGTGAAAAAAGATACCGTCGTGGTCCGGTTTCCCATGGACAGTCCTTCGGCCCAATACTATCAAGCCAAAGTCGGTTTCGAAAACGCTAAAACCGCCTATGAGCGGATCGAAAATCTATATAAAACAGGCGGTATATCGCTGCAAGAACGGGACAACGCGAAAGCCCGTTACGACGTAGCGGCAGCCAACTGGGACACTGTCGGGAAAATGGTGGAAATCAAAGCCCCTATCGGCGGTTATGTGACAAAAGTCCACGTGGCGGAAACCGATAACGTAGACAAAGAAATGCCCCTGGTTACTATCGCCAGGACCGACAAAATGAAAACCGCTCTATCGATTTCCGAAAAAGAAATTTTCGACATCAAAGAAGGAATGCCTGCTTCCGCAGCCTGGATGGGCAGCGAAATCGAAGGAAAAGTCACCCAGGTGGATATGGCTATGAACCCTCTCACCAAATCTTTCCGCGCATTGGTAGAATTCGATAACCCCGGCAACCTCCTGAAAGCAGGGATTACCGTGGAAATCCATATTACGACTTCGTCCAAACCCAACACCATCGTGGTGGAACGGAAAGACCTGTTAAAACAGGAAGACAAGTACTTTGTTTTCGTGGTCAAAGACAACAAAGCGGAGAAACGAAACGTAACCGTCGGCAAACAGCAAGTCCTGGACATCGAAATCCTGGAAGGCCTCAACCCCGGCGATGAAATGGTGGTGGAAGGACAAATGCTCCTGGAAAACGGATCTAAAGTCAGGATCATTAGGGGCAATTAAAATGTTTGCTTCAAATATATCCATCAAACGGCCTATCCTTGTCAGTATGATACTGATCGTGTTTTTGATCTTTGGGACCCTCGCTTACTTTACCCTGTCGCTGGATTTGTTCCCCAGCGTCGATATCGGTTTCGTAACCGTTCAAACCGTTTACCCCGGTGCCGGACCCAAAGAGGTCGAAACCCAGGTCACAAAGAAAATCGAAGACTCTGTCGCTACAATCGGCAAAATCGATTTTGTCCAGTCTTATTCCATGGACAGTGTCTCTATTATTATTTTAAAGTTTAAATTAGGTAAAGATGCGGATATCGCCAACCAGGAAGTCAAAGACAAAGTCGATGCGATCCTCGGCGACCTTCCCACCGACATCGAACCCCCCGTGGTCCAGAAATTCGATTTAAACGCCCAACCGGTCCTGGATGTGGTGTTGAGCGGGAAACAAAATCCCATCGAACTCCGGGAACTAGCGGATAAAAAATTAAAAGACCGATTCTCACAGATCGATGGTGTGGCCCGAGTAAGCCTCATCGGCGGCCAGGAACGGGAAATCCGCGTCGAATTGGATAACCGCGTGGTTTTTGAAAACGCCATCTCCCTCGCCCAATTAAGCCAAATATTGAAAGCCCAAAATATGGACATGCCGGGCGGACAATTTCAACAAAAATCCCAGGAATACGCCGTCCGCCTCAGGGGGGAATTGGATAACGTGGAAACCATGAAAGAATTGGAAGTACCGACTCCTTTCGGTGCGAAAAAACTGGGAACTCTCGCCGATATCGAAGACTCGGGGAAAGTGGTGAGAGAACGAACCACTTATTTCGATACCCGGATTAAAGTTAAAGAAGAAAACGTCGTCCTATTAACCATCACCAAAAGCGTTGACGGTAACGCCGTCCTAATGGCCCGGGAACTCAGAAAAGAACTCCCCAAAATCGCAAAAGAATTACCTCCCGGTTGTAACCTCGGGATAATCAACGATCAATCCACTTTTATCGAAGGAACCGTAGACGATACCCTCAGCAATATTTATATGGGAATCATCCTCACCGGCCTCGTCCTCCTCTTTTTCCTCCACGATATCCGCTCCACTATCATCGTCGCCCTCGCCATGCCTTTTTCTATTATTTCCACTTTTACACTTCTCCAGGCCGCCGGGTTTTCTCTCAATATCATGACCCTCATGGGTTTGTCCACTTCTATCGGCGTACTGGTGGCTAACTCCGTCGTCGTGTTGGAAAATATTTTCCGTCACAAAGAAATGGGCCACGACCGCAAAGAATCCGCCATGAGGGGAACCGGTGAAGTTATGCTGGCAGTCCTCGCTTCTACTTTAACCAATATCGTCGTATTCTTACCCATTGCCTCCATGTCCAGTATCATCGGGCAATTCTTCAAAGAATTTGCTTTAACCGTCACATACGCCACTCTATTCTCACTCATCGTCTCCTTTACCCTCACCCCCATGCTGGCGTCCTTAATTCTCCCCGATATTATCGCCAAGAAAAACCCGTTGGGCGAAATGTTGGAAAGAATGTTCACCCGGTGGGAAAACTTCTACAGGAGAATACTCCAGGTTATCCTTTACAACCGTCTCCGCAGTTTCCTTGTGATCGCCGCTTCCGTTGCGATATTGTTCATCAGTTTTATCAGCGCAGCCCGCATCGGTTTCGAGTTTATGCCTTCCCTCGACCAGGGAGATATTTCCATGGAAGTCGAACTACCCCAGGGTTATAATTTGAAAGAGGCAGCCAGGGTCATCGATACCATCGAATCCCGCATAAACAAGCACCCCGAAGTCAAACACATTTTAACCCGCCTCGGCTCTATTTCCGAAACAGACGTGGGCACCAACCTCGCTAAAATCATGGTGAAGCTGGTGGATGTGGAAAAACGAACCCTGTCCAGCCAGCAAATAGCCAGCCGGTATGCCGGCGAACTCTCCGATATACCCAATGTCAAGATTCGCATTTCCGCTGTTTCATCTGCTGCACATGAAGATGCCCCCGTCACCTTCTATCTCATGGGCCAGGATACCGTACAACTGGAAATACTTAAAAACCGTTTGATGGACAAAATCAAAACCGTCCCCGGCCTCACCAATATCAACACCAGTTCCAGGTCCGGTAAGCCCGAAATCACCCTCATTCCCGACAGGAAAAAATTGTCGGATGCCGGTTTAACCGTTTACGAATTGGCTATGACTTTACGAAGCGCCGTCGAAGGCATCGAAGCCACTCGATATAAAGAGGGCGGCGAAGAGTACGATATCCGCGTCGTAATGAAAGAAAATTCCGTGGACACCCCGGAAAAAGTGGCAAACCTGGCCGTCGTATCCCCCACCGGTGTCTATAGGATATCTCAACTGGCCAAAGTAGATTTTTCCGAAGGGTACAGTAAAATTCTCCATAAAGACAAATACAAAGCCATCGAATTCAAGGGTTATACCGCACCCGGTTACCCCCTCGGCGATGTGGTCAAAGTTATCCGGGAAAAAATAGACCAGTTGAATTTACCTGCCGGTTACAAGATCGATTGGGGCGGCGATGTCCAGATGATGGAAGAAACCATATTCGAAATGCTGAAGACCTTTCTAATCGCCACACTGTTGACCTACATGCTCATGGCCGCCATGCTGGAGAACCTCACCCAACCCTTGATGATCATGTCCACCATCCCCATGAGCTTGATCGGCGTTTTCTGGGCCATGGATATGACCGGTAAAACCTTGAACACCATCTCCATGATGGCCATCGTCATGCTGGTCGGTATCGTCGTTAATAACGCCATCCTCATGCTGGATTATACCAATATCCTCAGGCGCGAGCACGGCAAAGGCGTTACCGAATCGTTATTGGAAGCCTGCCCCACCAAGTTGAAACCCATATTAATGTCGACCATCGCCATCATCCTCGGTATGCTCCCTATGGCTTTGGGAATGGGACCTGCGGGAAGAGAAATCCGGCAGCCTATGGGCATCGTCAGCATCGGCGGTCTTGCGGTATCCACAGTACTCACGTTATTGGTGATCCCTGCGATGGATAACCTGGTTTCCCTCAGGAAAATGAAAAAGAGCCAGGGTTAAAGGAGGAAAATATGCGGAACTTAACCGACCATCATATATATGCATCTAAACAAAAATCCCACGCTCTCGTTTCCATGTCCCGGTTCGTGTTCTTGTTTGTTGTGTTCGTGTTCACGATAAGTACCGGTTTGCCGGCTGAAACGTATAACCTGGAGAGTTACATCAAGCAGGTGGAAGCTTACAGCAAAGATTTAAAACTCGCACAAAAAGACCTGGATATGGCGGATGTATATAAGCAAGAAGCCAAATCCACCGCATTGCCGAAAATAGCGTTACAAGGTACTTATAATCGAAATCTCAAAGCCAATTACCTTTATATCGAGTTCCCCGATTTCGATACCGGTGAGATGACCAACCAAAAGTTTAAGATCAATTATAAGAATGAGTATGGTTTCCAGGCAGTTGTCAGCCAGACTGTGTTCAGTTTCAAAGTCGGCAGTGCGCTCCAGGCAGCCAAAGAGTATAAAAAGCTCACCGATTTCGTTTACCAGGCCAAATATGAAACCATTATCAAATTTGCAAAGAAAGCCTTTTACCAGACCTTGTTGTTAAAGAATGCCTGGGAAGTGAGTAAAGCTTCCGAAGCCAATGCTTATGAGAATTACCTCGTTATGAAGAAGATGTTCGACGCCGGGCAGATATCCCAGTTCCAACTGTTGCAAGCCGAATCCCGGTGGCAGAACCTTTTACCCAATACTCTCCAGGCCCAAAAGAATTATGAGTTGGCACTCAACAGTCTCAAGAACCTCGCCGGGATAGCCATGGATCAGACCATCGAAATGCAGGGAGATTTCGAACACCTCCCCCAAAAGCCCGAGATGCAGCCATTGCAAACCGTTTTGGACAAGAGGCCCGATTTCAATGCCCTTCTCTGGGAAGAGAAGCTGCGGGGAACCGGGATAAAATCCGAGAAAGCCAATCAATTGCCCAGTTTGAGTTTAAACCTCATTTACAATTTCAGTTCCCTTTCCGATTATATCAAATTGGAGCGCCAGAATCACAGTTATATCGTCGGTTTGAACTTAGCGATCCCCATATACACCGGCGGTTACCTGGATGCGCAGGTCAAAAAGGCGCGGATAGACCGGGAAAAAACCCGCATTCAAATCGAAAAGGAAAAAGACAATATATATAAAAACCTCCGGGATATTTATCTTCGTTTGGAGGAAGCCGAGAAGCGGATGCAGGCATCTAAAACCATATTGGCCACCGCGAAAAAAGCATTCGAAATCGCGGAAGTGACTGCTTCCAATGGTTTAGCAACGCAATTGGAGTTGAAAGATGCGCGGGTCATTTATGACCAGGCCATTTTAAACAGTTATGCGGCGGCTTATGACTATCTCGATGCATATTTCGATTGGCAGCAGGAAGCCGGGATGAAATAAGCCGTTAAGCGGGTTAAAGAAGATGAAGAAGACCAAAGAAAAATCGGCATTAACGCGGCAGGCTGTATTGAATGCCGCGTTGAGTGTTTTTGCTAAGAGAGGGTATGCGAAAACCACCCTGGAAGAAGTCGCGCATGAAGCCGGTTTGACCCGCGGTGCTATTTATTGGCATTTCCGGGACAAATTCGACATGTTTTGCGCTGTTCTCCAGGGGTGTTATGAAAGAGCCGGGGTTCGTGTCACCAATATCCTCAATTCCGATCGAACGCCGATGGAGAAAATCCGACACTTCATGTTGGAGCTTTTCCGAATTATTACCAATGAAGAAGAGTTAAAAGTCATCGAAGAAGTGTTGGTGTTCAAGTTTGAGAAAATGAAAGCCCTAAAAAAAATCTATGATGATCACCTGGAAAAGATGAAAATCATGAGAGGATTGTTGAAGAACCTGATCCAGCAGGGAATCGATGCCGGACAATTCAAACCCAACCTGGATGTGGATGTGACGGCGATGGCGTTGATTAGTTTCGTAATCGGCATGAAATCCGCATGGTTGTGCGGCATTGGAAGTGTATCCATATGTGATAATGCCCAAAAGCTGACGGATATTTTTATATATGGTATCGAGAAAGAAGCGGAAACAGTGGGAACCGCTTGACGTTTTAATCCTGGAAAACATTTTTTTGGCGGTAAGGGCAGCTTGACGGCTGCCCTTACCGCTTTCGCGCTAGCAAATCAGGATAAATGATAAATCCGGGGAACTGTCCCAGGAAGTCAAGGCAATAGTTTAAGTAAAGCCCCCAGGGTTGGTTTCGGAGTGCTTTAAAGCAAAACCTCTCAAATGCAAAAGTCCCTATTCTGTCCCGGTTTTTCGAGCGAATACTTTGTCCATACAGTCCAGACTCCTTTGCATAATGGCCATTGGATAGCATAGGCAAGAGTATGGACATTATGGACATTATGGACATTATGGACAGAGACCGAGTTCGAAGCGTTGTAAGCGATCCCCGATGTTTTTTGCAGGACAGAGACCGAGTTCGTGGTGTTTTAACTAAATCGGAGCTAAAAACGGATAAGTTTTTCCCGGCCTGTCACTTTTCCCCCTTTTTCTTGGTGTTCTCGGTGTCCTCGGTGGTTTTTCTTCTTATTTTTTCAGATATCCCCGGTAATAATAAAAAACGGATTGACGATCACCCCGGTTACCGGGTTTTGGTGTGGTTCCTGATATGTCGTCCGCGTCGATTCATCGATGGATTCGATAAAATTGACCAGGTATATTTCGTTTAATCCCAATTGTTTACCATATTGAGCCGCTTTGTCCAACGCATCCCGGAATGCCGCATTATCACGGAAGCTTTTTAATTCTATCCCGTAACGCATCTCCTTGTACTGGAGAAGAATATCGATTTTTCCATTTCCCGTGGGAAATTCCGGGATGACACCGATATTTTTACTCCTGGAAAATTCACTGACATACGAAAAAAAACTAAAATGAAATACCGCTTCAAATATCCGTTGATCGCTTCGACGCGGTGCGTTTTTGAATAACCATGTTTTGTTCCGGTCGAGATAAGCCTGGTAGAGATTTAACAGCGGGATTATTTCAAGGCCCGAAGGTGTTATTATGCTATCCAGGTTCGTGAACGGCTCAACCAGGTTCCCATGGAACTTGAAATAGGTTTCGGAAAAATAATCGAATAAACTCTTTTGCACGAACGGGCTGGAGAATTTCAGGTAATAGGTGTTTTTATCTCCTTTTTCGCTGTCGATAATCCCGTTCATATATAAGTAATTAATGTCTCTATTATGGAATTTGAATTCGATTTTTTCTCCTGTTTTGAATAATTCCAGGATCAATTCATTGTAAGGGGGTTTATTGACTTTGCTAATCAGGTTCAGGATGTTATTATTGGGGAGGATATGGGTTGCTGCGCCGTAGGCTTCATCGAAATGGGAGAGTGTAATGGGAGAAGAAGGATCCGGGTTATAGGCTTCGGTTAATAATTCCCCGAACCAGCAGGTAATCCCCGGTTGGCCATTGGTTTCTTTATAAAGACGGTCGATGACTTCCGGTTCGACTTCCTGGCCGCTTTCCCGCTCATACCATTGAAACATCTCACGCACTTCATCGATCGTAAGATTGGGAATATGTAAACTTCGTTGAACATTAAACGGGGAACCGGACTGGTTTTCAATTCCAAGTACGCTTCGCACGCCGATTAACGCAAGGCCGTGAAGTAAACAGGTTTTTTCCTCGTTAGTTTTTTCTTTTTCAATCGTTCGCTTGAGATATAACTCCCTGAATACATTGGAAAATTGATTGATAAATACCTCATCGAGTGCATCGAATTCATCAAGAACGAGTATTACAGGTCTTTTGAAATAATCACCGGTAAATAATCGACGTAATTCGGATATTTTTTTCAATGGAGGAAACGTTCGGTTTAAAGCGTATTGAAATTCCTCGATTATGATTTTCATTACCTCTTCTTCTTTTTCTTGTTCTTTGGCTCTGCCTACAGAAGTCATGACAACATCAAATTGATTTATTTGTTTGATATGGTCGATCGCTTCCTGCATAATCCATGTTTTCCCGCGTTGCCGGGGAGCCCAGACCGTGAGATAATGGCCTCCCTCTTCCGGGGATTCGCCAAGTAACAGTGTATATCCTTTTTCGATGAGTTCTTGCCTGGGTACATAATAATGTATATCTTTATCGACCGGTCCGTACGATGAAAAGCGTCTCATAGCTGGCTCCTTTGTATTTCCGAAATCCATTTCATATTCTATCAAAAAAAAAACCGAATTGCAAACCGCTTCGCGGGTTTTATTTCAACTTTTTATTATGGTAACGATCCTGTTGGAAAGATTGAATACGGTGAACAGTCTGGCCACGTATATTGCGGGGACAGGCCAGAATGTCACTAAGTTAAGGTTATTTTTGTGCTATAGGGGCGTGTCGGTGCTCCCCTGGAACGCCCTGTTGAGCCAAATTTTCGAGGACCGGAAATTGGCGAGACGGGTCCCCGGAGCCGATGACCGGCGAAGGGGTGAAGAGAATTATCGATTATCGATTATCGATGAGATAACGGATCACGGAGGACGATTTTAAGAATTCGATTTCACATACTTTCATCGATAACGTTGGCCAGGCGTTGAATACCTTGATCGATTTCATCCATAGTGGCAAAAGAGAAATTCAACCGCATGGTGCTTCGGTCGGTTCCTTCCGGATCAAACGCGCATCCCATCACGTAAGCCACATTTTTTTCCACTGCTTTCATGAACATAGCCGTGGCATCCAACCCTTCGGGAAGCGTGATCCATAGAAACAATCCGCCTTTGGGTTCGGTCCATTTTATGCCGGGGATGTGCGATAAGTATTTATCCAGGCAGTTAAGCATATAATTGCGTTTTGCTTTATAAGCCGCGATGATTTTATCGATTTGTTTTTCCAGGAGTCCCCGTTTCATGAATTCAGCGATAATCGCCTGTGTATAAGGAGGAGCACAAAGGTCCACGGCTTGTTTCGCGACTATTGCTTTTTGGATCAACTCGGTAGGTCCGGCCATCCATCCAAGCCTGAATCCGGGCAATAGAATTTTGCTAAAGGTGTAAATGGAAAGAACCCGGTCGGAGTTTAAGCTGATCAAGGGAGGTTCGGATTCACCTTCAAAACGCAATTGGCGGTACGGAGAATCCTCGATAATGAGGAGGTCGTATTTTTCAGCCAGGGCAATGAGGGCTTTCCTGCGGGGCAGGGTTAACGTAATACCGGAGGGATTTTGGAAATCCGGGATAATGTAAATATATTTGGGATGTTTTGATTGACCGGCCAGGCGTTTAATTTCTTCTTCGAGGGCATCGGTTTTGATGCCGTCGTCGTCCATCTCGATCCCGTGCATGCAAGCGCGGTAGGAGTGAAAAGCCTGGATGGCGCCGACATAAGTGGGTTTTTCGCACAATACGATATCGCCGGGGTCGATGAAAATTTTCGCCACCAGGTCCAGGCCTTGCTGCGACGATGTGATGATGAACAATTGGTCTAAGGTCAGGTGGATTCCTTCTTTTTCCATCAGTTTCAATAATTCTTCGCGCAGGGGCTGGCAGCCTTCGGTAGTTCCGTATTGAAGGATTTTTTTGCCTTCTTTTTCCAGGACATAACCCGATATTTCTTCGATTTCCTGGACCGGGAACATGTCCGGGGCGGGCAAGCCGCCGGCAAACGATATCAGGCCCGGTTTGCCGGTCAGTTTTAAAATCTCCCTGATCTCGGATTTCTTCATGTTATTTGCATTGGCTGAATAAAATGGGTTGTAATTGAGCATAGTACCTCCAGGATTTGCTGCACTATTATTGTAAATGAAGAGGCGATTAATTGCAAGCCCCTGGGGTTTTGTGCAGCAGTTCTCAGTTTGAAAAGTGATTTTATACGCAAAGGGGCGTGTTCTAATCACACCCAAGAAATAGAGGATATTCCGGCAATGCAATAATAAAACCCGTCCGTGACGGGCCGACTACAGCCCCGTTACTTCATTCTCAAGTCTCTGCGTCTCTATCGATACCAACACCAATATCCAACACCCAATAACCAAAATGCAGCGGAGAACCATGACAATTAAGGAAGCCGCCGGATGATGCTTGGCGTCTTAATAAAACCCCACGCAGCGGGGGGCAGATTTAGAACCTGCCCCTACTCTCTAATTAAACGGAACCCGATATATGCAGCAGGCGGAACCGGGTCGGCTTTGGAATCTCCTGGCAAAATAGCGGCACCGCCCACCACTTTACCTTTACCATCCTTCAAAACAGACCATTCCGCTGCATTTCCACCCAGGTCGAAAATAGGTTCGTCCCCTTCGGGAGCAAAACTACCCACGGGTTTCAACAAAACAGGTTTATCGCCATGCTTCTTCACTTCCTCCAGGAGAAGGGCATAATCGCCAGGGTTCACGTCATACCCTGCCCAGGAATCGAACGTATTCCCTGAAGGCTTCTCATAGAGTTTAGCCGCTTCTTCTTCTTTGGGGAGACGGTAAACCTGGCCGGTTGCTTTACTCAACCATTGGGCATAAGCCTGGGCCTTCTCGAAAGTGACGTCGGTAACGGGATAATTCCCGGTCCCGGGTTCATATTTATAATCTTTTTCAAAGGCAGCCCACTGGGTACGGGTCACTTCAAAACGGCCGACCTTGATATTTTTATAATCCACGATTTCGGGTAACAACCCGTTATCGGAACAAACGCCATACAGGCCGTCCCGGTGCGAAATGGCCAATAAGCTTTTTAACCGGGCCAGGGGAGTCCCGGTTTTTAGGGCTTCATTTTTGGCCCGGTACGTTCCAAACAGGTATCTTTCGAACCAGGCGATATCTTCTTTCATTTTTCGGCGTTGGTGAGAGAGGCTCCTGGCTACATGGGCTTCACCCGGGAAAGAAATGAAACGGACCGGGGTTTTATCGATGACTTTGAGTGCCTGGTAGAATTCCCAGCCCTGGGCATAAGGCACCTGCCGGTCTTTATCGCCGTGGAAAATTAACGTTGGGGTGGTTACTTTTTCCATTTGAAAGAGGGGGGATTTCTTAATATAAACGTCGGGGATTTGCCAGGGGGTACCGCCGAAGTAGTAAGTATCGAAAGAGACCCCGAAAGCACACATACCGAAATCGCTGGTCCAGTTGACATCGCCGGCGTAGAGGCTGGCGGCTTTATAACGGTTGGAATTGATAATAAGCCCGGTTCCCAGGATGGCGCCGTTACTGTGACCGATGATACCTAACTTTTGAGGGTCTACTTTTCCTTCGGATATGAGCATATCCACCCCGGCTTCGATGTCGGGGATTTCAAGATCATAATAATTGCCGTTGGCGATGGATTCGGCAAAAGCGAGGCCGTAATTTGAACTCCCGTGGTAATTGGGTTTTAGAACAAAAACGCCGCGCTCGCACCAAAAATGAGTGGGATAGATCGAATTTTCATCGAAAAAATCCATATCTGCTCCAAAAGGGCCGCCGTGAATCATGAGAATCAAAGGGTACTTTTGGGTAGGATCATAGTTGGCAGGGTAAAAGAGAATCCCTTCGACGGTCTCGTTTTTAGCGCCTTTCCAGGTACGGATTTCACGTTTAGCCAGGGGCTTTTTAGCCAGTGGGGATTTGATATCCATGATCTCCCTGGGATTAACCATGCGGCTGCCGTTGATTTGGGCATAATAGAAACGAGGGGGAGTGGAGGCGGTAGAATATTTATAAACCACAGTTTTTCCATCCCAGGAGATTTGAAAGGATTGAATATTTCGTTGGGTATCGCCCTCGATCCAGTACCGTTTCCATATCGAACCGTTTTTTTCACGTACAAACCGGGCATGTTTGTTATAAACACCATCAGCCAGGGCGATAATATAACCATCCGGTGTGACCTGTAATTTGGTGTAGTATTCCTGGGCAGCGCCGCGGTCCCAACCCGGGTCGATCTCTTTATAAGTTTGTAAAGCCAGGTCATAATAAAACACTTTGCTCACTGTGGCGTAATAATAGGTTGGGTGTGTGGTATATTCGGCAAGAAAGAAAAAACCTTTGGAGTCGGCGCCCCAGTAGTAGGAACCCTGGGATTGCAGGGTAAGATCGGATAAGATTTCACGGTTTTCTTTAGTTTCCAGGTTCAAGAGGTAGTATTTGGGGCGAAATTTTTGGTCCTGTCCAAAGCGAACACTTTGGTTTTCGCCGTACACGACATATTTTTTATCTCGCGATAGAGAGAACCGGCTGATGGGTTTTGTATTAAGAGTAACCCGTAAAACTTTTTTCGAGGGAAGATGTAAACGAAAAAGGCGAACTATTTTGGGGTGAGCTTCATCCTCGACTAGTTCGGAGGTATCCTTGTCTATTTTTATTTGTTTCTGAAGCAGGGAGTCGTTTTCTTCTTCCGAGGTGAAGAGGATATTATCGGCATCGATCCAGTCGTATTGAAAGATGCCTTTTTCCAATTTGGTAACCGGGTAGGGCTCGCCGCCGGAAATGGGGATAATCCAGAGATTAAAGGGTTTGGCTTCCTGGGATTTGCGGTCGGTGATGGCGCTGACGGATAGGGTTGAGAACCCGGGCTGGTTGGGGACCCATTGTATCGAAGAGTAATTGAAGGGCTCGCGGGTGATTTGGATATCTTTCCCGGCGAGGGTTCCTTCCAGGGGTGTTGCATAAATGATTTTGTAACTCTTGTGATCTTTCGGGTTCCATTTTGTGACGGTCCATGCGACGTATTTTCCATCCGGGGATAATACATAGGTATCGACTTCATCGGCGGTGATGGTATCGTCGATTTTCCATTGGAATTTTGGGTTGTCGTCCGCTAAACTTAAACTGCTGTCGGCGGATAGAAAAAATGGGGAGAATAAATATAAGGCAATGAGGATCAAAGCCGGGGTCGTATTTTTGAAAGAAAAGGTGTGCATAAAAGCCTCCTAAAGGAATAGTGTTATGTTAATATTCAATATATGTTCATTAGTAGGGAATAATATTAATCGAGGGAGCTCAAAATTTCTTTTGCTACTGAAGCATTGGCGTTTTGGGGGTCTAATTCCAGGAATTTTTTCAATAGTTCTTTGGCTTTATCGTTTTCGTTCAGGCCGATGCAGATGATGCCCAGTTGGTAATAGGCTTCGGAGTAGTTGGGGTCGAGGTGGATGAGTTTTTCGAAAACTGTTTTAGCCTCATCGTTATTTCCCAGGTTGACGAGGCAGGCGCCGTAATTGTAGAGGGCTACGATATCGGCGATGCCGAGGTCAAAGGCTTTTTTGTAATATTCGACGGCTTTTTCGAAATTTTTATCTTTGGCATAGACTTTACCCAATACAGCTAAAGACATAATAAAATCCGGTTTAAGTTCGAGGGATTTAAGGTAATCGGCAATAGCTTTGTCTTTTTCGCCCTTTTTTTCGTAAGCAGCGGCGCGGTTAAAATAGAGAAGGAAGAGGGAAGGGTTGGTTTCGATGACTTTGGAATATTTAGCGATGGCGTCGTCGTATTTGCCTGCGGTAAAAGCTTTTTGGGCGTCGGAGAGTATTTCCTGGGAGGAGTCGGAGGTGGTGGCCTGGGCATTCATTTTTTCCAATTCCATGTTTAGATCCATTTGTTGGTCGAGTCGGAGCCGTGTCGTCATCTGGATCGGCACATAACCTTCTCTTTCGAAAGAAACCTGGTATATGCCGTGTTTTAAACCGGATTTATAGAAGAATCCTTTCCCGTCGGTTTCCAATTCAAAATGGACAGTGGTATTTTCGGTGAAGATTATTAAAACTTTAACGCCTTCGATGGCGATATCTTTACCTTTTTCTTTGATAGTTCCACGCATTACAGTAATTGGAAAGAGTAAGGAAGCGGAAGAGAGGAAAATAAAGGCCATGAGCCAGATGCTTATTTTTTGTACCCGCGGGGGCAATATCGATTGTTTATTCATGTTTAATCTCCTTGGATTGATCTTTAACTTGATCTTGATCTTTATATTCATTTAAATGCGAATTATTTTTTAATTGTCTTGAGCGTTCGTAAAAGAAAGCGGCTTTTTCTCGATTTCCCATGCATAAGTAAGTGGAAGCGAGGAGTTGGTTGATTTCCACGGTATCCCCGTAGGCGCGGAGTTTTTCCAGGTATTGGAGGGCGCGGGGGTATGCGTGGGTTTCGATGGAGGAGTTGGCCAGCATCAGCAGCACCGGGTAGTCTTTTGTAACGTCTTCTTTTTCCAGGAGCTCGATAACCCGGGAGTAGTTGCCTTCCAGGTAATATGCTTTTGCGATAATGGGTATTGCAGCCGCATT
>Ga0209593_10000269_pt1 | contig 26792 bp, 23 predicted proteins | sample PPLLaktember2015_3_FD_187260 | JGI IMG/M metagenome (GOLD analysis project Ga0209593, IMG submission 187260) | Freshwater sediment microbial communities from Prairie Pothole Lake near Jamestown, North Dakota, USA - PPLs Lake P7 Core (6) Depth... | ecosystem: Environmental > Aquatic > Freshwater...
TCGCACCCACTTCGGGTGATGCGGGAGAATCGCCGTGTGGAGCATGTCCGGGTTGGTCAGAATGATCCGGGCATGGTCGCGGATCTTGCGCCGCATGTCGGCCGGCGTATCGCCGTCGTAGGTGTTAACGCCAAGCCCCAGGTCCCCGGCTCGGATCATCTGCTCAAGCTCAGCCTGTTGATCCTGGGCGAGGGCTTTGGTGGGGAAAAGATAGACCGCCCGGGCGGCAGGATCCAATGAGAGCTTGTCGAGAACCGGCAGGTTATAACACAGCGTTTTGCCGGAGGCGGTGGGAGTCACGACGACGAAGTTCTGACCGGAATGGGCCAAGTCCCAGGCTTCACGCTGATGCGAATAAAGTCGATGAACTCCTCTGGCGGCAAGGGCTGCAGCCAGAGGAGACGACAAGTCGGGAGGCAGGTCCGTGTAGCGGCCGGGATCTGATTCCTGCTCGATCCAGGCGGTTATGTCGCCTCGTCGCTGGTAGGGCCTTAGCTGGTTCAACGCATTTTCTACTGTCATGGCGCGCGTTTAACAGACTATCACTGTGAACTGACAGCAGGCGCTGGAATAGGTGGAGAGCCGGTGCACGCAGCGAGGGTAGAACGCCGGGACCACCCAACGGGCTTTCAAGGTTCGTTGGGTGGTCCCGGCGTTCTACCCTCGCTGCGTGCGCGGCTCTCTCGACGACGTGCGGAACCAAAGGGCACCCCTTGCGCTTGATCTCATCGGCACAAACACTTATCATTCCAACTTTATGTCCAACGTGGTCTTGACGTGTATCGCCGCATGGCTGGTTCCGGGAGCCGGACACCTGATCTTGGGGAGATGGAGACGGGCCATCCTATTCTTTGTCGGCGTCATCCTGTTGTTTGCGCTTGGCCTGTATCAGCAGGGCGTGCTTTTCGGCTTGACACCGGGGCTGTTTGGCTTTTTGAAGTTTTTCGCGGACATCTGTATCGGGGCGCCTTACTTCCTCGGACGGCTGTTGGATTGGGGAACAGGCGATATACGCGCCTACGGCTACGAGTACGGGAATACCTTTCTCTACACCGCGGGACTGCTGAACTCGCTGCTGGTCCTTGACACTTTTGACATAGCCCGGGGAAGGAAGCAATGAATCATTACGTCAGCCTCTTGATCTTTTCCCTGACGGTTGCTTCCCTCTTCACAGCGATCAGCAAAGAAGCGGAGAATCGACGGACGCGCTATTTCCTCACAATGCTGGGTTATATGGTGGTCGGCTCTCTGCTTGCGGGCTGGCTCATGTACTTCATTCCATGGTAACGTGGATGCCATACTGGATGCCCGCCCTGATTTTTGCGCTCTTTATCTTCTTCATGTCGGGACAGAGCAGCCCTCCGGGCGCCGATCTGGCGCCGGATTACGTCGCTCACTTCGTTGTGTACGGAGTTTTTGCCCTGACACTTCTGTGGGCCGTGACTCAAGGCCTGAAGAAGAGGGTCACGTTCAGTCGCGCGCTGTTGTGTCTGTTTATTTCGTCCGCCTATTCGGCGACGGACGAAATCCATCAGAGTTTCATTCCGCGCCGAAACCCTTCCTGGTCGGACATCTTTGCCGACGTTTTGGGCGCCGCTACATTTCTGCTTATCGTGCTCGCATTCGCCTGGATCAGGCGGCGTCGGCTAGCCGCCGCGCGGTAACTGGTTGCCGGCTTTTCAGGGGCAAAACCGGTTAGCGGTCAGCCTCCTCAGATAACCTGATAAATTCCGAGCTTCAGGTACTGAGTCTCGGGCATAGCCGGTAAGATGGGATGATCGGGCGATTGATGATGCCACTCGAGCAGCTTCAGGCGCCGGTCAGCCCGGACGGCGGCCTCGTTGATCACATCGCGGAATACATCCTCGAAAATGTGGAACGAGCACGAAGCGGTTACGAGAATGCCCCCCTCCGCCATCACGCGCAGGGCCAACTCGTTCAGGCGGCGGTAACCCTTGCGCGCCGCACCTACGCTCTTCTTGCTGCGAGCAAAGGATGGCGGATCGAGCACAATCAAGTCATACGTAATGCCGGCGTTCCGTTGCTCTTCGAGGAACGCGAAGCTATCGCGAACTACGAATTGGACGTTGGAAAAGCCGTTCAGTCGGCAGTTCTCACTGGCCCGCTCAATCGCAGCCGCTGAGATATCGACCGCTTCAACGTTGGCTGCACCAGCTCGGGCCAGGTGGAAGGCAAAGCCGCCCAGGTTACAGAAGCAATCGAGCGCGCGGGTGCCCGAAGCATACCGAGCTGCCGCCTGTCGATTCACTTTCTGGTCCAGAAAGAACCCGGTTTTCTGTCCGTGCAGGAGGTCCACCAGATATCGGATCCCACTTTCCTCAATTGAGACAGGTCCGGGGTCTTCGCCGAAAAGAAGCCCGCTTCGTTCCGGCAGTTCCTCATATCCGCGAAGCCCCGAATCATTCCTCTCGAAGATCCCCCTTGGCTGGAACAGTTCCCCGAGCGTTTGCACAATTACCGGGAGCCGCCGGTCCATGCCCGCGGTCGTCGTCTGGATGACCAGGTAATCCTGAAACCGATCCACGACGAGCCCGGGCAGCCAATCGCTCTCCCCGTGAACAAGGCGATAGCATGACTCGTTGGGGAAGAGTCGACTCCGCAGCCCAGCGGCAGCGGAGAAGCGTTCGCGGAAGAAACTTTGGTCGAGTTCCTCTACGTCGGCCAGCAGAAGGCGAGCGGTTATCAGAGAGTGAGGATGGTAGATCGCGCTTCCCAGGCTTTCTTCCCGGGCCGTCAGCACTTCGACCAGATCACCGGCGGCGGCCTCGGGATGGCGCGCGACTTCGTTCGAGAAGACCCACAGGTGGCCCTGTCGGAGACGCCTGTCTTCCTTCGGTTTGAGGATGAGGTGGTCCATGGGCCTGCTTATCGGTGCGTGGGTTCTGTCAGCCTGTCAGTTTGTCAGTCGTCCATGTACGCGAGGACGTCATCGAGTTTCGGAATTCCGGCGCGCGCGCCGAGCCGGGTACAGGCAAGAGCTCCGGCGACGTTCGCGAACCGAAGGCAGCGCTCCACACTCCAGTTCTGGAACAGTCCATAGGCAAAGCCGCCGTGGAAGACATCGCCGGCACCGGTCGTGTCTACCGCCGTAACCTGAATTCCGGGAACCTCAATAATCTCATCATCCCACAGGACGGCGCTTCCTGCACTTCCACAGGTGATGCCGATGAACCCTTTAGTGACTGTGGCCAGCGTTCGAGCGCCGCTCTTCCAGTCTTTGGTTCCCGCAAACTGCATGACGAAATGCTGGCTGGGGAGGACGAAATCGACCAACTCGAGCAGCTCTTCCACGCCGGGCTTAACCTTGTCGATGTCGATCGAGACTTTCATCCCGGCCGCGCGTGCCCATCGTGCTGCTTTAATAGCGGCCGCCTGATCGTGTCCATCGACGTGCAGAAGTTGTCCATCGACGATCAGCTCGCGCCGGATTTCCTGGTCACCGTATTGGAGTTTGGGATCGCGGTCCCAGATGATGGTTCGTTCGCCGGTGACGCGATCGACAATAATCACGGAGAACTGGCTAAAAGCATCCGGCACGACATCCACGCAGACTTCCATCGGCTCTTTTCGCATATCCTGGAGGGAGAACTGGCCGATTTCATCGTCCCCCACTCGGCCGACGTATCGAACGCGAAGCCCATAACGCGCGCACAGGGCGGCAGCGGTCGCGACCTGTCCTCCGCCCATCTTGAAGAGGGCTTCCATCTGGATCTTGGTATTGTGGTCGGGGTAATGGGGCACCATGCAGACCCAGTCGACGGCGTTCTCACCGATGCCGATCAGCTGGAAAGGCCGGTTCTTGGGCCATTCCACATTAAAGAAGAGTTTATCGAGTGGTTTTCTCATTACGACAGGAGGCCTTGATCCGCAAAGCTGAAGTACCTGAGGCCGCCAATGATAACATGGTCGAGAGGCCTGATCCCGATTATTCTGCCCGTCTCCACCAGCCGACGTGTGATCTGGATGTCCTCCTGGCTGGGCGACGGGTCGCCACTCGGGTGGTTATGGACAAAGAGAACCGCGGCGGCGGCTTCTTGGATGGCAGGGCGGAACACTTCGCGCGGATGGACCAGGGAAGCGGTGAGACAACCTTCGGAGATTCTCACGACCTTGAGGATGCGGTTCTTCCCGTCCAGGAGCACGTCCCAGAAGCATTCCTTCTTGAGTTCTTCGAACTGCGGTCGGAAGTGTTCGTAGATCTCGACACTGGAGTGGAAGGACTTGCCGGGGACCAGGATTCTTGGAGCGAGTCGTCGCTGCAGTTGCAGAGCAGCGAGGAGCGCGACGGCCCTGCGATGACTGAGGCCCGCCGAGCGGAAATCGGCATATGTCGCCTTGCTTAAGCTGTACAGGCTCTTAAAGTGACGCAGCAGCCGGTTGGCCTGCGACCAGGAAACGAGCTCCGAGCTTCCGGGGCCGAGCAGCAGAGCGAGGACTTCCGCATCGGACAATGAGTCCCAGTCGGTGAGAGCGAGCCTCGAAGCCGGGAGGTATTCCTGTGTTGCCCTTAACATTTGCTTCCTCTACCATTACGCTCGAGTTGGAAAATCTACGAAACTTTTCGAGATTTTTCTCTGATTTTTCCATCAAGAACCTTATGAGACGCATTTTCCTCATCTTGTTGATACCTGCGTTCCTTGCCCCGCTGTGGGCCGACAATGTCGATGCACAGCAGATCATTCAGAAGTTTGCGCAGAAAGAAACCGAGTTCCGGGAACTGTGGGAGAAGTACACTTACACTCAACGCGTGGAATTCCAAGTCTTGAGCCGCACAGGCGCCGTCAGGGAACGCCGCCTGATGGAGATCGAGGTCTATTTCACGAATGACGGCAAGCGCCAGACGCGCGTGCTTTCGGACCGGGGTGAGTTGCGATCGGTTGGGGTCAGTAAGGAAGATATTTCGGACGCTGTCGGCCTTCAGCCTTTTGTCCTCACCACCGAGGAGCTTCCCCAGTACGACATCGAGTACGATGGTGAGGAAGAGGTCGACGAGCTGAGCACTTATGTCTTCAAGGTGGAGCCCCGAAAAATCGAGAAGAAGAAGCGCTACTTCCAAGGTAAGATCTGGGTCGATCAGCAGGATCTGCAGATCGTGATGAGCCGGGGAAAAGCGGTGCCCGATTACAGGGATAACAAGTTTCCCGAGTTCGAGACGAGACGCGAGCAGATCGACGGAAATCACTGGTTCCCCACCTGGACGAAGGCAGAAGACGTCCTTGTTTTTGACAATGGCAATGACGTCCACGTCCGCCAGTTCATTACCTACGAAAACTTCAAGAAGTTCGAAGTCGGGACATCGATCAAGTACGGGAAGGTCGAGGGCAAGCCGGAAGACAAGCCGGAAGAAAAGCCGGATCAACCCGAGAAGAAGCCGGAGTAACGAGCTGACAGCTGACCGCTGACGGCTGACAAAAGCAGAAGCTCGATCGTGTTCGCATGCGGCTTTTGCTTTTTGTCAGCCGTCAGCGGTCGGCCGTCTGCTGTCCGGCTGTGCTATCCTTCCTCCCACAAGGAGGCACTTTGGACCGAATCATCGACCTTCGGAGCGACACGGTTACTACTCCCACTGCTGAAATGCGCCGGGCTATGGCTAACGCCGAGGTCGGCGACGACGTTTACGGCGAAGATCCGACCGTGAACCGGCTTCAGGAACGCGCTGCCGAACTCTTTCAGAAAGAGGCCGGGCTCTTCATGGCGTCCGGCACCATGGGCAACCAGGTTGCGGTTAAGCTTCACACCAGACCCGGCGAGGAAGTCGTGGTCGAGGAGCGCGGGCATATTTACAACTATGAGATGGCGACCATGGCGGCGCTGTCCGGCTGCCTGGCCCGCCCGCTCCGAGGCGATGACGGCCATCTCGCCTGGGCACAGATAGAGGCGGTGCTAAGTCCTCCGATTTACTATCGCGCCCGTACCGGGCTAATCACGCTGGAGAACACCCACAACATGGCCGGTGGCACGGTCTTGACTGGTGCAGAAACGAAAGAGATCGTGGACCGTGCCCATCAAAGAGGATTGCCGGTCCACCTCGATGGCGCCCGGATTTTCAACGCTGCAACGGCGCTGAACATGAGCGTCGCCGAGCTGACTGCCGGGTGCGACTCGGTCATGTTCTGTTTCTCTAAGGGACTGGCGGCGCCGGTCGGGTCCATGCTCCTCGGCAAAAAGGAGTTCATCCAGGAGGCGTGGCGTGTCAGGAAAATGCTCGGCGGAGGAATGCGCCAGGTCGGCGTCCTCGCTGCCGCCGCCCAGATTGCCCTGGATCACATGCCGTGCAGGCTCTGCGAAGACCACGAAAACGCGAGACGGCTGGCTCGCGCCCTGGCGGGCATGCCGGCTTTTGGTATCGATCCCGCGAAGGTCGAGACGAATATCCTGATCGCAAATCTAAAAGGTTGGACAAGCGGTGAGCTCCTGCAGCGTTTAAAGGAGCGAGGCGTGCTGGCCGGTTCAACCGGAGCAGCCCAGGTCCGGTTCGTTACTCACAAGGATGTGAGCACAGCCGACATCGACAAGGCGGTTGGGGTGATTGCGGAGGTTTGCAGGATGCGATAGGGACACAAACACGGACGGACACGGACACGCACAGACGAGCACGGACCATCCTTGTCGGTGTTAGTCCGTGTCGGTCCGTGTTTGTCCGTGTTGGTCTGCAAACCGAACTAATCTACCCAGACACCGTCTCCCCTGTCCCCACCGAGAAATACTTCGCGTGCGGGTGATGGAAGACGATGGCGCTGACCGACGCTTCGGGTTCCATCATGTACCCGTCGGTCAATTCGATACCCATTTCATTGGGCCTGATCAATCGCCACAGCTTCACCTGATCTTCCAGTGCCGGGCAGGCCGGGTAACCGAACGAATAGCGTTTGCCCCGGTAAGCCGACTGGAGTTTCTCCCGGACCGTCATCTCCGGGGGATCCGGAAATCCCCACAATCCTCGCAGCTTGGAATGAAGCCACTCCGCGGCTGCCTCGGCCGTTTCCAGTGCGAGCGCTTGAACGGCATGGCTCTTCAGAAACTGCCCCTTGTCCCGATAGCGCTCGCTCAGGGCCCGTATGCCCCTTCCAGCGCTTACAGCGAACAAGCAGACTGAGTCTTGGAGCGGACGATCCTCGCTCCAAACATAGTCCGCCAGGCAGAGCCCCGGTCCTTCCGTTTGCCTGGGAAAATCGAGCTCCTCGAGGATCGCGCCGTTTTCCTGGTGAACGCGAATCCGATTGCCGCTCGAGTCGGCCGGGAAGAATTGCCAGACGGCCTGGATCTGCATCGCGCCCCGGCGGCCCTCCTCCTTCAGCTCTTCGAAGAGAGCGAGGAGCATCTCGGCCTTTTCGTCGCCTTCCTCGATTTTCTGGCGAATCCGACCCTTCAGGCCCATGTGTTTACCCAGAAGCATGCTCGGGTTCACAAACCTCCAGACTTCGTCCGGCCTGACGCTGGGAAGAACGTGCCGATCGAAATCCGGAGGCCGCGGAACCGAATCGAGCACCTCGACAGCGGCGCGTGTTACGACGGGACGAGGCGCGGCATCCGCCCTCTTCCTTTGCAGAAACGTCTCCCGCTCCTGACACAAACTTTGCTCCAGCTCGGGTCGTCGGGCAGGATCGAGCAGCCTGGCTGCGAGATCCAGTCCCTCCATCGCATCGCGGGCGTAAACCACCGTCCCTTGGTACTCGGGCGCAATCCGAAGACGTGTGAAACTGCGAGTCAGCGCGGCGCCTCCGACCATCATCGGCACAGCGACTTCAGCCTTGCTGAGCTCCGAGGCCGTGATCACCATCTGCTGGGCAGACTTCACGAGCAGCCCTGAAAGGCCGATGATGTCCGGCCGGTGCTCTTTGACGGCGGTGACCAGGTCATGAGGCGGGACTTTTATGCCTAGATTCACGACTCTATATCCGTTATTGGAGAGGATGATGTCGACGAGGTTCTTGCCGATATCGTGCACGTCTCCCTTAACCGTCGCAAGGATCACTGTCCCCTTGCCGCCGGTTGTCGATTTATCCATGAACTGCTCGAGGTATGCGACGGCCGCTTTCATCGCCTCGGCGCTCTGAAGCACCTCCGCCACAATCAGTTCGTTGTTGTTGAAAAGGCGGCCGACCTCGTCCATGCCCTTCATCAACGGGCCGTTGATGATATCGAGGGGCGCCATTTGCTGGCGCTTGAGATCCAAGTCGGCGATGAGGCCGTCTTTCGTTCCCTCGATAATGTAGTTGGCCAGTCTCTCATCCAAGGGAAGACTGGCGATCTGGGGTTTGACCCGGCTGCCAGCCTCCCGGAAGTGCGCTGCGAAAGCGGCAATCGCCTGGTCGGTTGTGTTAAAGAGAACGGCTTCGGCCAGGCGCCGCTCCTCCTCGGGGATTGACGCGTAACGTTCGATCTTCTCCGAATTCACGATCGCCAGATCCAACCCCGCTTTAGTCGCGTGATACAGGAAAACCGAATTGACGATCTCTCGTCCGGCGGGCGGCAGACCGAATGACACGTTGCTGATCCCGAGGACCGTCTTGACCTTCGGCAGGGCGGCCTTGATCAACCGTACGCCCTCCACGGTTTCCAAAGCCGAGCCGCGATAGTTCTCATCCCCGGTGGCGCAGGGGAATACCAGCGGGTCGAAGATCAGGCTGGTCGGGGCCAGGCCGTATTTGTTCACCAGCAGATCGTAGGACCGGAGCGCGATGTCCACTTTGCGTTGGCGAGTGACAGCCATGCCGCGCTGCTTGTCCTCGTCGATCGTGCCCACGATCACGGCGGCTCCGTACTTTTTGATTAACGGGACCACTCGTTGAAACCGTTCTTCTCCATCCTCCAGATTGATGGAATTCAGAATCGATTTCCCCTGGCAATATGTTAGCGCCTCTTCCATGACTTCGGCATCGGTTGAGTCGATCATCAAAGGCGCGCGGACCTTGCGGACGAGCTGCTCCAGAAACCGGCGCATATCCTCGGCCTCGTCGCGGTCGGGATCCTGCAGGCAGACGTCGATGATCTGCGCCCCGTTCTTGATTTGACGACGTGCGATCTCGCTGGCCTCGTCGTACTTCCCCTCGGCAATCAGGCGCTTGAAAACCCTGCTTCCGAGGACGTTGGTCCTCTCGCCGATGAGGACAGGCCTGACCGCGTCCTCTATTTCCAGTGCATCAGTGCCCGAAACGAAGGTGCGCTCGACTTGGGGTATGGTGCGAGACTTGCGCCCGGAAACCAGTTGCACCATCTCCTGAATATGTGCCGGCGTGGTGCCGCAACAGCCGCCGATCACGTTCACCCAGCCTTCCGCCACGAAGCGCTCCAGCACGTTGACCATCATGGCGGGGCTCTCGAGATAATGGCCTTCTTCGTCGGGCAAACCGGCGTTGGGGACGCAGGCGACGAAAGTCTGGGCGAGCTCCGAGAAAGTCCGGAGATGATCGGTCATGAACTCGGGGCCGGTGGCGCAATTCAAGCCGAGGTACAGGAGGTTTGCGTGCTCGAGGCTGGCGACGATGGCCTCCGGGTTCTGGCCTGCGAGCATCGTGCCCATCGGTTCAATAGTGACCGAGACGGCAACCGGAATTTCCCGCTCGAGGGCCTTGAATGTATTCCAAATGCCTATGAGACCGGCTTTTACATTGCGCATGTCCTGCCCGGTCTCAAGCAGGAGGTAGTCCACTCCCCCCTCGACGAGCGCCTTCGCCTGATCGCCGAAGGTCTGGACCAGCCGCGCAAAGGTGACTCCGCCAGTGACGGAAATCGCCTTGGTGGTCGGACCCATCGAGCCGGCGACAAACCGCGGACGATCGTTCGTCGAGCAGCGCTCGGCCGTCTCGCGGGCGAGCCGGGCGGCGGCGTGCGTGATCTCGTACGCCTTGTCCTCGAGGCCGTATTCCGCAAGCACGAGATCGGTGCTGCCAAAGGTATTCGTCTCGATGATATCCGCGCCTACCTTCAGGAACTCTTCGTGAATACCGCGAATCAGGTCCGGACGGGAGAGGACCAGGTGTTCGTTGCAGCCCTCCAACTTGGCGCCGCCGAAATCTGCGGCCGACGGCTGCTTGCTCTGGATCATCGTTCCCATGGCCCCGTCGAGGACCAGGATTCGTTCCTGGAGCTGCTTTTTGAGAAGATCACTTCGTGATTTGTCCATGCGCTATCTCTTGTCAACTATAGCAGATGAGTCGGAGGGGACTTGAAAAGGTCCGGCAGTACCGGCGGGACAAACAAGGCCGTGCTGGAGTCGCGTTACAGAGCCGGCACGCAGTGTTCGGCCTCTAGAGCGATAGCAGTTGCGCCCAGGCGACTAGTGCGGAGGAGCGACTTGAAGGAACCCCGGCTACTCGGCCGGTTCGTACTTGAGTCCGCCGCGAACCGGGTCGGATCGGACCTTTCCGACGGTCAAATCACCGACCTGGAACTGCGCGAACAGCAATCCGCTGCCGGGAAACGCCTTGGCGAATCGGTCGCCCAATTCCTGCCGCTGCTGCTTGGACAGGTTCTTCCACAAATCGGGATTGATTTGGACTCGATTCAGAGGGCCGACGCCCAGGTAGGACTTCACGATGAAAATCTTGCCGTACTGCGTCTTAGCCTCTTCGTTCAGAATGTCCATGATCCCTGCAACCTGGCCGGAATCGAGTCTGCGCGACAAGCCGACCTCGCCGCCAGTCCAACCGGGCGGCCAATTATCCTTTTGCGCGAAGCACAAAGAGGCAGTTAGAAGGACGAAGGCGACCACAGACCAAAGGAAAACGCGCATATCAGCTCGCTCATTCATGTAGATGAAAGCGCTAGGAATTATTCTCAAGGAACGGTGCCTCGGCAGGATTGGTTTCCTCCCAACAGCGAGAGGCCCGGGTGAAGATGCCGCGGATGCTGCCTTTCGAGGTTCCGTCCGTGCGATCATCGGACGAGTTATTAAGTCGTGACGACCCATCGGTTCAAGAAGTCCAGGAAGGCCTTCTCGCTGTAAGATTTTCTCTCCTCGAGGGCTCCGGTATCCTGAGAATGGAGGACGTTCCCGTCCGCGTCGAGGACGAAGATGTGAGGGTATCCCTTGATCTCCGGGAACCGGCCCAGAAACTCCTGGTTGCGGTTCTCCTCGCTCATATTCACCTTCATGATGATGTAGTGGTCACGAAGCGCAGTGGCGACCGCCGGGTTGTCGTGGATGAAACGATCGAGAGCCCGGCACCAGCTGCACCAGTTTCCGCCCACTTCAAGCAGGATTCGCTTGCCGGATTGCTTTGCCTGGCTGATAGTCTGGTCGAAATCGGCGGCTGCGTTTCTCGCCGGGTCGTACTTGTCCACCGAATAAGCCGGCGCCACCGATGGCGTCGCCACCTGGCACGACTGCAATCCGAGAGCGATGAACGCTGCTGTAACAAGGATGGGGACCCAAATCTTTTTGCGCATCGATTGCTGATGATACATGAAAAGACGGGCCGGGGGATGCTCAAGCTTAATCCGGGGCGCGACGCCGCCTGAAAAGGCGGAGACCGATGGGCAAGAGAAGAGGGACATATCGGGCCAGGTAACCGTTGATGAAGGCCACCGGGATCGCCAGCAGGAACACGGCCGGTACGATTGCGGCGCGCCTCTTTAGCTCCTTCACCTCCTCCCGATCAAGCCTGGTGTCAGCAACTCCATTCGCGGGATTGCCTATGTAGCGCGCCATCAGAAAGTTCATCAGACCCACGAAGGAGATGTTAAGCACATAGATAATCAGCGGGGTCCGGAGGTGCATCGTCCGTGGCGTTGAGTACTCGCCAAAAAGGCCGGTGCTGAAGGGCATGAGCGCGATAGCCAGCAAGAGGAAAAGATTGAGCCAAAGCAACTTGCTCGTATAGGTGACAACGTAATTGAAGATGAAATGATGTCTGGTCCAGTAGAGTCCGATAATCACGAAACTGATGACGAAACCCAGGAACCTCGGTAGGAGGCGAAAAACCGCTGTCAGCAACTCCTTCTCGCTGACCGGGTCGTGCAGTTCGGGTATCTTGATTTCTATGACGAGGAGTGTAATAGCAATCGCAAAAACGGCATCGCTGAAAAAGATGATCCGTTCGACCTGGAGCTGGGTTCGGTGATCGTGACCTGGCTGCATCCCTGTTTCCTCCGCGCGACTTCGTGAACACCTGACTACGCGGAAGATAACAGAATCACGGCCGGTGTAACAGCGGAGTTGCTTTAGCTGGGAAACGAAGCCGGCCTCCGGGCCGAATGCCACTTGCGCTGAAAACCCGAAATAGGTGCCAGACCTGCGCGCTGATCCTGCATTCTCAACTACTTGCAGGCGAGATACGAGCGTGTCACCAATTACGCCCCCCAGGCGAGGGCAGCGATGCACGGGAGCGGGGGGATCCGTGCCTGCTCGCGCAGCCCGCGGTAATGATAGTGCGGACTGCTCGAACAGGCATTGGCATTGGGCTATCTTCCGACCAACTCCACCCTGCGGTTGCGGGCCTTCCCGTCGTCGGTCGCATTTGAAGTAACCGGAGCGAGTGGGCCGACGCCATGGGCTGACAGCCGGTTGGCCGCTATGCCAAAACGCGTCGTCAGGGCGGTAACGACTGTCTTCGCCCGTGCTTCTGAAAGCGTGACATTGTGAGCGAAGTCGCCGGTCGAGTCGGTGTGTCCGACGACCCGGAGGGACAACGCAGCATTCTTCTTAAGAAGCGCTACGATTTCCTGTAGAGCAGGCTCGGATTCAGGTTTGAGGTCGGCTTTGTTCGTGTCGAAATAGATGCCGTAGATGGCCGTGTGGCCGTCGGCCTCTATCTGATCTCTCCAGGTGTCGGCGCTGAAGACCTCCTGTTTCATCGCTTCTTTTTCCACAACGTTCACCGTGTAGTACGCTCCCTTGTCGAAAATCTGCACGGCGACCCAGGCCTCCTTGCCTTCCTTGGCGACCTGGACAGTTGTATTCCCGCCAAGGTCGGCCTCGATTTCCTCGAAGAGCATCTTGCCGCCGACCTTGGCGAGCGAGTTCTGGCAATTTCGGACGATCTGAAGGGGACTGGCCGGTCTCACTCCTTCATTGGGGCGGTAGCCGACGATCGTTTTGCGCCCCTCGACGGTTACCGTCTTGCGGTCCTTGGTCGTAAATTCGAAGGCGTCGAAATCTTTGTGCGCGTAATCGGAGATGTGATAACCGGGCATGCGTGACAGCAGCGGATGATCCTTGCTTCCCTCCACATCATCCGCAAGCACTCCTGTCCAGACGAAAGGCAACAAGAGAAGAAGAGTGCGAACAAGTCGCATATTGAGACCTCCTACGCGGGGAGCATAGCGACGGGGAGTCAGGCGGTCAAGAGCATCGGAGACAAGGACGGCTCGCTTTTCAAGAAGGACTCCAAGGACCTCAAGGACTCCAAGGACCGCAAGGACCAACGAGGTTTGTTCTTGGCCCTTGGAGTCCTTGAGGTTCCTTGGTGTCCTTCTTGAAAAGCGAGCCCGTCCCGTTCACGGCCCTTTTCACGCGTAGGATCCGCTAACGAGTGACAAGGCTCCAACCACGAGCAGCGCCACTGCCCAGATGACGTCAAAGTTAATCCACCTCTGGCGGAGGACTGCCAGTCCCAGGTGGCGGTAGACAACCCAAGCGACAACGCTCATCACGGCCAGCATGGCCAATGTGTGGGCCAGGATGCCGAGAAAGACGCCGCCCCCTCCGGCAGACAAGGAGTGATGTTGATGAGCACCCTGCATTGCCGCAATCGAGATGAGCGCTGGCGCGATCATTAACCCCGCCCCGTGAGCGGTCGCCATAAGGAATGACCACCAGGTCAGATCGGCGAGTCCGACCTTCATCCCGACCCAACGGGGATGGCGGTAGTAACGGAAGATTTTGTACACGCCAAAGGCCAAGAGGAGTACCCCGGTCGCCATCTGCAGCCACCCGGCCGGGATGTACTGGAATCCGGCCAGGATCAGCACTGCGACGAGGACCAGAGAGGCCGCGTGGCCGGCAGCAATCGGCAGAAGCGAGAGCCAGATGGCGCGCTCACTGCGCTGCTGCAAGCCGAGGGAGAGGGCAAATAACCAGCCCATCCCCGGGTTCAACCCATGATAGGCGCCAAAACCCACGACCGCGAGCCACGGGCCCAAGCCGTCAAGAAGGGTAGCAGAAGGAATCTGTGGAAGCATCGCCGCCCTCAAGTCGGACCTGGTGCAATCGCAACTGGCCCGTCTGAATGAAGAAATTTGGATCGATTCTCGTGCCACCGGACGGGTCCGCATCGATCCGCACCATCCAGCCTTCCAGTTTCTCGGGATAGAACTGGTCGTCCCAGGTGCTGTAGAGACCGTTCGTGACAAACACCCTCCGGCCATCCCGGCTGATCTCGACCATCTGCGGTCCGCCGAGAAGCTGTCCTTCGTGTTTCGGATGCCCTTTCCTGCGCACGATCCCGCCGATCTCCACTTTGCTGGCAAGTTTGGGATTAAGAGGGTCGGTGACGTCGTACTGATGGAGTTCCCCGGTTCCCCAACAGGACACGTAGAGAAACTTGTCGTCGAGGGAGAGATCTATGTCGGTGACCAGCGGTGGGACAGCCTCAAAGCCCTTCAGCATGGGCGGTAGTTCGTCGGCCTTAGCCGGTTGTGCGGGGATCTTGATCGTCTTTTTGGCCTGCCATCGTCCGTCCTTCTCCCGATACCAGGTCCAGATGGAGGCGGAAAGGTCTTCCACGCTGATCACGACGCCCGCGAAACCGTAGGTCTTGCGAGGATCATGAGCGGGGCGCAGTTCCAATACCATCTGCTCCTTGGGCCCCAAATCAATCGTCTGGATGTTGCGGCGCTTTCGGAGGTCCCAGAAGTGAAGCCGGTGGCCGTACTTGCCGCCCAGCAAATCGGCCGGCACCAGGCCGTCTTCGAACTGAGGAGGTTTGCCCCACTCGCTTGAGATCATCGTGTCCTGAGCGAGGTGCCACCAGAAGTCGTAGGCAAGCTCCTGGCCGTTGCGGTCGAGCTCCCAGGGCCCGATCACGTCGAAGTTGAAGTGATCGAGCAGGAAAACGCCGCCCGGACCGTCGTCTCCATTGGCCGACCCCATCGCGCTGACATAGATCGCATCCGGACCGCAGTGCACCGTGTGAGGCCGGGTGTAACCGGCTTTCGTCATCAGCTCCTGGGTCTGGATGGTCTTGGAGATTCGGGGAGCTTTCGGATCCGGTTTGGTGTCGATGACGTAGATGCGCGAACTTCGCAAGGCGGGCACGATCAAGTAGCGTCGTTCGAGGTGAGGATGGGGAGCGTAAGGACAAAGCGCCGAGCTGCAGGCGTTCCAGCCGAAATGGTGGAGCTCATCTCCGACGTGAGGCATGGCCAACCGGTTGATAATCTGGCCGGAGGTCGAAGAGTCAGGGTTGAGGTCGACCGTCACCAAGGCGTCGGGTTCATTGTTGCGTCCATAGTTTAAAGCGGCCACATATGCCAGCCGCTCGGGCGGCGCGTTCATTGCCATCTTGGGTGACGGATAGAAAGTGGGATCGGGTTTCCACGTCATTACTTCCTCCTTTGATCTGTGACCAGAGGTTTCCTTTTATTTGTAGGCTTCGATGGTGGTTCGCCTGGAAGAGGAGCGGTACAGCTCAATCCGCTATTCGAAGAGGAGCGATCAGACGATTACTTCCAAGCTATCACGAAATATCGTAATGATATAGGCAGGCTCGGGAGGCAACCAGACCCCGCCAATCCTGGTGCCGCTTGGGCCGCCCGCTCCGCCTTATTGCTGTCTTTGTATCAACGGTGTGGTTTAATAGACGGAAGTAAAACACCAGAACGTCAGCAAAACAACCAAGGACCGGGCTCATTAGAGGGACCCGTGTTCCGTCAGGAGGTTTCGAATGGCAAGAACGACACGTTTGTTTTTGGTACTGTCTTTCAGTTTGGTGTTGGTCAGTTTTGCCCCACTTGTTCAAGCCGACGACCCGAAGTCGTCAACGCAAGAATCTCAGACTCAGGCTCAAGAGAAATCAGTCATTGGTGACTTGAAGAGTATCGATTCCGACGCCAAGAAACTGGTTGTTACGACCAGTGAAGGCTCCGATATGGAGTTCATGTACGACGACCGTACCGAAATCCTTGGAGCAGGGGGGACCGTTGAGGGACTGTCTGCTAAGACGGGGACCAGAGTGAAGGTCTTCTACAACGAGGAGTCGGGTCAGAATAAGGCCACACGAATCAAAGTGAAGGACGCACAGAAGGACAGCTAGCCCTGCCCTTGCATGAACCACCCGGGAGCGCCGGAGGACTGCGCTCCCGGCCCCGAAGAAATCGGTGACACGCTCGTAACGCAGGCTTAAATCTTTGAAAACAAAGGAGCGCGAGGCGAGTCTGGTACCTATTTCGTTTGCCACGCTTTGCCTGAAGGGAATTCGTAGTCGAGGAGCGATTGGGGTTCCATCGAAATGCTGTAGCCGGGGTCGCGGGGAGGCAGATACCGGGCGTTGCGCACCTTCACGGGATGAGTGAAGTGCTCGTGCAAGTGGTCCACGTACTCGACAATCCTGTTTTTCAGGCTACCGCTCACGCATAGGTAGTCGAACATGGCCAGGTGCTGCACGTATTCACACAGACCTACGCCGCCGGCGTGCGGGCAGACCGGGATGCCGAACCGGGCGGCCATCAGGAGCACGGCCAGTACCTCGTTCACGCCGCCCAGACGGCAACTGTCGATCTGGCAGAACTGCATCGCCCCGGCCTGCATAAACTGCTTGAACATGACACGGTTCTGGCAGTGTTCGCCGGTCGCCACTCCCACCGGGGCGATGGCCTTGGCGATACGGGCATGCCCGAGAATATCGTCGGGGCTCGTCGGTTCCTCGATCCACCAGGGATTGAACCGAACCAGCTCTTTCAGATTCCGGATCGCCTCATCGACGTCCCACACCTGGTTGGCGTCCATCATCAGTTTCCGGTCGTTACCGATCTCTTGTCGAATAATGGCGGCACGTCGGCAATCGTCCTCCAGACTCCGGCCGACCTTCATCTTGAAATGCGTCCAACCAGCGGCGACTGCCTCGCGACACAACTGGCGCAGCTGTTGATCCGAGTAGCCGAGCCAGGCCGTCGAAGTCGTATAGGCCGGATAGCCGCGGCGCAACAACTCTATCTCGCGCTCCGACCGGCTTGACTGCTTCTTGCGCAGGATCTGGAGCGCCTGCTCCGGGGTGATCGCGTCGGTGATATAGCGAAAATCGATCGACCGGACAATCTCTTCAGGCGTCATGTCCGAAAGCAGTTTCCAGAGGGGCTTATCGCGCATTTTGGCGTACAGGTCCCAGATGGCATTGACGACGGCGGCGGTGGCCAGATGGATGACTCCCTTTTCCGGCCCAACCCAGCGCAACTGGCTGTCGCTCGTCAGACGGCGCCAGAAACCGCCGAAATCCGCGACAATCTCCTCGACCGCCAGGCCAACCAGCAGTGGGGCGAGAGACTGAATAGCAGCGACGCACAGCTCGTTCCCTCGACCCAGCGTGAAGGTCAGGCCGTGGCCCTCGAGCGAACCGTTGGTACGAAGCGTCACGTAGGCCGCCGAGTAGTCCGGATCACCGTGCATGGCATCTGACCCGGCCCAGGACTGGGAGGTCGGGAATCGGATATCTCGAGCCTCAACCGCTGTGATTTTCATGGTCATAGACTGCTCGACTGTAATCAGTAGCGGCGGAGGTGTCAAACCTTGAGGGCGTGTTGCCCCCATCGAGCCTCCCAGCGGCCGTCCCCTTTACGTCCTTGGTCTTCAACCGGATGCGATATTCTATGTGGTGGTGAGGAGGAGACTATGGCGTCGGGAACCCGCGGGACAATTATCTCGCTCATGTTGGCAGTGCCGGATACGCCGGCAGCGGTTGACTGGTACACGAGGGCACTCGGTGCACGAGTGTTGTGGAGTCTCGGGTCAGTCGCAGGCCTTGAGATTGACGGTGCGCCGTTTTTCCTGCATGAACCGGTAAAGAACAGGTTCAGCAGTCCGAAGGAGATCGGTACGACTAGTGTGAGGGTGGAGGTGTTCGTCGATGACCCGGATGAGCTGCTCGCGCGCGCCGTCGAGGCGGGCGCAACCGGCGACGATGTCATAAGAGATCACCAAACGCCCTGGGGTGGCCACCGGCAGGGTGGGTTCACCGACCCGTTCGGGCACGTGTGGCTAGTCGGGGACAAGTCTCCCCTGAGCGAATCCTGGCGATAGTCGGACACAGGGCACATAAGGCATAAAAAACTATGGCTAAGGCTGTTGCTATCCCGGCAATTCAGGTAGCCAAAGATCCGTATCGTCCGGATCCCTCGGACATCTCCGCTCCCCCTCGAACCTTTTTCGCTATTCTCGGCCGTATTGGTCCCGGACTCGTTTTGTGCGCGTCGATCGTCGGGTCAGGCGAGCTGATTGCGACGACGACGCTTGGCGCGCAGGTTGGTTACTCGGCCCTGTGGGTGATTCTGCTGAGTTGCATCATTAAACCGGCAGTCCAGGCGGAGCTCGGACGATACGCTATTGCCACTGCTGAAACCGGCCTGGCCGGTGTGGACCGAATGCCCGGGCCGCGTTGGAAAGTCAACTGGGTCGTCTGGGGGTGGGCCGCGACCGCCGCAATGTCTCTGTTTCAGATGGGCGCGATGCTCGGTGGCCTCGCCCAGGTGATGAAGCAAGTGTTTCCCGCGGTTCCGACGTTTGTTTGGGTCCTGGGATTCCTCGCGCTCACACTCGCGCTCCTTCTCGGTGGAGGCTATGAGCGTATCGAGAAGCTCGCCATGATCAAGGTGGCACTGTTCACAATGCTGACGTTTCTGTGCGCGCTGTTGCTGACGCGCATGCCGGACTACTTCTCCTGGGAGCAGGTTGCCGAGGGGTTCAAGTTTCGGTTGCCCGGGGAAGGCTTCATTACCGCGGTAGCCGTGTTCGGCATCACCGGAGTCGGTACTACCGAGTTGTTCATGTATCCGTACTGGTGTCTTGAAAAGGGATATGCGCGATTCACGGGCCGCCGGGACGGCACTGCCGAGTGGCGTTTCCGCGCGCTTGGCTGGATTCGAGTCATGCACCTCGATGTTTTCGCGTCGATGCTGATCTACACGACGGCGACCCTGGCCTTCTATCTCCTCGGAGCCGGGATACTCCACGGGAAAGGGCTCGTCCCGGCGGCCGGCGACATGATTCCCGTGCTGTCGAACATGTATACCGACACGCTCGGACCCTGGGCTCTCTACCTCTTTTACGCCGGCGCAATCGCCACCCTTTACGGCACGATCTTCGCTTCGACGGCCGCCCATTCGCGGATCTATCCGGACATGGTGCGCCTGATGGGGTTCTTCCGAGCGGAGGACTTTGCGGCACGCCAGCGGTACCGTCGTCGCTTCGTTTGGATATTGACTGTCGTTCCAGCGCTCTTGTTCCTCGTGTTTCAATCTCCCGTGAAGATGGTGGTTGCCGGAGGCGTCGCAGCCGCGATCATGCTCCCGGTCGTAAGCATTGGCGCCCTGTTCCTGAGACACCGTCATCTTCCCCATGAGGTGCGGCCTTCCGCGTGGGTCACTCTCGGACTCTGGGTCGCGGTGATTGTGACCGTCGGTCTGACCGCGTATTACCTGTTGAGCCAGTTAATCCGCAGTTTTGCCTGAGCGCGCGCCCCGCCCGCGGCTGGGAGTGCAGGCGTCTCGCCTGCACTCCCAGCACAAAATAGCTTTGCGCTTCCCCCCAACTCGTTTAACATCCGCTCGATATGCTGAGAGACCTGAAGCTCCGGACCAAGATGCTCATCGTTTTTCTCGGGTTCAATCTTCTGGTGTCGCTTGTCGGCCTTCTCGTTACCCAGAGTTTTGCCAGGAAAGTGCTCGTGCAGGAAGTGCAGGGCGGTGCGCTCGAGAGGGTTCGGTCGACGGCGCACGCGATCGACGGTTTCCTGGGCAGCAAAGCGAAAGCGGCCCAGACGATCGGTCAGTATCCCCGTCTGGCGCGGTGGTTAGAGGAAAACCGCCAGCGCGGTGCCGATCACCGCAACGATGTCTTTTACCGGGACCTGATCGCCCACTTCAAAGCGATTGTGGCCAACGATCCGGCCATCAAGGGCGTCTTTGTCGCCTCAGAAGCCACTCAGGAGTACTTCGACAACGAAGAGCGTCCTACCGAGCCCGATTACTACGCAGGCCAACGACCCTGGTACCTGACCACTCGCGCTCGTGGCGCCCCGTGTTACACGGTGAATTACGATCTGATTGACAAGAAACTCTACGCTTCTCACAACGTTCCCATTTACCGCGGTGATCAGCTGCTGGGCATTACTGGAGTTGATATCGCGGTCGAGACTCTCGAGAAATATATTAAGAGCCTCGGTGCTTACGCCGAGGGAATCCCGTTCATGGTGGGTACCGATGGACAGATCATCTTCCATTCCGATACCAGCCTGATGTTGCAGAAGATTGCGGCGCTGCAGGAGGACGGCAAAAAGTACGCCAACATTGCCGAAACGGCCCGGCAAATGCGGGTGGGCGCGGAAGGAATGGCGCGCGTCATCTACAGCGGTGTCGACTCATACTGGATCTTCACGCCGGTCCGTGAGTTAGAAGCAACGCTGGTTCTGAGTGTTCCGGTAGCGCAGGTGAACGCGCCGCTCAGGACGCTCATGTGGGTCTTCGCTGGTATTAGCGCGGCCTCACTGCTGGGCCTTTTTCTCGTCATTGTGCCCTTTACCCGCTCCATTACTCGGCCCATCGAACGGTTGGCAACGATCAGTCGTGAGATCGCCAAAGGGGACATCTCTCATCATGTCGATGTCACTCGAAAGGACGAGATCGGAATCCTGGCGCATTCCCTCCAGGATTTGATCGGCTACATCAACCGTCTGGCTGGAGCTGCGGAAGCCCTGCGGGACAACGACCGCTCCTATGAACTGGTTCCGCAATCCGATCAGGACGTGCTGGCACGTAACGTCAAGACGATCACCCAGTCGATCTACGGCATTCTCGACGAGCTCCATAGGGTTGTGGCAGCGAACAAGCAGGGGCAGCTCGATGTCCGGTGCAATGTCGGAAGATTTGAAGGCACTTACCGTGAGCTGATGGTTGAGGTCAACCAGATGCTGGACTCTTTGATTGAGCCGATTACCGAGGCGATTTCCGCTTTAGGTCGAATCGCAGACAACGACCTGACTGCGCGTCTTCGCGGCCAATATCACGGCGAATTTGCCCGGATGAAGGACGCGTTCAACCAGGCGGTCGCGAAAATCGATGCCCAGCTTGTCCGAATCGAATCGATCTCCCAGGAAGTCGCCGGCGCTTCGTCGCAGATTAACTCGCTCAGTCAGGTGATCGCCGAAAAGGCGGGGCATCAGGCCAGTTCCGTCGACGCGGTCTCGGAGCAACTGCGCAATGTGAGCGCCATGACCGCGCGGAATTCATCGACTGCCGGCGACGCGCGGGACCTGATGCGACTGGCTTTGGACAGCAGCGCCTTGGGCGTGGCGAGTATGCGGCGACTCTCGGAGGCCATGGAGCTGATCAAAGCTTCATCCGACCAAACGTCGAAAATCGTGAAAACCATCGACGAAATTGCCTTTCAGACGAACCTCCTGGCGCTCAATGCCGCCGTGGAGGCGGCCCGTGCCGGCGAGGCGGGCAAAGGCTTTAATGTGGTCGCGGAAGAGGTGCGGACGCTGGCCATGCGCAGTGCCGAAGCCGCCAAGCAGACGGGCCGGATGATACAGGAGGCGGTCACCAAAGCCGAGGGCGGCGTGAAAGTGAACGCCGAGGTCATGAGCAATCTAAGTCAAATCAACGAGCACGTCACTCGGGTTGGGGAGTTGATGAACGAGATTGCCGCGGGCTCCGGGTCGCAACAGGAAGGTATTGACCATATCAAGAATGCGCTCGACCAAATCAGCGAGCTGACTCGCGAGAACAGTTCCGCCTCGGCCGACTCGCTCGAGTCCGTGGCAATGCTATTCAACCAGGCTGAAGAAATGCACTCGATGGTTGCTTCCTTTCGCCTCAGCCAGGCGCAATTGACCGCCGGAGAGCCGACTGACGGCCAGCGAGCCCCGGAATCGAGGCGGCTGAAGCCAGATTATTGGTGACACGCTCGTAATCCAGTCATAAGTGTTTGAAAACAAAGGAGTGGGAAGGCGGTCTGGCACCTATTTACGTTAGCAATGGTTCCACTCTCAAAGCCGCTCCTCCCGAATCCAGGTCACCCAAAATCGGACACGGCCTGATTACTCGGCCCGATTAAGGCACTGCCAGGATCCGCCTGGCCATCGCTGAGATGTCCGCATAGTTGCGGCTCTCAACGAAAGCGATCGAGAAGCGTTGCGGGGTTCGGTCCAGATACTTGGTGAGCCCCTTCCGGCCAAAACCAAACACGGTCATCTGTCCATCCATCCCGTAGTACCGATCCGGATGTGAATCATCCTCGTGGTGAACCAACAGGACGGCACGATTCAGTTTCGGGTCGCCGAATGCGATCCACTCAAGGTCAGGAATATCGCCGTCACGGGAGACCGCAAGGCTGTTGTGTTTTTCGCTCTCGGAGGTCATCCACCAGTCGTCATCCTCGTAGTGTCCGCCCGGTGTTCCTTCATAAAGAACCCAGTACTTTTTGTCGCTCGGCATGCCCGTCATCGTGAACGTGCACCAACTCGGGTGGAAGTCATAACGGCAGCGCCAGAGGCCGTTCCCGGACAACGCGGATATCGTCACCCGCTCGCGCGTCACACGTTCGATTTGTGTGGATGATGTGTCTGTCCCCGAGTTTTTGGGGTGGAAGTAGTTTCCGGCCTGCTGGTGGACGGCATTGGGGAAGCCCCGAAACTCACCCCCTGCCCGGCTGCCCGCTTCAGGATGAAAGGCCAGCCAATCGTTCCCGTCCCGGTCGACCATGCTCGACAAACCGGCGCCGGTCTTTTCTAGATAATACGCGGCTGATGCTGTTTCGATTCTGAAGGCGGGGAGATTCCCCGCCGAGTCGTCGACGGCATCTTCGGTGAGCGTGACCGGACCGGAACCCTGCCCAGCGGTAAGCAAATACCCAGTACCCGCCACGGCGGCCAAGAATACGCCGAAGAGCAAAGAAGTCAGACGAGTACCTGCCTTTGGCGACCGCTTCCAACTGTACGTCATTGCTCATATTGTACGAGGACCAGGTCGCTTTCGCTTTTGGCCACGGAAGAGATGAGAAGAAAGCGGCCATCGGGGGATATGTCGATACCTGAGTCGTAGTGAAGTCGCGGAAGGCTCATGATCTGGCGGCGCTCGTGGCTGTCTGGGTCGTAAAAGTGCAGAAAGACTCCCAGTGTCGTGGGCCGGGTAACGAAGAAGATCCCACTTGCTGTCACCTCCCAGTTGTTCCAATCGACCGGCTGGAAGTCGGGGATCACGAGCTCTTCCTCGGCTTCGGTTGATACCGGCTGCCGCCAGATCCCACGCTGGTCCGGTTTGACGTAATAAAGCCATTTGCCGTCCGGAGAGGGGAGGCCCGCTTTGGCCCCTTTCCGGGTAATCTGACGGGGATGTTTTCCCTCACGGGACATTACCCAGATTTCCCACTTTCCGGACCGGTTGGAGGCGAAGTAAAGACTCTGACCATCGGGTGACCAGGCAGGCGAGTAATCGTCAGACTCCTCGAAGGTGAGGCGGGTGATCCCTGCGCCGTTAGGGTCGGCCACGAAGACATCGAAGTGACCGGCCGGAGGCGCTGTCAGTGCAAGGCGTTGGCCGTCTGGCGACCATTTTACCGTCTTTGCATAAGCACCGCCGAAGGACGTGATCTGGAGTCGATGGTCGCCGTTCTTGTCACTCACCCAGACCTCCGCCGATCCGGATCGGTCGGAGAGAAACGCCATCTTCTGGCCATCGGGCGACAATTCCGGATCCCAATCAAAACGCATCGATCCGGCCAGGTCGAGGCCTGGAGTCGAAAGAGCCGAGGAGAGATCCAGACGAAGAAGGCCGCAACTGGCCATCCATTCCTGATAAAGAAGTCGATTGGAAGTTCGAGAAACCGCGACCCAGTCGACGTGACGTCCCCCGAAGGGGAGCGGCGTCGGTTTTTCCTCGTTCAGTCCGAGCCGCCAGAGACTGAAGCCGCCCCCCCGATTGGAAGAGAAAACCACTCCGTGTCCCTCGGACTCCCAGGCAAGACCATGAATCTTCAGATTATCTGACGTCAGTCTTCTCGTCTGCCGGGTGAGCAGGTCCAGAAGATAGATGTCGGAGACGCCAAGCGCCCGATTACGAACGAAAGCCAGCTTGGAGCCGTCAGGCGAAAAGCTCGGGTACTCATCTCCGATCCAGGAAAGAGGAGGATTGGTCAGCGTCGATACCGAACCACTCTCCACCGCGACGAGTTGGATCCGGTACTGCTTCCCCGGTTCCGTCTGAGCGCCGAAGGCGATGCTTTCCCCGGACGGATTCCACGAGAGATCGCTCCCCTCCGACGCGGGATAAGTCGCGATTCGCCGTTCGCTGCCGCCCAGTGACGAGACAATAATCAACTGAGCTATGCCTTCCTTCAGGCGTACAAACGCAATCCGACCGCCATCCGGAGACCAGACAGGACTGAGTTCGAGGGCAGGGTCGCTCGTCAGCCTGAACGTGTGGTCGCTGCCGACGGTCTTGATGTAGATGTCCGAATCGTTACTCCCCGGCTGCCGCCAGGCGAACGCGACGTGAGTCCCATCCGATGAGAAGGATGCCATTCCTTCGTGGCCGGACAAGCTCGTGAAGGGAGTGACCCTGAAATCGATCGCCCCGTTACCGGTTTCTCTTGATACCAGGGCGGATACCAGAACAACGAGCGCCAACGCGGGGAGGATCGTGCCGCTGAAAAGCCAAACCCGCCGTGAACGAAACGCCCGTCGCAGCTCAGGCTCAGGAGATGCCGAAGCGGGGGGTGACGGATCTTCAGGCGCCTCTAGACGCTCCTGAGCGGGAACCTCCCTGATGTCTGCCAGCAGGCGATAACCGATCTTGGGCAGCGTTTCGATTCTGACTGCGGGATCGGGTTGGAAAGTGCGACGCAGGCGCGAGATGCAACGATTTATGGCGTCCTCGCTGACGACCGTCCCGTACCAGACGTTTTCGATCAACTCATCGCGGCTGACTGTTCGCCCCGCCTTCTTGCTGAGAAAGACGAGAACCTGCATGACTTTCGGCTCGAACCTGGCTTCGGACGATCCATCACAGACCCGTCCGTTGGAAGGTTCAACCAGCCAGCGCCCTACATAGAAGTCCTTCTCGCATGCGAGAGGAACAACGTCTTTTTGATCCATAGCGGCGAGGAAGGGACGGTTTTTGCGGGGTTTCGATACGACCCGCCACAAGGCGACGAGCCAGCTCAACCGCCGCTGTTTCCTGAATCTTACCAAAACCTCGCCGGTCGATGCGATGCTCGAGCGCCCGCGCCGGCCACCGATGAGTCGAAATCAGGCTTTCATCGGCAAAACGTCGGGTTCTCGACATGCAATTCGCGCAGGACTGCACTACTCTCCTCCGCAACAGCCCGTCCCTTTTCTCCGGGGCAGGCTGCCCATACCCCCAACCGATCAGCGAAACAGAGGTCACGATGAGAAGACTTTCAAGACTTTCCATGATTCTGTGTTTTCTGCAGACCTTAAACGGGACTGGTTTCAGCTCCGCAGATGCCGAGCGCAGTTTCGCCCTTGAAGTGAATGTGACGGACGACAAAGGGGCTCCGGTTCCGAACGCAACGGTGCTGCTGGAAGGCTCCCCCGTATTTGAGGGAAAAATCGTATCTACCCACGTTGAAGGACGGTTCACCTTTACCGGTCTCTACAGTGGAGACTACCGAATAGTCGTCTCCGCCCCCGATTTCGTCTCGTCCGCTTTTGAGGACTTCTTCCTCACGAGCGAGACAGTTCGAATCGTTCTGAAGCCTCGCTCTTCAGCGGTGAAGCGACCGACGGCTACAAACATCAGCCTGGTGGACCTTGCCGCTCCCCGCGAAGCGCAGGCAAAGTATCGAAAAGGTCTGGCGAGGCAAAAGGAAGGCCGTCATCAGGAAGCACAAGGAGCTTTTCTGGCCGCCATTGAAGTTTACCCGAAGTACTCCGCCGCCTATGCCGGCCTCGGGATCTCGCTTCTTCAGTTACGAGAGCGTGAAGAGGCGCTGCAGGCCTTGAGGCGGGCGCTCGACTTGAACCCGTCCTCCTATGACGCCCTGCTCTGTGCAGGTTTGATCCTCAATGATCTGGAGCGGTTTTCGGAAGCGCGTGATTTTCTCCATGCGGCCCAAAGGTCGAGCTCCGGAGACTGGCGTCTTCACTATGAGCTGGGCCGCATGTACTACGGGCTCAGTCAACTTGACGAGGCTGAGAAAAGCCTGCGACTCGCTCGGCGTCCACAACCCCGTTACGCGAATCTCTATCTTCTGCTCGCCAATACCCTCGCGCTTGAAGGGAAGCATGCGGAAGCGATTTCCGAGTTCGAGGAGTTTCTGAAGATCGCGCCGAATAATCCGGCAGCCGGCGAAGTTCGCGAGAAACTCCCGCTGCTGAGAGCTGAAGTTGAAGGACGTAAGTTGTGACGAAGCGGGTCAGTTTGGTGCTGGAGTCTCATGGAAGGCGCTTGTACCCCACTGCTACGAGGTTGTTGAAAGAGTCGAAGGCCTGAAAGGCCGACAACATAAGAGTACGGGCAGCCCTCCCAAGGAAGTGGCAGCCGAAGGGGACGGCCGCTGGGAGCGCAGGCGTCTCGCCTGCACTGGGGCCGCAGGCGTCCCGCCTGCTCGTGCCGTCTGCACCATCGATTGTGGTGGCGGGCACGAGCAGGCGGGACGC